>Ga0068853_100003034_pt1 | contig 12825 bp, 9 predicted proteins | sample KBSCornC32_FD_65655 | JGI IMG/M metagenome (GOLD analysis project Ga0068853, IMG submission 65655) | Corn rhizosphere microbial communities from Kellogg Biological Station, Michigan, USA - KBS Corn C3-2 | ecosystem: Host-associated > Plants > Roots > Rhizosphere > Soil ... | reverse complement strand
TCTGCGTAGGCCTTCAGCTTGTGGGCGTCGACGAAGAAGACGGCGGGGGGATAGAAGGCCCCCGTGTGCCAGCCGTTCTGCCGGAGCGTCGACGAGATGGGATCGTGGACCTCGGCCGGCGCCAGGCGCGCCAGCGTCGGGAAGTACTTGCCGGTCAGCATCGACGCGACCGAGAACGAGGTGTGGGGAGCCTGCGCGTAGGCCCGCCGGAAGCGGGCGCCGCGCGCCGCCAGGCCGTCGATGTTCGGCGTCGTGGGGTGCCGGCGGTAGCCGAACGCCCCCAGATGATCGGCGCGGAGCGCGTCCACCGTGATCAAGATGACGTTGGCGTCGGGCCGCCGCGGCCCCTCGGGCAGCGGCGGCAGGGCGCGCTCCGCCTCGTTGCGTTCGGTGGCCACGTAGGTGTGCGCGCGCAGCGAGACGGGAGAGAGCCGCAGGAGCTGCCCTGTCGCGGCCGTCCGCTCGAGCGCGGCGAAACGAACGATCTGGCTTCGCGTGGCCGCCCGTCCCGCGACCCCGGCCAGGATCACGACCGCCGCCACCACGAGGGGCAGGCCGCGCCGCGCCGGAGCGGCCGGCCGCGCGCCCGCCTCGACCGGGGCGACGACGCGCCCGTCGCTGCGGGTGACCCGCGCGGCGCCAAGGCGCGCCGCCAGCAGCGCGGCGACGCCGGTGACGGCGGCCATGGCGGCGTGAAACCAGGGATAGAGCCGCGGCAGGACCATGGTGTTCGCGGCCTCGGCCAGCACCGCCCCCAGGACGAGGGCGCCCATCCACGCCGACCGGCGCGCGCGCGTCGTGGGCGGCGCGAGGAGGCGGCCATAGGCGCGTGACAACCAGAAGGTCGCAGCGATCGCCAGCGCCGCACCGCCCGCGGAGATGAGCGACCGCCCGGGCACCTGCGCGGCGCGGCGCCCCGAGAAGATCGAGAAGGTCACGATCGCGATGGCCGGCGCGGCCAGCGCCGCCACGACCGCGTGCCGCACCCACGGCCGTCCCGGGGCAAGGCGCCCCACCCCGCCCAGCACCGCGCCGATGACGACCGCCGCCAGCGCCCCCGCGACCGCGGACCAGCTGGCCCCGAGCAGCACCAGCCAGATGGCCTTGCTCGCGGTCAGCCCCCCCACGCCGCGGACCACGGCCCAGACGGTGTCGAACGCCCCGACACACGCCCCGGCGAGCAGCTCGGATCCGACGAGCACGCGCCACGCTGGGCGCTCCGTCGCGCGCGCGGGCGCCGCGCCGCCGCCTGTCACGACCTCCGGGGGGCCTCCGGGTGTGGTCACCCCGCCTCCTCGCCGAAGATGGGCGCCGCCGCCCAGCGGACCTCGACCGCGCGACGCAGCGGCAGGTGGTCCGGCCTGGCCAGCGCTGGATCCTCGGCCAGGATGCGGCCGGCCTCCGCGCGCGCCAGCTCCAGGATCTGACGGGTGCCCGCCAGATCCGCGAAACGGATCCGCGGCACGCCCGACTGGCGCACCCCGAACAGGTCGCCGCACCCGCGCTGCCGCAGGTCGGCCTCGGCGATGGCGAAGCCGTCGGAGGTGGAGGCCAGCAGCTCGAGCCGAGCCCTCGCGGCCGAGAGCTCGCGTGGATCGGTCTCCGCCGCGCGCGCGCTGCCCGCCTCGCCCGCCGCGTGGAGCAGCAGGCAGTCCGAGGCCTGTCCGCCGCGACCCACCCGACCGCGCAGCTGATGGAGCTGCGCCAGTCCGAAGCGGTCGGCCTCCTCGATGACCATCAGCGACGCCTCGGGCACGTCGATGCCGACCTCGATGACCGTGGTCGCGACCAGGACATCGCAGCGCCCCGCCGCGAACGCCCGCAGCGCCGCCTCCCGCGCGCGCGCGTCGAGCGCCCCGTGCACCAGGCCCACGCGCGCGGGCCGGAGCGCGTCTTCCAGCTCGCGGTGGCGATCCACCGCGGTCACCCCGCCTTCGCGCGCCGAGATCTCGCGCACCGGGCAAACGACGAAGGCGCGACGGCCCGCCGCCACGGCCGCAGCGATGGCGGCCTCTGCCTCGCGCTGAGCGCCGGGGCCGGACAGGACGCGCGTGCGCACCGGCAGGCGCCCCGGGGGCACCTCGTCGAGCAAGCTGAGGTCCAGATCGCCATACAGCGTGAAGGCGAGCGTGCGCGGGATCGGGGTCGCCGTCATGACCAGGAGGTGCGGCGCCGTGCCCGTCCCGGCGTCGTCCCGCTCCGCGAGGCGCGCCCGATCGGCCACCCCGAAGCGGTGCTGCTCGTCGACGATGGCCAGCCGCAGATCGCGCAGGGCCACCCGATCGGCCAGCAACGCCTGCGTGCCGACCAGGATCGCGACTTGACCGGCCCGGGCCAGCGCCAGCAACGTCTCGCGTTGCGGGCGCGGCGTCGACGCCGTCAGCAGCCCCACGCGCAACCCGGCGCGCTCCGCGAAGCGCGCCAGCGTGCGCGCGTGCTGTTCGGCCAGGATCTCGGTCGGGGCCATCAGCAACGTCTGCCCGCCCGCGGCCGCCACGTGCGCAGCGGCCGCGAACGCCACGGCCGTCTTGCCGCTGCCCACGTCGCCGACCAGCAGCCGCTGCATGGGCTGGGGTGCCGCCAGATCGCGGGCGATCTCGTCGATGGCGCGGACCTGGGCGCCCGTCAGCGTGAAGGGCAGAGCCTCGCGCACGCGGCGGGTGACGTCGTCGGGCGCGGCGGGGGCGCACGGACGGCCCGGGCGCTCGCGCGTGACCGCGCGCCGGCGCGCGAGCCCGACCTGGATGACGAGCAGGTCCTCGACGGCCAGGCGCCGGTGAGCGTCCGACTGGCCCGTCACCAGGGCATCGAGCAGCGCCGGCGTCGCGTCCGCCTCCGGACGGTGAATGGCCCGCAGGGCTTCGCCCAGAGCGGGGACGCCGAGCCGCTCGCGAACCACCGGCGGCAGAGGATCTGGCAGGCGGTCGGCGTAGGCGTCGAGGGCGGCCCTCACGATCCGCTCGAGCATGCGGCCGGCCACCCCCTGAACCAGGGGATAGCGCGCGCGGATGCCGAGCGGGCTGGTCCCCGCCGGGGCACCATCGGCGCCCGCCGTCCCGGCCAGGGTGGCCGTGACGTTGATGGGATGATGCAGCTCGGGCTGTCCGTTCTTGTCCAGCCGCAGCGGACCCGCCAGCGCGACGACCTTGCCCTTGTCGAACGCGCGCGCCATACCGCCCGGCACGCGAAACCACCGCGCCGTGATCCGCCCCGTTCCGTCCTCCAGCTGCACGGCGAGGAAGCGCCCGGGGAACGAGCTGACGCGCACGACGGTCCCCCGCACCAGCACGACCGTCCCTTGGACCGCGTCGTCCGCCGAGCCGTCTTCCCCTCCGCCCTCGGAATCTCGCGAGGCCTGCGGATCGGACGCCCTGGCCTGCCCGACGGGGGCCTTGGTCCGCGCGAGCGACGCGATCGGCGTGAACGTGCGCAGGTCGTCATAGGCCCGCGGCACGAACGCCAGCAGCTCGCCCACCGTGCGCAGCCCGGCCGCCGCCAGGCGCGCGCTGGTCGCCGGGCCGGCGCCGGGCAGGACCGATACCGGCAACCCCGCCACGTCGAGCTCCTCGGCGGGCGCAACCCCGAGCGCGGACGAACGGGTCACCGGCGGTACGTGAACTTCAGCTCGTACTCGCAGATGTGGAAGACGTCGCCTTCGTCGATGCGCTTGTTGTCGATGCGCATGCCCTTGAAGTCGATGCCGTTCGTCGAGCCGAGGTCCTTGATGTAGAACGCGCCGTTCCGGCGGATGACCGCCGCGTGCTTGCGCGAGACGTTGCCGTCCTTGATGGGCAGGTCGGACGACTTCGAGCCCCGACCGATGATGAACTGGTCCTTGTCGATCGGGTACTTCTGGTTCTCGAAGACGAGGTACAGCGTCGAGGCGGCGCCGACCTCGAGCGGCGGCGCCGGCGGAGCCACGGCGGCGGCTGCCGTCGGACGCCCGATGCCTCGCGGCGGACCCGGCGGGACGCGAGGTGGCGGCGGGATCGGCAGCCCCAGCGGCGAGCGCCCCGCCGCTCCGGCGGGCCGGCCCGGGGTCGAGACCGGCTGGGGCGCGGGCGTGGGCGCGGGCGTCTCGGAGTGCACCGCGGTCGAATAGCCGGCGAGCTGTGCGTACGACGACATCGCGTCGTTGATCAGCTCGTCCATCGACTTCTCCTGCTCCTCCGAGATCTGCTTGAACGTCTCCCAGAGTCGATCACGGCAGACGAATTCGCGCTGGCTGGTCTTCGTCCGCTCGGTGGTCTCGTCGTCGCTGGACATCAAGACTTGCTCCGCACGGCGGCCGCGACGCGCGTCGCTTCCTTGCCGATCGTCTGGCCGGCGGGGAATCCCTTGATCATGGTGGTGTCCTTGCCGAGGTTTTCGAGCGGCGCCGCGTCGGAAGCCTTGCCCAGATGCTCAAGAGACATGACGGCCACCATCCGCGCAAGGGGAATCTTCGAATCGAGGGCCTTCATCAATTCGGGGTGGGCCGCCGGGCCCAGCTTCTCGATCAGCTTGACCAACAGATCGTCGACGTCCACTTTCTTGTAGGTGGCGCCGCTCGGAAACGCTTCGAGGGCCGGGACCAGCGCGCCGGCCTTGCCGATGGCCAGGGCCGACTCGAAGGCGTGGTAGCGGATCATCTCCTGCTTGTCGGTGGCGATGATCCGGATCAGGCCCGCCTGGGCCTGCGGGCCGCCGATCGTCTCGACGACGCCGAAGATCTCGTCGCGCAGGGTCGCGTCGGCGCCGCCGTCGGCCGCCACCTTCAAGGCCAGCGGCAGCAGCTGCGGCTCGCGCCGTTGCTGGAGCGCGCGCGCCGCGGATCGCGCCTCGTCCTTTTCACCGTGCTCGATCTTCTCCTGGAAGAACTTGGCGGCCGCCGGACCGCCCAGCTGCCCCAGGGCCTTCCAGGTGGCGTCCGGGATCGGGTGCTGGCGCCCGGCGCGCGCCACCAGGTTGGCCGCTCCGGTGTCGCGCGCGCCTTCGTCGCCCACCCGCGCCAGGAGCTCGGCCACCGCCCCGGCGTTCGGGATGGGCTCGCCGAGGAGCTTGGCCAGCGTCGCGCCGGCCGAGGGGCCCATCGCCTGCAGGATCTTCTCGACCGAGTGACGGCCGTTGGGGACGCGCCCCGTCCTCAGCGCCTGCTCGATGCCAGGGAGCAAGGCCGCGTCGATGCGCGCTTGATCCTCGGGGGTGGCACCGGCCCGCAACGAGAACAGGGCGTCCCGGTAGGCGAGCCCCTTCTCGGGAGACGCGGCCTGGGCCACGGCCGCCGACAGGGACGGGACCAGCGTCTTCATCAGGTCCCACCGTTCGTTGGCGGGCAGGGCCGCCAGCGCCGCGTCCACCTCGTCGGCCTTGCCGATGTCGATGAGCGCGATGGCCGCCTCGGCGCGAAGCTTCGGATCGACCGCCCGCTCGCGCAGCGCGCCCGCGAGCTTGGCCGGCCCCTTCTCGGTCGTCTTCCACAGCGCGACGTTGTCGCTCGTCACCTGCTCGCACGCGAGAGAGCCGGCGCAGGTGACCAACCACACACAGGCGGCGAGCCTGACGTCGAGGAGCCGCCGCCGCGCGGGCCGCCTCCGCGAAGCCGAGGAGAACGACGACGCCGCCAGCGCCGGGCTTCTCCCGGCAAATTCCTCGCACACGATGACCCCCAGAGCCATGGGTGCGGGCATGTTACGCACGCGCGGATCCGAGCGTCAAGGCGCGCGCCACGGTCGACTCCGTCCGTCGCAGCGGCCGTTCACCAGCGACTGGCAGGGACCGACGCTCGCGTTGCCCGTCTGGGCGCCATCGGCTAACGTCGCCGCGATCTCATGCCAACGACGTGGGCCCGACGCGGCGGCGAATGCAGAGCTGCGCGACTCGCCCCGCCCGGCAACCCGACAGCGCCCAGGGAGCGCCTCCTGACCGCTGGCGGCAAGGCTTGCGCCGCCGCCGCCGCCCTGGCGCTGCTGGCGCCGGCGAGCGGCGCGCTGGCGGTGCCGCTCGACGATCCCCAGGTCGGCGGCATCGGCTTCTCGGGGCCCACCACCGGCGATCCAGCGGCGGTCTACTGGAACCCGGCCGCGCTCGGGCTCATGCACGGGCCGCAGCTCATGGTCTCGTCGACCCTGAGCGCGGGGACCGTGACCGTGCAGCGGGCCCCGATCGACGGGATGCCGTCCTTTCCGAGCGCGCGAGCCTCGGAGACCACGCACCCGTTCTCGTGGCCGCCCGGCCCCGGCGCCTTCCTGGGGATCGGGTCCGACGTGGGCGGCGATCGCTTCGCGCTGGCGGTCGCCGCGTTCGTCCCCTACGCGGAACGAACGACGTTCCAGGACGGCAGCAACCCGTCCCTGCCCACGCGCTACCACCGCATCTCGGCGGACCTGCGCAACCTCGCCCTGGTGCCGGCGCTGGCGGTGCGCTTCGTCGGGAACTTTCGCCTCGGGTTCGCGCCCGGGTTCCTCTTCTCGACGGGCCGGGTCTCCTTCGACGAGACGACCTGCGGGCTGGGCGGCCACCCCGCGTGCACCGAAGACCCGACCGCCGACGCGCGCTACGACATCGCGTCCAGCTCCGGGTTCAGCTCGGCCAAGTTCGCCATCACCCTGGGCGGAGGGCTGTTCTATCAGCGTCGCGGCTGGGAGGTGGGCGTCGCCTTCTCGAGCCGACCGTTCGGGGGCAGCGGCCTCAACCCCGCCGGCGTGGCCGGCAACGACACGCAGGTGACCTTGCCAGCGCGCGACGGAGGGCTGCCGGTGACCTGCATGAACGGGCGCGCGGACGGCCGCGGCTGCGTCTTCGCCGATCTCACCTACAAGCTGCCGTACACGGTCACGGCCGGCGTGGGCTGGCACCCGCGCCCCGGCGCCGAGGTGGGGCTGATCCTCCGCTATCTGAGCTTCCCCTCCGACGATCTGATCGACATCCGCATCGTGCGAGCGCCCGCGGCGACCGACGGTCTGCCCGATCACATCGTCCTGCACCGCGGGTACCGCAGCGCGCTCGATACACGACTGCGGTTCGCGCAGTGGCTGGGCGAGCGCATCCGCGTGGGAGCCGGCGTGCGCCTGGAGACGAGCGCCCTGCCCGCCGCCGAGGTCAGCCCCGCCGCCGTCGACGGCCTGAAGGTGCAGCCGACCGTGATGGTGATGGTCCGACCGATCAAGCACCTGAGCGTGACCGCCGGCTACGGCTTCACGTACATGTTCGACGTGAACGGCGGGACCGCCTTCCAGCCGGCCGCCGCGTCGGACTGCGAGCTCAAGGGGGGCGATCTCGACGCCTGCCGGCTCCGGCTCGCGGGCCTGGCCCGTCCGACCGCGGACGGCACCTACGGCAGCCATCGGCACGATGTCTCCTTGTCGGTGACGACGCAGTTTTGATAAACCGACCGTCGTGCGCGCCCACCCCCGCGCGACGCCGGCGCGAGCAGCCGCGTCGACGTCGTCGCGATCGTCCCTCCGAACCTTGACGTTCATGGCTGGCCTGGCCTGGGCCGCAACGGGCGGCGTCGGGTCGGGCTGCTCGAGCGCGTTTTGGCGGACGGGGAAGAGCCCGACGCCCGCCGCCCCTGGCGGCGCAGAGGCCCCCTCCGCTGCCGGGGCCGGCGCCGCCGCGGAGGCCGCCCCCGGGCAAATCGACGGCGTCCTGGCGGTCGCGGCGGCGGCGCTCGGTGCGCTGCCGGTGCGAAAGTGGAGGCTCGCAAACGGGCTCCACGTCATCACGGCTCCTGACGCGACCGCCCGCAGCGTCAGCTACGTCACCGCCTATCGCGTGGGATCGCGCGACGAAGACGCCGCGGCCGGACAGACCGGGCTGGCCCACTTCTGCGAGCACCTCATGTTCGCCGAGGCGCACGGGACGCGCGGGCCCGGCCGGTTCGATCGGCAACTGGAGGCGCTCGGCGGCAGCGGGAACGCGACGACCTCGTACGACTTCACCTCGTACACCGACGACGCGGCCCCGGCCGCGCTCGAGGCGATCGTTCGCCTCGAGGCCGAGCGGATGGCGAAGGTCCAGCTGACCCCCGACGAGATCGAGCGCGAGCGCGAGATCGTGATCGAGGAGCGCCTCCAGGCGGCCGAGGACGACATCGACGGCCAGCTCGACGAGCTGGTCTACGGCCAGGCCTTCCGGCAACACCCCTACCGCTGGCCCATCGTGGGCCGCATGGCCGACATCCGCGCGGCCACGCCGGAGGCCGTGTCCGCCTTCTTCACGCGCCACTACGGTCCCGAGCGCGCGACCGTCGTCGTGGCGGGCCGCTTCGACGAGGGCGCCCTCCTGCGCACCATCGCCGCCGCCTACGGGGGCCTGCCCGCGCGGCCGGGGGACGCGGCGGCGCCCGCCATCGCGCCCGAGCGCGCGCCCGACCGCGAGGTCCGCGCGGCGATCATCAGCGCCGTCCCGGCCGATCGGTTCATGGTGGGCCTGCCGGCGCCGGGCCTCGGCGATCCCGATCGCGCCGCGTACGACGTGCTCGACCAGCTGCTCACGGGCGGGCCGTCGGCGCGGCTGCAGCGCGCGCTGATGGTCGACCGCGAGCTGGCCTCGTCGATCGACGCCGACGTGGCGGCCACGCGCGATTCCGGCCTCTGGACCATCGTGGTCCAGATGCGGCGGGGCACGCGCGCGGAGAGCGGCGACGAGATCATCCGGCGCGAGCTCGCCCGCCTCGTCGAGACGCCGCCGCCGCTGCCCGAGATGGAGGCCGCTCGCAACCGCCTCGAGACGGACCTGTGGACCGAGCTCGGGTCGAGCCACGCGCGCGCCGAGCTGCTCGGCGCGTACGACGCGACGACCGGTGACTTCCGGACGCTCGTCGAGCTGAGCGCCGCCTACGCCCGCGTCTCGGCCGCCGACGTCAGCCGGGTCGCGCGCACGTGGCTCGGCTCCGGCGCGCGCTCGCTGGTGGTGGCGCACCCCATGCCAGCGAAGGCTGCCGGCACTGACCCCGCCCCCGCAGAGCGAGCCGGCGGCACCGGCGGAGGCGGCGAGTGATGGGCGCCGAGCGCCGTCGGGCCGTGGGCGGCCGCGCCTGGCGCGCTGCCGGCGCCGCGGCGCTGGTCGGCCTGGCCCTGTCCGTGGCACCGTCTCCGCCGGCCACCGCGGACGCGCCGGCGACGCCCCCCGCCGCGCCGCCCCCCTCGCGTCGAACCGGCCCGGCCGGCTCGCTCGTGCTGGTGGATCCGGCGCCCGCCCTGCCAGTCGTCCACGTCGTCGTCGCCGTCCGTTCGGGCTCCGGCTGGGACCCGCACAAGAAGGAGGGCCTCGCGAACCTGGCCGCGACCGCCGCCCGGCGAGGCGCGGCTGGCCAGCCGCGCCCCAAGCTGGACGCCCGCCTCGACGCGCTCGGCGCCGCGCTCGAGGTCAGCGTCGATCCGGATTCGATCCGCTTCGAAGGCGACGTCCTCGCCCGCCACCTGGACGAGTACCTGGGGATCGTGGCCGACATCGTGCTGCGCCCCGACTTCGACCCGGCGGAGGTGAACCGGACCCGACGTGACCTGCTGGCGCAGCTCGACGACGAGGGGACCGACGACGTGAACGTCGGGCAGCGCCACTTCGGTCGAAACCTGTATGGCGATCACCCTTATGGCTACCCGTCCGAGGGGACGCGGGCGAGCCTGCCGCGCGTGCGGCGCGAGGACCTGCGGGCCTTCTTCAAGACCCACGTCGTCGGCGGCAACGTGATCTTCGCCGCCGCCGGGCCGGTGGGCGCCGACGCCTTCACCGCCGCCGTCGCCCGCCGCTTCGGCCCGCTCCCGCCCGGCGCCGCGCCGGGGCCCAATCCGCTCGCCGTGCGCGAGCCGCAAGGTCCGCGCGGCTGGCGCATCCAGCTCGTCGACAAGCCGGAGCGCCGGCAGGCGCAGATCTTCTTCGGACAGCTCGCTGTCCGGGCCACCGACCCCGACTACGTCCCGCTGCTCGTCGCCACCACGAGCTTCGGTGGGCAAGGGATGACCGCGACGATGATGGACGAGATCCGGTCGAAGCGGAGCCTCGCCTACGGCGCCTACATGACCCTCACCGAGCGGCTCGGACGGGGCGCGCTCGGGGGTTGGGTGCAGTGCTCGACGGCGAAGGCCGTCCCCACCCTGAAGCTGGCCCTGAAGCTGTTCGTGGATCTGATGGAGAGAGGGATCGACGCCGGCCAGCTGGCCGCCGCCCAGACGGTGCTCGAAGGCACGACCGCCGTCGAGATGGACGACCCGGCGCGCCGCCTCGACGCGCGGCTCACCGCGGAGGTGGCCGGCTTGCCGCCGGCCTTCGTCGACGGATTGCCGGCGCGCGTCCGCGCCACCACGCTGGTCCAGGTCAACGAGGCCCTCCGCCGGCACCTCCGCGCGCACGATCTGGCCATCACGATCGTCTCGACGGCCGAGTCCCTCCGGCCGCGCCTGCTCGAGTCCGGCATCAAGTCGGGCGCGGTCGACGTCGTCCCCTACGACGCGTTCTGAGCCGTCTCGGTGGTGACGAGCCCGCGGGTCGAGCCGGCGCCCTTGCCAAGCGGGGCGCATCTTGTAGCTTTCGGGCCATGCACAGCGGGCCCGGAACCAAGACCGTCCTCGGACGCGGCAAGTTCGTCGAGCTCGTCGACGTCGACGGCTGGGAGTTCGTGCACCGGTTCGCCTCGGCCGGCGTGGTCGTCATCGTGGCGACCACCGAGGACGGCGCGCTGCTGCTGGTCGAGCAGCCGCGGGCCCCCATCGGCCGGCGCTCGATCGAGCTGCCGGCCGGTCTGGTCGGGGACATCTCGGGTCAGGAGCACGAGTCGTTCGAGCGAGCCGCCGCGCGCGAGCTGGAAGAGGAGACCGGCTATCGGGCGTCGCGCTGGAGCCACCTGCTCGAGGCGCCGAACGCGCCCGGCCTGTCCTCGGAGCTCATCTCGTTCTTCCGCGCGACCGGGCTGGAGCGCGTCGGCCCGGGGGGCGGGGACGAGACCGAGGACATCGTGGTGCACGTGATCCCGCTGCCCGAGGTGCCTGCTTTCCTTGCGCGCAAGATGTCGGAAGGGATCGCGATCGACCCGAAGATCTTCGCGGCCATGTACTTCGTCGACGGCGCCTGGTCGCCCCCTCGCAGCGTCGGATGAGCCCGCCCAAGGGTCCGCCGCCCCTTCCGTTCGCGACGGTCCTGGGGCAGGTTCAGGGCCCGCTGCCCTTCATTCCTCGCGCCGCCGACGACGGCGGCGTGGTCTGGGAGTACCAGGTCGATCCCCAGCACTTCAACCCCTACGGCGCGCTCCACGGCGGAGTCGTGCTGGCGCTGCTGGACACCGCGATGGGACACGCCGTGGCGGCCCAGGTGCACGCGGCCGGCCGTTTCAACGTCGCCGCGCAGATGAACACCAACTTTCTGGCGCCGGTTTACCTGGGCACGCTGCGCGCGCGCGCGACCGTCGTCAAGATCGGCAAGCGCCTGGCCGTCGTCGAGGCCAGCGTCGAGAACGAGAACGGAACCGCGGTGGCCATCGCGACCGCGACCCACAGCCTGCTGCCCTGAGCGGGGCGTGGGCTGACTAACCGAGCGCCAGCGCGCGCCGGGCGGCGGCCGGATCGTTCGTGATGATCCCGTCGACGCCCATCGCGCGGAGGCGCACGAGATCGCTCGGCGCGTCCACGGTCCACACGTTCACGCGATAGCCCCGCCCATGCCAGCGATCGACGGCTGGGCCCGAGCAGAGCACCGCCTCGGGATGAGCTGCCGCCGCCCCGAGCAGGGGCAGGGTCCAGGCGCGCCGCAGGTGCAGCGGCGAGTCGCGCTCGAACAGGAGCCCGACCGGCACCCGCGGCGCGCGCTGGTGCCAGGCCCAGACCGCGTACGGATGAAACGACGAGACCAGCACCCGGTCGCGCGCGGTCGGGACGTCGACCAGCGCCGCCACGGCGCGAACGAGGGCGCGGATTTCACTCCAGGGGACGCCCATCGCCTTCAGCTCGACGTTCAGGAGCAAGGTCGGCCCGCACGCCTCCAGCGTCTCGGCCAGGGTCGGGATCGTCGCGCCCGAGGCGAGGCGCACGCGCCGCACGGCCTCCAGCGAGAGCGCGGCGATGCGCTCGGGCCTCCCGCCCAGACGGCGCAGATCGTCGTCGTGGAACACGACGGGCTCGCCGCTCGCGCAGCGCAGGACGTCCAGCTCGACACCGTCCGCCCCGTCGGCCGCCGCGCGACCAAACGCCTCCAGCGAATTCTCGGGGCAGAGCGCGCTCGCCCCACGATGGCCGATGACGAGCGGTCTCGCGGCCGAGGCGGGCCCCGCCAGCCACCGGTTCGCGGGCGCCACGGTCACAGCGGAGCAGGTCCGCCAAATCTATCGGTGCACACGCCGGTCGTGGCGATCGGCGGCACGACGGCCGCGGCGGTCGCGTCGCCTGTCGAGCTCTGCGTGGTCGTGAGGATGGCGTCGCAGCTCCCGCTGGTCGGCGGACTCTTGCATTCGCAGATCTTGCTGATCATCCTGTCGCAGCCCGCGCCCTGCCAATCCGAGTAGATGGCCTTCAGCTTCGAGCTGGAGTTGGACGCGACGTAAGTGCCGCAGTCACCCGAGCAAGTCAGGTTCGAAGGCATCGAGACCGTGCACTCGTTCTGGAAAGCTTGCACGTTGCACTTCTTCGCGCTCGGGAGCTCGGCCTCGTAGTCCTTGGCGTACTGAGCGCAGGTCGTGGTGCTGCCGCCCGAGCCGGTCGCGCCGCCCGCGGCTCCAGCGCCCCCTCTTCCACCGGCGGCCGTCCCTCCCCCGCCAAGGCCGCCGCTGCCCATGATGCCGCCGCTGCCGGACACGCCCCCGCTGCTGACGCCGCCGCTGCCGGACACGCCGCCCGAGCCTCTCCCACCGGATCC
>Ga0068853_100003030_pt1 | contig 12832 bp, 8 predicted proteins | sample KBSCornC32_FD_65655 | JGI IMG/M metagenome (GOLD analysis project Ga0068853, IMG submission 65655) | Corn rhizosphere microbial communities from Kellogg Biological Station, Michigan, USA - KBS Corn C3-2 | ecosystem: Host-associated > Plants > Roots > Rhizosphere > Soil ... | reverse complement strand
CTTTCGATATCCGCCACGCACAGGTCAGGACTGCACCGCGCCGAGGACAACTGGTCAAGTGACCCACGTTCCGTTTCCGCGGCAACGGAGCGCAGTGTTTCGAGCGTGAAATCACCGGCACCGGGGCGAAGCAGGAAAAGACCGCCACTCACGGCGCGCACCGCGACATGGCGCCCATCACTGGTGATGAGCAAATCGGGCGATGATGTGAGACTGGCCCAGAGCGCGCCCCCGATGAAGACCGGGAGGGCGAGCCAGCGCGGCCTTTCGCGCCACAGACAAAACCAGAGACCAGCCATGATCATCAACCCGAACGCGGCTATCGGCATAGAAGGAAGCGCGCTTATCGCCCCTGGCTGCGACGCGGCAAAATGTGCTATGTTTATCAGCAAATTAAGACCAATACCTGAGATCGTCCAGAAAGCACCTCCAAGGCCGATCAGGTCCATCAGCAGCGCAAGAGCTTCCAAAGGCATAATTACAAATGTAGTCAACGGAATAGCGATCATATTTGCCACAACACCGTAAATTCCGGCGCGGTGGAAATGATAGAGTGCGATCGGCACCAGCGCCACCTCGACCGCAAGCCCGGTCCCGAACAGCAGGAGCAGCGCGCGCGTTCTTCGGGCGATCCAGCCCTCCCACTCCCGACGTGCTGCGAACGCGCGTATCCGCGGATGATCGTGAAAGGCGACCAGCGCCGTGACCGCAGCGAAGCTGAGCTGGAAACTCGGGCTGACCAGCGCCTCGGGCCACAGCAACAGGACGATGATCGCGCCCGTAGCAACAAGCCGAAGCGTCATCGCCTCTCGCCCCATCGCAAGCGCAGCCAGTATCAGCAGTGCGGCGATGCAGGACCGCACTGTTGGAATCTCGGCCCCGGCCAGCAACGTATAGAGGATACCGGTCAGGGCAGCGATGCTGGCCGCGATCATCGGCAGCGGCGCGCGCAGCGCCAGCTTCGGGCTCAGCGCCAGCAGGCGGAGCATCAGCAGCATCGTTCCCGCCACCACCGCGCCAACATGCAAGCCGCTGATCGAAAGGAGATGGGCGAGGCCGCTCGTGCGCATCGCCTCCACGTCGACCTCCGCGATACCGCCCTGATCACCAGTAACGAGAGATGCCGCGATTCCCCCCGCCGAGCCGCCCAGCGCCTTCTGGATATGATCAGTCAGATAGGCACGGATACCGTTGATCTGCGCAGTGAAGCCGGTCGAAGCCATACGGCTCACAATCTCGATCCTGCCAAGCGCCGTTCCCGTGGCGCCCAGTTCCCTGAACCACGCCACCCGCGCAAAATTATAGGCGCCGGGCAAAGCGGCCGGAGCCGGCGGCATGAGCCGGGCGCCAAGCCGCACCTCAGCGCCGGGATCGAGGCCGGGCGGCATGTTCGCGACAGGAACGTTGATCCGCACGCGCGCCGGGAGCGACTGACCGGTATCCGGCAGCAGGGTCAGTCGTATACGGTCGCGGGCGGCGAGATGCTCGACCGCTTCGATCCGGGCCGTGAACGTCGCGACGCGGGGGCGATCCAGCGGGGCACCGGCGACATGTTCGGCCCGCCACCAGATCAGCAGGCATCCCGCCACCGCCAGCAGTGCTGCGATGACCACCGCCCGCCGCAACCGTCCCGAGGCTATGAACAACGCTGCGACAGCGCCCGACAGCAGGATCAGCAGAAAGGCGATCCAGCCCTCGCGGACCGGGATCGTGAACCAGCCGGCAATGCCTATGCCGAGCGCGACCGGCAACCACAGGGCAAGCTGATCCCGCTCGCGATCGAGCCAATGCTCCAAGCGGCCGATCATTGCCTGCCCTGCCCCCCCTTTGCTGCGTTGCAAACGCTATGCTAGGGGCCGCCTGCCCGCCGTCCCCTGACGGCATCTTTGGGAGCAAGCACGCGTGGTGGCAAGCAACGAAACCCGGCCTGTGGTGACACGGTTCGCGCCGTCCCCGACGGGTTTCCTGCATATCGGCGGCGCGCGTACGGCACTCTTCAACTGGCTCTTCGCCCGGCATCATGGCGGCAAGTTCCTGCTCCGCATCGAGGATACCGATCGTGCCCGATCGACCGACGCGGCCATCGAGGCGATCCTCGACGGCATGAGCTGGCTCGGCCTCGATTGGGACGGCGACGCGGTGTACCAGTTCGCCCGCGCGGAGCGGCATGCCGAGGTGGCACACCAGCTTCTCGCCGACGGCAATGCCTACAAATGCTTCGCCACGCCCGAAGAGCTTGCCGAGCTCCGCGAGCAGCAGCGCGCCGCGAAACAGCCGCTCCGCTATGACGGCCGTTGGCGCGATCGCGATCCTTCCGAAGCCCCCGCCGATGCGCCTTACGTTATTCGCCTGAAGGCGCCGAAAGAGGGCGAGGCTGTCATCGAAGACCGCGTGCAGGGCGCCGTCACCGTTCAGAACAGCGAACTGGACGACATGATCCTCCTTCGCTCGGATGGCACGCCGACCTATATGCTCGCCGTCGTCGTGGACGATCACGACATGGGTGTAACCCATGTCATCCGCGGCGACGATCATCTCAACAACGCCTTCCGTCAGCTTGCGCTGATCAAGGCAATGGTCTGGCCGGAGCCGGTCTACGCCCATATCCCGCTGATCCACGGCGCGGACGGCGCGAAGCTGTCCAAGCGTCACGGCGCGCTGGGCGTCGATGCCTATCGCGACGAGCTCGGCATGCTGCCCGAGGCGGTCGGCAATTATCTGCTGCGGCTCGGCTGGGGCCACGGCGATGACGAGATCATCAGCCGGGATCAGGCGATCATGTGGTTCGATCTCGACCATGTCGGCCGGTCGCCCTCACGCTTTGACCTGAAGAAGCTCGAAAACCTCAACGGCCATTATATCCGCGAGGCGGATAATGATCGGCTTGCCGAGCTTACGGCTCCGCTGATCGAGCGCCTGCTTGGCACCAGCCTTGATGCTCCCCAGCTTGATCTGCTGCGTCGCGCAATGGAATTTCTGAAGCCGCGCGCAAAGAGTTTGAATGAATTGGCCGATGGTGGGACATTCCTGTTTCGCACCCGCCCAATAGGCATGGACGAAGGCGCCCTCGCACTGCTAGACGACCGCGGTTTGGCATTGCTTGCGGACGTTCACAAGGCGATCGCGCCGCTGGCGGACTGGACTTCCCCCTCGATCGAGGGTGCCGTGCGGGGTGTTGCCGAGGCGGCGGGAATCGGATTGGGCAAGGTCGCCCAGCCGCTTCGCGCCGCGCTGACCGGCCGTACCACCTCCCCCGGCATTTTCGACGTGCTGGTTCTGTTAGGCCGCGATGAAAGTCTTGCCCGTATGGGCGACCGGATCGGGGCGGTGTCGCAATAAAGTAGTAGAAGGAGCATCATCATGGGGGACAAGAGCGCAGCCCTGAATTTCAGCGGCAAGGAGAGCGATTACAAGGTGATGTCGGGCTCGGTTGGGCCGGACGTGATCGATATCCGCAAGCTCTACGCCAACACGGGCGCCTTCACCTATGATCCTGGCTTCACCTCGACAGCGAGCTGCGAATCCAAGCTCACCTACATCGACGGCGATGCCGGCATCCTGCTCCACCGCGGTTATCCGATCGATCAGCTCGCCGAACAGTCGAGCTTCATGGAAGTCTCCTACCTGCTCCTGAACGGCGAGCTGCCGAACAAGGCCGAGCTGGAGAAGTTCACCTACACGATCAGCCGCCACACCATGCTGCACGAGCAGCTTTCGACCTTCTATCGCGGCTTCCGGCGCGACGCGCATCCGATGGCGATCATGTGCGGTGTCGTGGGTGCGCTTTCGGCCTTCTATCACGACTCGACCGACATCAACGATCCGCATCAGCGGATGATCGCGTCGCACCGCCTGATCGCCAAGATGCCGACGATCGCGGCGATGGCATACAAGTATTCGATCGGACAGCCGTTCCTTTATCCTGATAATTCATTGAGTTATACGGGAAACTTCTTACGGATGACCTTCGGGGTGCCGGCCGAGGAATATAAAATTGATCCGGTCGTCGAAGATGCGATGGACAAGATCTTCATCCTGCATGCCGATCATGAGCAGAACGCATCGACCTCGACGGTGCGTCTCGCAGGTTCCTCGGGCGCGAACCCGTTTGCCTGCATCGCCGCCGGCATCGCCTGCCTGTGGGGCCCAGCACATGGCGGCGCCAATGAGGCCGCGCTCAACATGCTCCGCGAGATCGGCACACCCGACCGCATCCCCGAATATATCGCCCGCGCCAAGAACAAGGACGATCCTTTCCGGCTGATGGGCTTCGGCCACCGCGTCTACAAGAATTTCGATCCGCGCGCGAAGGTGCTGTCCAAGGCGGCGACCGACGTGCTCGACCGGATGGGCAAGAATGACCCGGTGCTCGATACCGCGCGGGAACTGGAGCGCGTCGCGCTGTCCGACCCTTATTTCGTGGACAAGAAGCTCTACCCGAACGTCGACTTCTATTCAGGCGTGATCCTGTCAGCGATCGGCTTCCCGACCACCATGTTCACCGTGCTGTTCGCGCTCGCCCGCACCGTCGGCTGGGTCGCGCAGTGGAACGAGATGATCTCCGATCCCGAACAGAAGATCGGCCGCCCGCGTCAGCTTTACACCGGGCCTACGCAGCGGGACTATGTCTCGATCGACAAGCGTTAATTCCTACAGCTGTTCGTGCTGAGTAGCCGCTGAGCCTGTCGAAGCGGCGCATCGAAGCACCCTTCGATATGGGCCTTCGCCAAGCTCAGTCCCTACTCAGGGCGAACGGCTGGATGGGATATTTACCGCGCCGGCAGAGTCAGCACGAACCGGGCACCCTGCCCCGGCGCGCTGTCGACGGTAAGATCGCCGCCCATCGCGCGCGCAAGCTGGCGCGAGATATAGAGGCCAAGCCCCGATGCTCCGCTCTGCGCGCCATGGAGCCGCTCGAATTTCTCGAAGATGCGCTCCTGATCAGCCTCGGCGATGCCGCTGCCTTGATCGGCGATCACCAGGACGGCCTTGTCGCCCTCGCGCTCGTTGCGCAGCCAGATCATGCCGCCATCGGGCGAGTGGCGCACGGCGTTGCCGATCAGGTTGACGAGGATCTGGAGCACGCGGCGGAATTCTCCCACCGCGGGCAGCGTCTCATAATCCGCGGGCCGATCGATCCGCACATTCTTGTCAGCCGCGCGAACCTGCAGAAGTCCGGCGGCGCGGCGGGCGAGATCGCACAGGTCGATATCGTCCCGTTCCGGCTGATAGTTGGGATTCTCGATCGTCTGGAGTTCGATCAGATCGTCGACCAGCGACATGAGGTGCCGCCCCGCCGACGCGATGTCGGTTGCGTAGTCGGCATAGCCACGCCGCAGCGGGCCATCGGCCTGGGTGCTGATATTGTCGGCATTGGCGATGATCCGGTCCAGCGGCGCCTTGAGCACCTTGCCGATCTCCGCGCCGAACGTCTCGTCTGCGAGAGTCGCGACCGCGACCGGCGATGTCGCTTCATCCTCTTCCAGCCGAACCGCCATGCCACGATAGCCGGCGAGGCGGCCATGATCGTCGAACACCGGATGGCCTTCGATCAGCAGCATCCCGAAATCCGTGCCGCGAAGCCGGGCGCGCTGGCCTTCGAAGGCGCTCTGGACGGCGACCGCATCGAGCATCGGCAGCGATCCGTCATGCGAATCGAACAGACCGAACAGTCGGGTGAACGGCTGCCCCGCCAGTCCGGAGACAGTCGAGCCGAGCGCCGCCGCCGCATTGTGCGAGATATCGGTGAGCTTCAGCTGCGCATCGACCGCCCAATGGAAGTCCGCGCTCGCGCGCTGGAAATCATCGACGCGGCCTTCGCTGCGCGCCCGGATGTCGGGCTGCGCCGGCCGCGTCACCCAGTCCGTGATCTCGAGCGCGACATGATCGCCCTCGGGCCGGGCATGGACGAAAAGATCGATGTCGCTGCCATCGTCCGCAGCGGAAACGGGACGCGAGACCGCCGCCTGCAGCCGCGCGACCAAGCGTACGAGCGCGGCGAGCTGCGGGATCGCCAGCACGCCGCCCGGCCTGCCGCCGGTCTGCACATGCAGCGCCGCGAGCGGCGGATCGGCCTCTATCAGCCGGCCCTCGGCGTCCACCCGACCCAGGATCGGGAAGAAGGGGATTGCCTCCTCGATCATCCTCGCCCGTCTCCTTCGGCATCGAGGCCGGCGATGGCCCGGCGATAATGATCGTCGAGACCCCAGGCACGGATCGCGGCGCGGGCCTGATCGATCGACAGATCGTCGAACGCAGTCGCGGCGCGGGAAAGCTGGAGATCGTGGACAGCGCCCGATCCGGTACGCGCCGCGAACAGCCCGGCAAGCAGGCCGAGCGCGATATGCCGCTCCATCCCGATCGAACGCAGCAGCAGGGTCAGCCGGCTCACGTCCGCATCGGCCAGCATCGTCCACACGGCGGCGGTATCAAGCAGAGCGCGCACCGCCAGCCCCGCCACCCAGGCCGACAGCTGCCCCTCGTAAAGCAACGCCACCAGCATCGTGTCGTCCAGCGCCTCAACCCGTGCCAGCCTGATCGCGAGTTCATGCGCGCGGGCATCGACGGTCTCGCGTTCGTCATAGCCGGTCATCAGCGCAGTGACGGCGGTCACCAGCGCGCGATCAGCGGCGGCGGGATCCATCTCATGCTCGTGGAGCATATGGTCGCGCAGCGCCGCCGCGATCCACCACGTCATGCGGTGCTGAAGCTCGATGGGAAGGTCAGCGCGGTTGAGCACGGGATCGCCGAACCGATCCCAGCGCCGGCTTTCGGCGACCAGCATCGATGCCGCCGCGTCCGCGATCGCGCCATCGTCATGACTGGTCAGCCGTTCCATCAGCCCGCCGGCGGCCGCTTCCCCACGCGGATAAGCGGCCCGGAGCGCCCTGCCGATATGATGCTCGTCACAGTGCCGGAGCAGCTGCGCGGCGAGATCGGCGTCGCGCATCACCCGCGAGCGGGCCAGCCGCGGGCCAGCGACCGGGAAGTCGCGGTCAGTGAATTCTTCCTTCAGATCCTCGGACAATGAGACCGGCGGGATGCCGATGAGGTGGCTGCGCAGATCATGCTCGATGGTCTCGACAAGCACCGCCAGCATCCGCGTCATCGTCGCATGATCGCGGTCGCTGAGGCGATATTCGGGGGTTCGGAACAGATCGTTGAGCGCACCGGTCAGCCGCGCGCGCGCGCCATCGGCCGCGCGGGCGGCGTCGGCGAGCAGGCGGTCTGCATGCGCTCCCGTTGGCATGGGGCGCACTGTATCGGACGCGGACATCCCGCCACCATAGGAGAAGTGCGTTAAAGGGGTGCTAACCGCTTCCGGCTCGTGATTTGGCGGCGATCGCGTCATGGACGAGCCGCTGCGCCACCACGAACGACGTGACCGCATAGACCGCCGCCGCCATCATCCCCGCCCCCCAGGCTGACGCAAAGGCGAACGGGATGAACATCCAGATCAGTCCGTCTCCGGTTGCCATGAACGGCATGTCGGTGCGGTTGTCGAGCCGGTGCGCGGTGCGCCATTCGCTGGCAAGCGCGATCATGACGCCAAGGATCAGCACGGCCAGGAGCGCCCAGCCCCACTGGCCATCGTCCCCCCGCCGGATGCCGAGCGCGATCAGGGTGGCGCCCGCCGCGCTCAGCCGGGCCCGGGACAGCCGCTGTTCGTGCCGGAGCCGGGTCATCCGCACATCGGCGAGGCGGCGGGCGACCGAGGCCACCGGCCCGCTTACCACCAGCAGCGCCAGCGCGGCCCAGAACCAGCCCATCGCGGCAAGGGGGATCGCCCCCACGGCCAGCATGATCGAGCCTATCCCCAGCCACCACGGGTCCGCCGGCCCACGCGCCAGCCGGGTAAAGCCGATCTGCTCGATAAGCGGGAAGATGTAGCGCGCCACCCATCCATCCCGGAAACCCGCCGAGCCAGCGATGATACGCTGCTCGAGCATCGCCAGATCGCCGGCATGGCGCGCGACGACCGGCCGTTCCGAAGGCAGGCTCTCGCCCGAGGTGCCGAAAGCCGACAGGATCGCTGCCTCCTCGGCAAGCGTACGGCGCAGGAGGGTCAGCTCGAAATCCCATTCGCCAAGCTGCGCGGCCGTCGCCTGCAGCCGGCCGCCGTCGATCAGCGAAAGCCCGGCCCAGCGATGCTGCGCGCCGATCAGTTCGAAATCCTCGAGGCCCGGCAGATCGGGCAAGGTCATCACCGCCGGCGCGGAGGATGCCGCCAGCCGGTTGAACACGTCCGCCCCCGCGATGCAGCCGTCGGCGATCACCATCACTGTCTCGTCAGGATGAATACGATCCGCCGCATCGGGCACACCGCGCGCAATATCGACGCGGGTGCCGCTCCTGCGTAGCCGGTCCACGGCCCCGATCAGCGGCGCGGGCAGGCGTTCGACCAGCACGACGATATGGGTCGCCCCCGCCCGGACGGCGCGGCGCACCTGATGCTCGAGCAGAGTCGCACCCGCGAGCGGCAGGCATGCCCGCAGCATATCGCTTCCGTCGTCGATTGTCTGAGAGGCAAAAATCAGCGCGGCCAGCGCCATAGTCGTCCCCGGAAACCCCAAGCGGGCTTAGGACGAAGCTGCACCTTTGGCAAACGCTCAGGTGAGCGCGAAGCTCACGAATCGAAGACCTTGATCGCCCGTTCGATGCGACGCACGACAACGGGATCACCCGGCGCGCCGTTGGCGGCGTCCTCGGCCGCTTCCATCAGCGCCACCGCGCCGAAGCTGGCGCCCAGGCCCTGCAGGCGAAGCGCGGCCATCCGCCAGTTCGCATCGCATCGCGAACGCCGCAACTGATCGACGAAAACCGCCGCACTTTCGAGAAACGCACCGCGCAATTCGGACACGAGCTGGGGATCGTCGCCCACCGCAGCAGCCAACGCAACATGAAGCGCACCGGGATCGTACATCATCGCGCCAAGATAAATGATGGTTACTTAACGAGGTATTGAAACGCCGCCCCTTTTTATCATCCCAAAAGCTGGTAAAGTCGTTGTCATGACCATTGGGGGCAAACCCGCGGAAGACTGGGGCGAGGATTCCGCGCCTGACAACAACGACGTGTTCGCGACCGCGGATTCGCGGCACGACGCGTGGGCGCTGCTTGACCAGGATTATGGGGACGAGGTGGACAGGAGCGTTGAAGAACGGCTGCCCCGCAAGTCCCAGTCCGGCGACAAGATCCCGGCGCTCCTGCTCGTCATCGTCGCACTTGCCTGGATCGGCGGGGTAAGCTGGAAGATCTTCGGCTCCGATCCGGGGATGACGGCCGAGTTCATCACCACGCTCAATCTGATAGCGCTTGCCAGCGGCCCTGCAGCGGTGCTCGCCATCGCCTATCTGCTCGTCGGCCCCACCAGCCGGCGCGAGACCCGTCGCTACGGCCGCACGGCACAGGCGATGCGCATCGAGGCAAGCAGGCTCGACGAAGTACTGGCGGCACTGGTCGAGCGGATCGAAGCCAACAGCGTCGCGATGCGCGAACAGATCAGCCTGCTCGAAAACAAGGGCACCGAGACCGCGCAACAGATCGCCGAGATCAACGATTCGATGCGCGAGAACATCACCACTCTCGCCCGCCATTCGCTCCTGCTCGGCGCAGCCGCCTCCTCCGCGCGGGAAGAGATGAAGACCCTGATGGTGGACCTGCCGGACGCCGAGCAGCGCATGAACCAGCTGACCGACCTGCTGCGCGGCGCCGGTCATGTCGTCGACAGTCAGGCCGCCGGGCTGCAAAGCCAGCTGGTGACGCTGACCCAGCGCGCCCGCGACGCCGACGAGAGCGCGGGCATCGCCGCCGAACGGCTGGCCGGGCAGCTCGAACGGATCGAGGGCACGTCGCGCAAGGCCGCGCAGGAACTGCGCATGGCCTCCGAGCAGGTCGAGATGTCGATCGACAGCGCCACCGAAAAGGCATCGCGCGGGATCGAGGATGCCCGGCGCGGCATGGATATCCAGAGTTCGGCGATGATCGCGATGGTCGAACAGGGCCGCGAGGCACTGGATCGCACCGGTATCGAAGCGACTCGGGGAATCACCGATCGCATGGAAGCGGTCGGGCGCCAGGTCGACAGCATTTCCGCCCGGCTTGCCGAGCAGGAGGAATCGAGCACGGCGCTGCTCAATCATCTCCAGCATGCGCTGGGCGAGGCCGAAGCGCGCTTCAACAGCCTGAAGGAAACCGCCACCGAACATACCGCCGATCTGGCCGAGGCGATCGTGTCGCTGACCGAGCATGCCGAGCAGATCACGACCACATTGGGCGGAAGCTCCGAAAATGCGGACGAGCTGCTCAAGCGCGCCGAAACGTTCCGTGCCGCGATCGAAAGCTGCACGCGCGACGTCAATTCGACGCTGCCGCTTGCGCTGGCCCAGCTTGAGGAACAGCTTCTCCACAGCCAGCAGGCGCTGAAGATCGCGCTGCCCGAGACCGAGCGGCTTCAGGATGCCGCACGTTCGGTGGCGTCGAGCATCGAGGAAGCGGGCGAGGCGTTGTCGCGCCACAGCAGCGGCATCACCAGCCTTGGCGAAACCGCCGGCAAGCAGCTGAGCCGGACCCGCCAGGAGGCCGAGGAACTCAACCGCGTCATCGCCGATACCGAACAAAGCATCGCCGGGCTCAACAGCGGCGCGAGCGCGCAACTGGTCGAGGCGCTGCACCGCGTGCGGCAAGCCGCGACCGAGGCGACCGACCGCGCCCGCGCGACGCTGGGCTCGATCATTCCCGATGCGGCCGAGGCGCTCTCGACCGCCAGCGGAGAGGCCGTCCAGCGCGCGGTCGCCGAGCCGGTGCAGCGCCAGCTGGCCGAACTCACCGGGGTCGCGCAGGAAGCACTCGATGCGGTCGAGGCCGCCAGCGCCAAGCTCGCCACGCAGATGGCGACGATCGAGCAGGCCAGCAGCCAGATCGCGCAGCGCGTCGAGGAAGCCAAGAGCGAGGTCGAGCGCAGCAGCCAGGACACGCTGTCGCGGCGCGTGTCGCTGCTGATCGAATCGCTCAACTCGACCGCGATCGACGTCACCAAGATATTGTCCAACGAAGTCACCGACAGCGCCTGGGCTGCCTATCTGCGCGGCGACCGGGGCGTCTTCACGCGGCGCGCGGTGCGGCTGCTCGAAGCCGGCGAGGCGCGCGACATCGCGCGGCATTATGAGGAAGAGCCCGAGTTCCGCGAGCAGGTGAACCGCTACATCCACGATTTCGAGGCGATGCTCCGCCGCGTGCTGTCCAGCCGCGACGGCAATCCGCTGGGCGTCACCCTGCTCTCCTCCGACATGGGCAAGCTCTATGTTGCCCTCGCGCAGGCGATCGAGCGGTTGCGGACCTGACGGCCACGGAGGTTTAGGCGGGTTAGGGTTGCGGCTACACACCTCTTCAATTGCAACGGCGACGCGGCACTTTCGAGCGCCAAAGCGGCAATGACGCGGCAGGGACGCGGCATGTGGGGCACACCGGCGCGGCAATGACGCGGCGGCCACGCGGCTGAAGCGCGCCGGTATCGCGCCACGCTCGCATCTCTCGAGCACAGCTGACGCGCCGCGAGTTTGAACGATGGAAGCCGGCTTCATCTGACAGGTTGGATCAGATGAAATCCTACATTGAAAGTCTCTTTTGCGGGTGCCGTGTCTCCAGCACACCCGTCGTGCTGAACTTGTTTCAGCATGACGGGGAAGGTATGTGACTGCGGGATCTTAAATCCCGTCGATAACTGGTTCCCAACCACCTCCCGACAAGCGTTCCGCGAGATCAGCGATGCAGGCATCCAGAACCGCCGCGTCGGTCGAACGGATAACGAAATTGGCGCCGCCCCGTCCTTCGCGAAAGAAGGGGTAGCTTCCGATCTGGCAGCCATGATGGGCGGCCTCGGTCTCGCGCAATATGTCCGCGACTTCGCTCTCGGGCACCCAGCAGCCGATCGTGCGGGAGATCAGCGGCCGGCCGCCCTCGAGCGTACCACTAAGCGATTCCAGCATCAGTGCCGCCACGCGCGGGATGCCGGCGAGGATGAAGATATTGTCCTTCCTTATGCCCGGCGCGCCGGAAATCACATTTTCGATCAGTTCGGCACCATCGGGCACGCGCGCCATGCGCAGCCGCGCCTCGTTGATGCCGCCGCGGGTGACATAATAGTCCTCCAGCACGGCGCGCGCCTTCGGATGCACGATCACGCCAACCCCGAGCGCCGCGGCGATCGCGTCCACGGTGATGTCGTCGTGAGTCGGGCCGATGCCGCCGGTTGTGAACAGATAGTCGTGCCGCACCCTGAGCGTGTTCACCGCCTCGGCGATCGCCGCCATGTCGTCGGCGACGACACGCACCTCGACCAGACGAATACCCTGAAGATTGAGCCACTTGGCAAGCTGGGCAATATTGGCATCCTGCGTGCGGCCAGAGAGGATCTCGTCACCGATCACGACGAGGGCGGCGGTCCAGATGCGTATGTCCGACATGCGAGACGCCATAGCCTTCCTCGACCCAAAGACTCAATCCGGCGCTCGCAAATCGGGCGCGATGCGCCTATATTGGTGCTCATGATCGACTACATCACCGTGAATTCCGGCGACTCCGTTTCCCGCAACGGCTCCATCAAACTCTACGGCCCCGACGGATTCGAGGGGATGCGCCGCGCTGGCCGGCTTGCCGCCGAAGTGCTTGACGCGCTCGTGCCGCATGTCGTGCCGGGCGTGACCACCGAGGAGATCGACACGTTGGTGCGCGAGCATATGCTGCGCGGGGGCGGGATCCCCGCGACCCTCAACTATCGCGGATTCACCCACAGTTGCTGCACCTCGATCAATCATGTCGTCTGCCACGGCAT
>Ga0068853_100003028_pt1 | contig 12835 bp, 7 predicted proteins | sample KBSCornC32_FD_65655 | JGI IMG/M metagenome (GOLD analysis project Ga0068853, IMG submission 65655) | Corn rhizosphere microbial communities from Kellogg Biological Station, Michigan, USA - KBS Corn C3-2 | ecosystem: Host-associated > Plants > Roots > Rhizosphere > Soil ... | reverse complement strand
AGACCTCGTCCTCCACGACATATCGTCGTGAGCCGAAACTCTATCCCACTCGACATGCTATCCCGAACCCCGATGGCGAGCCTTGGTGAGCCTGAGCGGTGAGGGACCGGCTCCGCTGGACTGTAGGTGAGGGATCGGCTCCGCTGGATTGGAGGTTTAAGGCTGATCAATCACGGAATAGCTAGTGTGGTGGTTCAGCAATAGCTTTACAGTAGCGCAAGGGCCAAGCTTAATAAAGCCATAATGATGGTCGTGCGAGGCGCAGGCGGGGTATCGTGAGAACTCCCTGATGCATTATGAATAGAAGAAAAATCCTCGGGATCCTTCGACTTCGCGCTCGAAAGTCTGGGTTTGGAAAAGGCGTGGCGGCGCTGCGCTCAGGAAGACAGGGATAGATATTTTTCTAGAATATAAGTTATTGGGCCAGTGACGTTCTCATACACCGCACTAGCTACACACTCCATGGAAGAAGCGGGAAGATGAGCCACGGAAGCATGGTGGACCGCTACTAATAATCGCTACTAATAATCGTCAGTTGACAATGTCTGATAACTCTAAATTTCATTCAACCTATTGACTCTGATTTTAGTTTCGCTTAATATACGCAAAGGTTCTCGCCGGGAGCGGCGCCGTCGAACCGTCCTGAACAGGCAGTAGGAGCAAAGCCGGTTTAGCGATCCGGGTATCCCTTAGCTGGAGGCGGGAGACCCAAAAAGGCCAGCAACCACGCGATCATCGCCGGCCCACCGTTTGGGTCACAGATTGTGTAGAGACACAAGAATCGGGTAATCGCCGGAATCGCGCGAAAGCGCCGGAATCGGAGAATCCTGCCCGAAGCTGTACATTCTTAAAATCCTAAAAAGATCATCAGCAAGACGCAGGCACCGCTGTGTTCGTTCACAACACGCGCGAGAGGGCTACTTTGCCCCGTCGAGCCCCAAAAGCAGGCTCGACGGGAGCCCCGGACCTGCGCTCCATGAGTATTTGCAGAACAAGGTGACCCCACGGGCCGGCAACTTTCTCTACGGAGTGAGGCGATGAACAGGACTGTAACCAGAAGCAAGCTTAATGAGATAACGCGACAAAAGATTGTGACGGCGATTTTGGAATACGCCGAGAAGCTGGGAGAACCACCCAGCCTGAAACAACTGATGCGAGTAAGCAATTGCACGAAGCGGCAGGTGCGAAGACATTTTGGGTCGTATGCGGCGGCCCTGCGCGAATGCAAACTGGAAAGGTACGGAGGCGGAGCGAAGGTGCCGCTGGAAACTTTGTTTCACGACTGGGCGATGGTGGTTCGTGTCTTGAAAAAGCTGCCCAGCGGTACGGAATACGAAAGGAACAGCCGTTACAGCCAGAGGCCATTGGTAACGCGCTTTGGCGCATGGAATCTGGTGCCGCACGGACTGAAGCAGTTTATTTATGCCGAAGGCGCGAAAGAACCGAGCTGGCTGGAGGAATGGAAAGATGTGCTTGAACTGATTGAGGCGAACGACAAAGCAGAAAGAGTGAAAGATGAATTACCGGAAGGGTTGGCCGGAGGAAAGGGTGGGAGACGGCGGAAGCCAGAGCCGAACGGAACAGACGAACAATCAACAATCGTTCGCACCGCCATTAGGCAAGCCAAGCGCTGGCAAGCTTTCCCGGACAGACCATTTTATGGGCCGCTGATCCATCCTTATCCTCTTGCGCATGGGCCGATGAATGAGCTGGGCGTGCTCTTTCTTTTTGGCACGGTGGCCGCCGAGCTGGGATTTGTAGTGACGTGGATACGAATGGAGTTTCCCGACTGCGAAGCGATGATCCTGGTGGGGGACGACAAATGGCAACGAATCAGAATTGAATTTGAATATGAGAGCCGCAACTTTCTGAAACACATGCATGACACGAAGGAATGCGACCTGATTGTGTGCTGGAAACACAATTGGCCTGAGTGTCCGGTGAAGGTGCTGGAGCTGAGGAAGATATTGCAGGAACGCAAGATCTGAAACCAGCGGGCTTACCGCGGATTCACGCGAATGGGCGCGGATCGGAGAAAAACCTACCATGGAGGCACCGGACAGACAAGGAGAACCACTGATTCACACTGATGGCACTGATCGGAGAAGAAAAGGCCGACGCATAATTCGCGCCGGCCTAATTTAGGTTGAACGATTGTTACTTGTTTAGAACACTTTCCTTAGAACACGTTCTTTAGAAGACCAGGTACACGTGTCCTTGTCCAGTTGAGCCAGTGCCCGGAGGCCCGTTCTTGCGGATGGTGCCTCTTTGACGAGTCTGGGTAGGAATGATCACAGAGGGATCGTCGCCAATGGCCATGATCGCTGTGGGATCGGTAAGGCTGCTGAACGCCATTGCAGTAACAGCACCAAGAGGTGAGCTGCTGCTCAAGAGCGGATCAATCGCGCCATCCGTTACCCACACGATCTGAGTGTTGCAGATGAAGTCATACTGATCAGCTTCGGGCAGTTCACCCAAACCTCCGGTGACGCCTCCGTCCGGCGTAACGCCATCCGCGGTCAGCCCCAAAGTACCGATGTAGAAGGCCGGCGTGGTTGCCGGATCTGCCGGAACACTGGACGAGACCTTTACACCCGCAGGCGGCAAACAAGCTGGCCGCGAGCCGGTGGGACCCACCGTAAACCCTCCTGGGTTCTCCGCGATAATCTGTGGAGCCTGGAGACGAGCGATGGCGCGTTTTACGGGTGATGCCGAACCCTGACTCATGCTGGGTGAAGCTCTTGTGAGAACGGTCACCACACCCTTCTTGATGAACTGACCCGCGATCTGCGGCGGTCCCAGTTCAGACAAGTAGAGGTCGTTTCCGTTAAAGGCCATGCTGATCACGCCGATGCCATTAAAGAGCCGGGCGATCGTAGTTGCCGCGGAAGGGGCGGTTGCCGGGTTGGTGATCTTCGCCAAAAGCCCGCTATCAGAGTACCCGATGTAGAGTGCTCCGTCATTGGACGGGCCAGTAGGCAAGGCTACGGTCTCAATAAAGGTGCCGCGGCTGGCGCCATTAAGGATTCCGGTCAGGTTGAGGTTCCCGCCGGTAGCGTCGGGAGTAAAGAGGAACCTATAGATGCTCGGTGAGCCCGAAGCATCCGGAACGTACACAACCTGCCTGCCGGCCCCATCAGGCTGAGCGGCGGCGGGTTGTCCGGGGAAGAACGCGGCGTTTGGCTGGAAGCAATGGCTGAGCGAACCGATGCCGGTGACGGGATTCTGATCGATGCGGCAGAAGCCAAGGGCTTCATCAGAAACCCACCAGTTGCTCCGCAGCCACAGCAGGCCTCTGGGATGAGTGATGCCGGATGACAGCAAAACTCCTCTCTTGGCGCCTATGGGATTGGGCGAAGTTATCTGCGCGGGTGACCCGATCGAACTGATGGCGCATCCTGGAGGATTCTGGATTGTGGCGGTGGTAGATGCACCGTCACAAATAGACTCCGGTACAAGAGTGGGGGAAGCGGCCAGGGACCACGTCTTGCCTGCGCCGTTGCGCGGCGGAGTCAGTGTTGCCGGTGGAAACAGGGCATTCACAAACGGATCCATCACCACCAACATTTCTTCAATAAAGGCGGGGCCGGGATCCGTCGCTGTTGGGTTTAATGCCGTTGGAGTCAAGGTTTGAACAAAGTTCAGGCCCGTAATGAAGGAGTAATGCTGGAGAGTTCCAGTGGCCTGCAGTGTTCCTTGCTGGTTCCAGACTTCCATCAGCGCGGGTGTCTGCGTGTCATAGCGGACCACGCGGCTGCCGTTGCCAAAGTATAAATACCTGCCGTTTGGAATCGACGAGATGAACTGGTCAGAAGCCATGCCGGCTTCACTCAGCAAGTTGTTGAACTGAATGACAGCCTGACACTTGGGAAAAGTGTAAAAGCACTGGTCGGCGTTTTGGATTCGGTTGATAAAGCCTACGTCGTCCAGCCACAGGTCATGTCCGATCCAGGCCATGCTGGTGCCGCGGCCGCCTGTTCCTTCAGTCGTACCCACCCGCTCTACCTTGTTGCCTGAAGGAGTAAAGGTTGGAGAGAGCGGATTCAGTACTCGCCAGATGTCAATGCTGCCCACAAACATCATGTACAACTTTCCATCGGGCCCCAAACTGGCGGTGTCAGGCAGATTTCTGCCACTGACCGCCACGTTGTTGGTAAAGAGCGAACCAGCGCCACCGAAAATCTGGGTGCGGGCCCTATCGATGATGGTATGAGTGTTGGTGGCGTCAGCAATGAAGTTGATCCGTCTTACTCCGTCAATGCTGGCTACGAAGACGTAACCATTGGAGCCATTGATTCCCCTGGTTTCCGCCTGATAATCAACCGGTTCAAAAGTACCGTTGGGATCGCAGGTACCAGCGTTCAGTACCCCGTTGTCAAGGCGGCAGAATCCTAGCACGCTGTCGGTCACCCAATAATCCTGGATCACTCCGCCCGCTATCGCCGGGTTGGGAATATGCGCCAGGATCATGCCGCGGGGGCCGTTGATGCCTTGCCTGCCAATCTGCTTGCTGTCATTTGCGTAAGCGCTGGTTATTGATAGCAGAGCTACCACAGCCAGTGCCAGTAGGTTTTTCCACGTTCCGCGAGTTAGCAAGGACTGGCCTTTGAATCGCGAAGCCATGCCCTTCCCCTGGGCTCGCCTAAGTATGGAGTTCATGTCCGGTTCCTCTCTTCATTTTGTTCTTCATCTTCTTCTGCTGATTCCTTCCCACCCTGCCGCTTCAAAAATCACAGGCTGGAAGCGTTAAGTTTGTTTGGACTGCCGGGCCGAAACCCGGCAGCCCTCACGGTTGACGAGTTACCTCACGACGGTAAGGCCTGTGGTTGTGACTCCTCCGCCACTGGAGGTGATCGTGATTAGGTTCGGCGGCGGTAAGTTGTCGATTTCAATGTCAAACGCCCCCGGACCACCCGGAATCGCTTGACCCATGACAGCCGAATACGGCTGGCCTGTAGCTGGGTTGATGATGTCCAGAGTGACAGTCAGCGTCACTCCAGGAGTGAAGTCGGTAGCAGTTATGCCGAGACGGGCTTTTCTCGTCAGGTAAATGGCGCTAGTGACGATAACGACATCCGTTTGCGGGTTAACAACCACGGTCACCTGAGCGGGCGTGCTGACTAGACCGCTGGCAGCGCTGGTTGCCGTAACTTGGAACGTTAGAGACAGAGGAGCCGTCAGTTCCGGCACGATCGGCGCGGTGAAGGTTTGCACCGAACCATCGGCTGCTGTAGGCGTCAGTACCACTGCGGGGCCTCCGGTTTGCGTCCAGGTGAAAGTGAGCGCTCCAGCCGCAGGATCAACTCCGATCGCTGAAAGCGTCACTGGCGTGCCGCTGGCAACTGGGCTGGCTGGCGACGAACTGGCGGTAACCGCTGGCGCAGTGTTGGGCGGCGGCACGACGATGGGAACAATCAATGTGGCCGGAGCCGATGCGGGCGTAAACCCGTCTCCACCCACAATCAACTGGAAGGCCAGGTTCTGTGAGCCTGCCACTGTGGGAGCGATGAATGTAGGTTTCGCGCTGTTCGGATTGTTGATGGTTACGACCGGATCGCCAGGGTTGATGATCTGCGACCAAGTGAACGGTCCTGTCGGCGGGGTGCTGGCCGTGCCGTCAAGGGTCACGGTTACACCCGCAAACGGCGGATTCGGCGTGGATGAGAAAGTTGGCCGTGCCACGGAAGTAAACGTTCCTGCCGTGCAGGTCAATGGCGGCACCACGTCATATGGGAACGGGTTGAGCTGGGGTGTGTTCTGGTTGGGATAAAAAGGCGCTGGCGCCAAGCCCAACTGGATCTGGGTGCTGTCAAACACACTGCCGAGCAACGGTAGCGGCCCGGAGCCGTTGGTCAGGTACACGAAATCAATGAAGTTGAACGGCACCGGAGGATTGCCGGGTACCAGGAGCTCTGGGTAAATGAATTCGCCCGTGGGCAGCTGGTATTCGCCGGAATCCGATCCGCTTTTGTTCTTGCCCAGCACAGCGCCGCTTACTCGCGCTCCGATGTTCTGGGTGGGAGGCATGAATTGGCCGCCCTGGGGAAAACGTACGCGCCAACGGCCTCGTTTGCCGATTCCCGGAGGCCCAGGTTCAACCGGGAAGTTTGCGACCCAGGAAGGCTCGCGGAAAGTAAGGTTGCCATTGCAATCATAGTCAATTGCCGAAACGTCCACGGTGCGCGTGGGATCTGTAGTGAAGCCTTCGACTCTCGTCCTGACGCCGGCTTCCTGCGGGAAAGCAGGATCAGGCGTGGCGGCCGTACCCATGAGTGTCACTTCCACCACAACATAAGCCGGATCGACGCCAGGAGCAGTGGAGACACCGATGTTGCCGACCACTTCCGTGGCCGATAGGAACGGCCCCCGGTCATCCATTTCCTGGGTCGGAATGATGTCCACGAAGTCGCCCACTTCAAATGGCATCTCCGCGTAGGGGTCTTGGGGGAAAGGATTGTCAGGCGTTGGCGCGTCGCCAGGCGCGTTCATGGTAAAGATTGCCAGAGTGCCCAGGCCATTGATGTCACGTTTGCGGTTGATCTCCGGGCATTGCGGATCGTCCATTCCTGTGTAGGTGAACCCTGCAGGGGCAACTAGAACGTAAGGATCAGCAACGCCAGGAATACCCAGTTCGTTGTTATAGGTGCCGGGGGGTGTGACCGGTATGCACATATTAAATCCGGTGGCGGTGCGAACCGTGGTATTGCCCTGGTCAACCGTCATGCGCGGATCGGCCGATTGGCCAGCGGTATAACGGCCTTTCGTGAGGATGACACCCGTACCGGATCCATCTGGATTCGGAATCTCAAAGGTGAGCTTCGGATCATTGATCTGGATCCTTTGCCCGTTCACGATCAGTTCGCCGCGGGCGTAATCGATAGACTCAATGAAACCCTCCATCGCTGCAGCTCCGTCCTGCGCAATGCGAACGATGCCGGCGATCGATTGACCATTAATGATGTTGTAGTCGATCGTGGCCTGGTACGTTCCCGGGAAGCGTACTATGTCCGCCATAGCCAGACCGGTCTCGAAGACGGGGTCGGTCTGATGGGTATTGGGGTTAAATTCAAAAAGCTCTTCCCATGTAAGGAACGTGTTGGGCATCACCACGATCGTTCCCGCCGGAATGCGGATCAGCTGGTTGTTCGCTTGAATCCAGCCGCCCGTGCTCTTGCAATCATTGGGCAGCGGAGGATTATCAGGCGTGGGCGCCGGATTATCGTCCTTATTGCAGAGACCCGGCGAGGCGTCCAATGTCGCCGATTGGATTTGCCCGCTAAAAAGAATGCCCGCAGGTCTGGTTTGATAGGGCGGTTCCTGGATAATAGGCGGAGGTACCGCCGCCGGCGTCGGCCATGGAACCGGATTCAGGCTCTGGGCTGACATGCTTGCGCCCATCACCATCAGCAGCAGCAGAACACCCGCTACCCTAAAAATATTTTTCATTTGCTCGAAACCCATCATGTTGAAGCTCCTTCCGTCGTGTTCCTTCGATTTCCTAACCGTGCTCTGCCGTGCTGATAGGGGGAAGTGGTCTAGCTCTTGCTGAACTGTCTTGTGCCGGAAATTAATTGCTGCCATTGGTCACCCCCAGGAGGTTTTCCAGGAATGTCGGCAGTGGTTTGCCGCCATTTTTTCCCACCGCTGGAATTTCCATGAACTGCGTCGCGGCTTGCCCAGGATGTTTAGGGTCCGGTGTAACCGGATAGCCGTTTCCGCTGTGCATATGACCATTTGGAGTGAGCAGTTGCGGGTGATCAAAAGGCGCTGCCTGGCTTACCGTGCGCGGATCGGTCAACGCATTGCGCAGGAAATCAACCAGGTCAGTCTTGTCCTGAAGCGTCAATCCCAGGAGATCAACGTCAGAATCCATGTACTGGTGTTCTTCACCAAAGGTGTTGAAGTCGCCGCCTCGGTCGTAGAACTCAACCACCTGTTCCAGCGTCAACTGGCTGCCGTTGTGGAAATAAGGAGCGGTCAATGCCACGTTGCGCAGTTGCGGCGCTTTAAAGAAGCCGCCTCGCGCCGTCTCATCACCACAATTCAATGGCGCCATGGAGATGCCGTCTCCGGGTCGTCCGGGGATCATGATTGCGGTGGAGGAGTCGTCGCAAACACGTTTCCGCAGATATTCCGATTGCGAGAGCGGCTCGCCCGCCACCGGATCTGCCCCTGCCAGTCCGCCGTCTTCCGCGGTCGGCCGTACTCCGATGTGGTAGTAGCCAGTGTCGTAAACACGCACTTGCATGTCGGCCATGATCATTCGTTCCGCTGGGCCAACTGTGCTCACCGTGCCCACGGAAGCGTTGGAAAGTTCCGGCCCACCATGGCAGTTCACGCAGCGCCCTTTTGTCTGGAAGACAAGGAGGCCGCGCAACTGAGGCGTTGTGAGAGGCGGTTCGCCCACGGAGTAGCTGATCTTGATGGGGAACGTTGAAAGCGGCGGCAACCCGAAAAGCAGCGTCAGTTTGCCAGTGGCGTAATCGATATTGCCAATATCAAGACCCACGCCCATTACGCGTCCATCGCCGTAGTCGAACGCGTAAGCCATGTCCTGATCGCTAAAGTCTGCCAGCGGATCCAGCGCGATCACTGAAAGTGAATAGGGCTTAATTCCCGGCGCGAGTTGAATGGTGTAGCTCTGTGTATGGTTATCGCCGATAAGAGTGTAGGTCTGTTGCTGCTCCATGTATTTATCGAAAGGAGTCTGATCGGCGATCAATGTGCTCTCATACATCTGAACGGCAACTCCCCAGAAGAGCGAGAAGTTGTATTCCATCTGGCTGTAGTCGTCCGTGCCCGCGGGGCAGGTTTCAAATGCGGTGGGATCGACGTTCGTTACTGTGCTGCCATCGGCGGCAGTGCAGATGTGACGGGAGAATTGCCACCATTCCGGCAAGAACGCCTTCTGGATCAATGCCGAGTAGGTGGTTTTAAGACCCTTGCCCGGGGCATTGGAGTGAATGCCCAAAACGCTGTCTGTGGGATCCACCAACTGCTGGGCCAATGGAACGCGGGCCAGAAGTTTTTTGCCGACTTGGTGGAAATTGCGATCATCGGCGGACATCTCAACACTGCTGAGGATCGGACCGAGAGATTGCGAGCAGAGCGCGGAGTTGACCATTCCCACATAAGCTGGAGCAAGTTTGCCGTCGCTACCTACAGATAGCAGGTGAGAAGACTTGTCACGAGCGCCAAATGGATTCGCGCCATTGCAAACGTTTTGTGCCCGGCCATCCCAGAAATTGCGGAAGTTGAAAACTGCATTCACAGCGCTCGGCGTGTTCCGGCCGGTTACCCTGCGGGTATTGATTCGCTTGGTCGGGTCCGTCTCCAGCGGATAGGAAAATACCGGCTCAACTGCGGGGTTGGTTAGCTCAACACTATTTGAGGTAACAACCGTAGCGCCGATTGTCTTCTTCTTGCCGCTATTCACCTGGGAATCGCCGCTACCTTTGCCGGAACTGTTGGATGGAAGATCTTTGTGACTGGGCAGGCGCGGCTTCCCATTGCCGTAGGTCATCTGCTCTCTATCACCATCGTCAGAGTTTCTATGGCTATTGATCTGAGCAGGATCGTTATCTACATCCCTGCCGCCGATGATCTGAACATCTACTGTGATCCTGTCATTGGTAAGGCCGAACTCTCCCTGGGAACCAGAGACATCATTGATGTCAGAAATCACGCTGAAGCGGTCTTTAACGTCGGCCACTTTTCGGAATGGGAAATCGCCATCGTGGTAGCCGCCGAAACCTGCGTCAGCAGTGCCTGCCTTGTAGTGATAGTTCGGCCCTAGTGAGCCATTCGCGGAAACGCCCAACTGGAAGCTGTTGTCGCCGCCGGCCTGCCCAGGATTTACCTGGTTGATGGCCCGGCTGTCTGCTCCCGCATTGAAATGGCAGCTGGCGCAAGCCTGTATATCGTCGCTGCCGGCCTGCATGTCCCAAAATAGAGCTTTACCCAGTTCGATTGCCGCTGTCTTATCGGCAAGTATCCCTTCCATCCCGAAAACCGCAGGAACTGGAACTGTCGATAATGGAGCAAGGGGGCGCAGTGGAATCACCATCCCCTGTTCAGGTAACCCGCCACTCTGCGCGCGCACATGGGCAAAATATCCAAGGGCCGCTGTGATTGCGATTACCCAAATAAAAACGCGCACAAAAGCCAGATTCCCGGAAGACGCTTTCATTGTTGATCTCCTCAGAGTCGTTAGTCCGCTGGCACTCGGCACACTTCTAGCCCGAACGCACAACTGACTGTTGTTCTTCATGTGTTGGTGTGATCTCTCGCTGACAAAAGTTCTCGCAAAGCGATCAAAGGTTGCACGCGGCGGTTTTCGTCATTCCCGGCGGTAAATCAAAGGCGGTTCAAGCTGATAAACTGAACTGCGTTAGCTTGATGTAACTGTCGCGCTCATTCGCGAGCAGAAACGTGCCTGGATACCTGGGCTATTACTGACGAAAAAAGAGAGAGGGGGGCCTGGGGTTAGCGCCTGAGTGGGACTTGAAGTTGCGGTGGTTCTTTGTCACGCAATGGAGCGGATGAGAATTCGTTCGAGGCCACCAGTTCGGTAGAAGCCGGCTGTTCATCGCGAACCTGATCAGTCGTCGCGGTCGAATGGGGTTTTGGAATCTGGATGCTTTTCTTGCTGGGAACAATACCATTGAACTCGATCGTCACCGGAGGGGTGCTCTCATCGCCGTCCGCGTCATAGGAGAAGCAAACCATGCTGGCCAGCCCTGAAAGCAGGAGCATCATGGCTAGCACCGCGCAACGGAAACATCTTGTGAGAAGCGAGTTCATAGTTGTGACAATCGTCGGCGCAGAGCACTGCGGCGATGAGTCATTCTGCTCAAGGGACATTAAGGGGGTCTTAACCGCTAATTAGACTTCTTAATTTTGAGAAATCACGGCCATGTCTAGGCCAGTCAACAAGATAGGAAGGTTCTTGACTTGGGAGTAGGAGCAGATCCCGGGGCTGAAAGTTGTAATGGGAGTTTGGAGACACTCTCAGTACCTGGCAAGAGCCAGCAAATCAGGCATCAGCAGGATTAACGAGAATTTTGAGGCGGTTTCGCTTGATATATCTCGGCCCGCGATGAGCCTAAAGAGCATGGATGCTTTCTTCCCTGAAGGCCATGCTGAGGCCAAACTCAGGGTCGCTTGTTATCTCGATTAGGCTTCCGTGAGGCCGAAGGATGTACTTGAGCGGAAGAAATTGCGTTTCGAAGGCCCGCGAATGATACGTACTCAACTGCTGATCGAGAACTTCGGGTGACCTGACAACGAGGGACGAAAGAGCATCCATAGCTTTTTCTCCCCACAACGTGCCATCCTGAAGCCGAGCACACCATGATGCCAGCATCCTGCGCATGAAGCGAAAAGGCGAAGCCTCGGCTCCGCCGCTCTTTAGGGCTCATTTCAAGCTCAATGGGCTTTTTGCGTCGAGTTTCACTCCATCGCAACGGTGGAGTTCTCGCTTGATGCAGTCGAGCTAATCCTTCCGGCCTCACGGAACTTGATGGGATGGAGAGCCTGGAACGCGTTTAAAATTGGAGATGCATAGGCAAACTGCCAAAGTAAACCTCAGCTCACCCTGAATTCTATTGATGGGAATCCGCTGCGTTCCCGTGACTGGCCTGAACAGTATGATGCTGAACTCCGCTCCCCACCGGGATAATAGCGCCGACTCGAACGAGACCGTAAACGAGCCCAATAAGAATGACCAACAGTAAACCGCCCCAGAGAGTAAGCTGCATCATCTCCCGCGATGATAGACTTCCTTTGTGTTTAGCGCGCCCCATGATTTTCTCCATCCCAGTAGAAGGAAGAGGGATCAAGCCCTTACCAGGATCCTTATCAGGCCCTTAACTAGGACCTTAAAAGTTAATAAGCGCCGAGATTTCGCACGCAAAAGCAAAACACAAAACGTACGAATATTTGGCGAATGCTTTGGAGGGGGTTGTACGGATTAGCACCTTAGCGGAGAGCCAAGGCGGTCAATCAGATCAGACAAAGTGGAATTTGTGTTTACATCATTAGACTGGTCGATACGCTGCTTGTAGAAAAACCCTGCGCGAAATACCTTGGCAACCACCGCCGATTTCAAGCGCATCGGGTCGGCAACAATCTGAATTCTCTTGCCGGGAACAACCGTGAACTCAATGGTTACGCCCGTGGTTGGGTCGCCATCATTATCGTTATCGATAACCACGCAGAACAGGTTAACCGAAGCCGTGAGCACGAAAATTAGCCCCAGCAACGCCCACCGTAGATATTTCTGAATCGTTCGCATCGAGTTCAAACGCGCGGCCCGATTACAGGCTGCATCGTAAAGATTATATCGTGACAGGAGCGAATTAGCCCTACCTAAAATGAACATTAAAAACTCTTAAGTTCCGCCGCTCCCCTCGTCCTCTGGATTGCATTGTGATCTTTGTGCCAGACAGTAGACTCCACCCGGGCACCGTTTAATGTATAGGAAAAAAATATTCCAAGAGACAGGGGTGTCTCAGCGACGTGGAATCGCCATCAGCCAACTCCATGAGCGTAAGCAATTGTTGGTGTGCAGCAGCGGCTAATGCGCCATGCCGATATCAGAACGACAATGAACCAATATGGCAGTACGCTCTCGGCAGACATGGAGCAGGCACAAGGGAAAGTAATCCAACGTGTGTTCAAGTCAGCTTAACGGATTGCGGGGAGCTGTAAGTTATCAGAAGATTGGCTCCTCAGGTAGGACTCGAACCTACAACCCTTCGGTTAACAGCCGAATGCTCTGCCATTGAGCTACTGAGGAGTGGGCAAACAGGCCGCCAGAGAGGTGGTCGGCCGC
>Ga0068853_100003025_pt1 | contig 12843 bp, 19 predicted proteins | sample KBSCornC32_FD_65655 | JGI IMG/M metagenome (GOLD analysis project Ga0068853, IMG submission 65655) | Corn rhizosphere microbial communities from Kellogg Biological Station, Michigan, USA - KBS Corn C3-2 | ecosystem: Host-associated > Plants > Roots > Rhizosphere > Soil ... | reverse complement strand
TGCTCTCAACTCGATTGCAGAGTGTGCTGGCTTCTTCTGCGCTTTGGTGCGGCGTTTTGTTTTCTGCTTCAATGGTTTCTTTGGGTTCTCAATCAATGCGTGTTCTCATTTCCTGTCTGTCCTTGGCTGCGAGTCGTGCGAGGCGTACATCTCGTGCGGCAATGGCATCCTCTAGCGAGTCGAAGGACTCTGGCATGCGTCGGACGGGGTTTTCACAGATCTTGACTGCAAATTTGTTCGTAAATGAAAAGTACTCGACATCCCGGTATTTGTTATCTCTAACTGTTTCTGTTTTGGTCATCAAATTCTCCGATGTGTGTTGGGTATGGTTTGTCGCGGACGCGGGAAGACAACCGCACCCAGTAACTTCTGGAACTCAAGATGTGGGGATGGTTCAGGCTGGAACGGAGAACTCTACTTAGTTCGACGAGGTAGTTCGAGGTAGTCCAATTCGGGGTCGTTCTCGTCCAGGAAGTCATCGAACGGATCACGACCGTTCTCGTCTTCTGCTTCAGGCACTTCTATGCGATTTCTATCAAGAGGGTTCAGACCCAGCTTCGTCCCAACCTTCACAAGTGCTGAAGAATATAAAATCTCGTTGCGTACTGCTGGATTGGTTATTGGTTTTTCGGTGCGACCAGTGCGAGTCGTGCTGACAGTGGTTATCACCAAACCCTTCTCCTCAACTTCCCGAGCACTTTCTCTCCACCGAGCATAGATCGTGCAATAGTTGGCCAGGAGCGAAATGTCAGTCTGCCTCAGAATCCCCTCTGAAAGCAGGTGCGGAATGACATGCTTCCACTCTCCGTAAGCAATTTTGTTTTTCCGCACAAACGCGGGAGCCTTGATTTCTTCACCGTTCGAGGTCACGAATTGAACTCTTTTCTTGTCACGGCCTGGGCGGTAGGTTCCCGTCAACCTTTTTTGAGAAGTGCTTTTACGTCTCATTGTTCGTCCTTTGGGGCGAGAATCGACTTATTTGGTGCGGAAATCGCTTGATTCTGTGCGGATTATGTGCCATTATCAGGCAGTATGTTTATCGATATAAAGTATTGAAAATAAGCTGTTTACAGATAGTCTAATCTCTGATTCTTACCGAGAAGTATTTCCGATTCCTGTGAAAAAGCATTGACTGTATGTGTTTTTGTTTGCGGGACGGTACCAGACAAGAAACTTTGAAATATCTCGAGACACCCCCTAGGCCCTTCATCGGTTGTCAGGACATCGCTGACACCGGAGTGATCTAAATCACATTCTCGTGACGAAAATTATGCGACTATCGCTCTCGTCACATGAAACATGAGCAACAACACGACCTGCTGCGAACGCTCCACGCCAACTTGGACCATTTCCATTACAGCCCTGACGTCGGTGACGGGGCCGATGTCGAAGTGATAAAGAGCTTGCTTGCTCTCGGAATCCGCGAAGCAGAAAGTACTTCACGAAGCAATCAGAAGATCAAATCGGAGGTTGCCTAAGTGTCAATCTTTGAGCATCGGAAGCCCGGCACTACGCTGCCATCGCGAGACCGTCTTCAGGTCCTACGCAACGCCCTTGCCGCGCTGGAATCTGAGGCAAACCCAACGCCTCGTATCGCTGATCTAAAGAAATTGCTTGCAAGCCGCATTCTCGAACTGGAAGGCCCACGGAAACTTATTCGTTAATTTTCTTAGAAACAAGACACGTCCTATACGACCTTGCCAATCCTGCATTGTCGTTTCAACAATAGGGTTGTGTGCCGTGTGATTGAGATCACATCCTCAGTATCAAAGTCATGTGACCATCTCGTCATAACGCATGAAACAGTCTCCTTCAGTCCCGGTCATCTTCACTGCACGAGTCGTCTTCCACCATGATGATGACCGGGCGCTTCTTGAACTCGATCCCTGCGAACATGTTCAATTTCTTATTTACCGTCTCCAGATAGTGCAGGTTGCTATGAATCGCGTCGAGAGTCTTCGGCGTATGACTGCCGATGTACCCGAGCTATGAACGCTCAGGATCATAGCGGTGGCCGATCTCTTGATGCTTATTCAATCGGCCCGAAGCTTCGCGCACTTCGCCAGCAAAAAGGTCTGACTCTCTCGCGATTGGCTGCAGAGACGCGCCTATCCACTGCGCTTCTCTCAAAACTCGAAACCGACCGGATGACTCCGACACTACAGACACTATTAACCATCAGCAGCGTGTTTGGTGTTGGGTTGAGCTTTTTCTTTGCCGAACCAACTAGGCACATCGTGTCCATCACTCGAAAGGTGTCCAACATCAGGCACGCGAGAGCACAGGGCACGTTGAAGGCGACTCCCTTAAACAGGTCAGCCGATGCACGCCTTGTCGCAAGGATTGTAGACTTTCCAACTGGAGTCGTCGGGACGCTGACGGAAGTCGGTACTCCAATCAGCAGTGTTGTGTACGTACTTGAAGGAAGCCTCCAACTCAGAGTTGGGGGCGATGCGCAAGAGGTGCTCGAAACAGGAGATTGTGTTTGCCTAGAAAGTGACATGCTGGTTTCTTGGAGCGCAATTGGCAAGTCAGTTTGTCGGGCATTGGCTGTGACGCCTAGCTAGTGGATCGATCTTCCTAACTGTTCAGATCTTCCAAAACATTCTTCAACTTATCCGCAAACAGTTTGAGAATATCGGTGCAACCATCGTTGTCCGTGTCGAATCGCAGTCTCAGGTGACTTATTGTGGATGCTGAATCCAAAGGCCGGGCACTTGAGGACCTTCGCACAATTGTTGAAAAGGTGGAAGAGAAGGCACATGTACCACCTGACAACCCAGACTTGGTTGCACTTCGGCATATTGTCGATCACAAGATTGCCCAATTGGAAACCAACCAGGGAGCCGACTCTCATCCCTCTCGTCAGGCTTGAATCGTAGTGTTCCAGAGAGCTTTCTGAACATTTGTTAATTTTGATTTGTGGCCTGCCCTTTGACTGTAGGAACGCTACAGCAAAGATAGAGCACCGGCCACGATTTGAACGTCTGCTGGAAAGTCCTTTCGTAATTCCCCCAGCGACGAACCAAACTGGTACGCCGCATCAACCAGAAATTGATAGGTCTTGTCTGCGATGCTCTTGGGGCCGGGACCGGAAATGGGCAAACTCGTCTGGCTGCTCTTGAGTTGTGGCTGCAGCTTTAAGAACTGGTCAAATGTTGCCGCCCGAAGCAGATTTACCTGTTCCAGAATTTGGGTCCATTCCTTTGACCCCGCCTCTCCTTTTATCAGCCTCTGCAACTCCTCTGCATAAGCCTGTGCCACAACGCGCACCAGTCCATCGATTTTCACCATCCAGGGATTGTTTTCCAGCGCGGTCCTCCACTCCTTTATGAACGCTGTGGCATCGCTCAACTGGTCGGATAGTATCGCTTGAACTAGGTGTCTATATATGTCTGGTCGTGTCATGTGGCATGCTCCCTTTAGTGGTTAATATCGTCTACAAATAGATAGTGTCGGAGACCCTCGAAAAACGACACTTTTCGAGAACAATTTCAGAAAATAATTTGAAACGCATGGTTCCAGCGCGAGCACCCCCTTCGCTAAGATCATGCGGCGTAATATCGGGCAGCGCGGCGAACACCAATCCCACTTGGAATGTTTTTAAGGGCAACCTCACGCAGGCCGTCAAAAAACGCCGCTCTAATTCTCTGTACCTTGCGCATATGGACGTCGACCGGTTCAATGACCTTCATGGTTCCGCCCTCTGCATCCAGCATTCTGAACCTTGTGGTCGACAGCTGTTGCCTGATTGCTGTGGCGGAGATGTCAGGGTTCTGACGCAGCAACGCTAATACGACCATGTGAACGTCGGATCGCTTCTCAAAATCGGCCCCAAACTCCACTCCCTTGGGACCGAAGTGTTTCAAATCGGCCAGGGGCATATTTTCTTCTCGCAGTGGTTCCTCGGGAAGTGCCAACGTCTGCCCATCTAGCTGACCGGCCCGGATATCTCCATTGGGAGCGGTGGAGTCACTGTCGTCGACTAGTCTGAAGTGATCGAAATCGTAATCGCGTTGTTTACGTTCCTTCTCAGCGAAGAATGTCTTGAACACTGCGTTTACAAAACGGTGAACTGGAACAACGCCTTTGAACTTGAACATGCTGGCACCACTGGCACTGTTCGCGGGGTCAATCATCTTGAGAAACAGGTCAGTGACCAGGTCCTCACGGTGTTCCTGTCGAAGTGCTGTATGGTCCTGGTACCAGGTTGCGTTCAGCAAATGCAGATATTCGTGCAACGCTCCGTTGAAGAAATTGCTGCCCACTCGGTGCTGGTCATAGGCACTCTGAAGTCTGTGGATCACACTCTCAAGCTGGATATTGTTCTCCGCATGTTTGAGAGCGCCAAACGATGGCTTGTCACCCGGTCTGTTACCGTTGTGCCCGGTTCGTTCACGATACCGAGCAACACTTTCGCCTCTCTCCACTGCAATTTGCAGAGCATCCTCGATCTCTGCCCTTTGTTCTCTCATCTTCTTTTTATTAAGACTCATCAATTGTTTCCTTTCACTTTCATCCTTGCGTGGTTATGTAGATGGTGGTTGACTGTGTTTGAAAATCTGCTTCAAATCGGCACAAGGTTCGGTAAGTGCAAATAGTGAAGCAGACACTGAAATCAGTCATGGTTAACCAGACGTCTGGGAACCGGAAATCTGGGAAGAGTTGTAGCATGCAACAACGGACAGCTGAGAACGAGAACGAACAATCAGAACGGACAACTGACAGCGACAACGAACAACGACACCTGACAAAGAGAATGAACAACTACAACGACAACGACAGCGACAGCAAATGGGGGTTATACGTGACGTTGTACGTTACGTAGTACGTGTATCGATGCAGAGGAAGGCAGAATCAAAGAAGTTTGAGAGTTTCGCGCCCCGTAGTGCCGTCTGTCACCACTGCACACTATGCAGCGGAATCAGGTACCAAAACGCGCCGTTTCTCGTTCATAAGGGCAGCACGTTTCACGCTGATGGAATGCCTACTCTCGGACTTGTTCAGTTCTTTGTCCCAGCCCTCGTGATGGTAGTTCCCATCGTCGCCAAGATTGAAGAACAGGGAGAGCAGCTTGTTCACAGTTGCTTCCTTGATCGCATCCCAGGTCTCGCGGTCAGGCTTCGCGTCTATCAGGCTGCGGACGACCGTCATGGCAGAATCGAGCCTTGCGACCTCTTGCAGAATATAAACGTCATCCGGCAGCTGTCCGTTTTGGGCGTAGCTTTCAAGAAAGCGGTAATACACTGCGACTTCAAATGGATTCAATAACGATGTTTCTTTTACAAATCGATCCACGTAAAAAGAAAACCACGGTAAACGTACGGTCACGCTGAACCATCCTTCGTCACTACGTTTTGATAATTGATCACTTCTTCTTTTCCTTCTTTCTGGCCTGCATTAGGCCGTTGCACGAGGCAGACGCACAAATGCGTCAACCTGTGGGCTGCTGAGTTCAGTTATGTTGCTAGGGAGCGGGACTCGCGGAGCGCGGTACACCGTTGGGTTTTGATTAATCTAATCTCTTGGTTGTTTTGCCCTCATTGGGGGCCGGGTTGTCTTCAACGTGCGCTTCTGTGTGTCCTAGGGTTTCCTCACCGCTTTCAGCGTTCGCTTTGCCGCTCGCCTCTCTCCTCTATTCGTCTTCATTTTCCAGCCATAGCCCGTCAGTTGATGGGGACCGACTGGGTTGGTGGCAATTTTGCCGCTCTTAGCTAGGCGGCTCAAGATCGTCGCCACTGATCGCATTTGCTCTTCTCTGAAACCAATCTGGACCAGTCTGGCCATTACTTCGGCTGCTGTCACGTATCGATCCGATCCCATCAGAGACATCAAAATGGCTTCAGTCAACGACTGATCGTGCGGTACTTTAATCCCCATCAGCGATTGCAGGTCGCTTATCGTGTGGCGCAGCTTTGCCCGTTTGCGATCCATCTCTTCTGCAGCCGCGTCATATCTTGCCAGCTCCTCCTTCGCCTTCTTTAATGCCTCGCTGTACGGTTCCGTCATTTTCAACCTCAACTTCTACGACTATATCAGCTAATCAACACACTGTCAACAACTCTGTTGACACGTGTTGAGGGAGGATCTCCACCCGCCTGCACTACCCTCGGGACTTTGAAGAACCTTCCCTGCACACTATGCAGTTACACAAACGGCGAACGGGTGTACCCGACCCCTCACTCAGAGGTCACGGCGGGCGCCACGGGCTGCCTTGTGCGCGGAAGCCTCTACCGTGTGTAGTGTCCGCTAAATTTCATTTTGTGACGTGTGACGCGAAGACTGCTATTCCTGCCAGAATCCCACCTGGAATAGATGTATATATTGCTATTTTGATCCACCTGTATTTAGTGCTGCATACCGCTGCCAAATCGTAAACGTGTCTCGATACTTCTGATTCAATCTGTTCTGCGCTTTGCGAATTGATTGATTTGGTAAATCTGTTCGAATCTCCATGCCTTTTGATGTGATTCCAGAAGATGAGCCCCAGCTTCGTTGAGCTGTGCAGACGAGGCGTAATCACAGCCAGCGAAAAAACAAAAGATGCAACAAGAAGGGCCATGGACGCCAATGCAAACCAGCAAATAGCAGACCAATTGCCTATACTTAACCGATGCAAGTTGTCAAAAATCCCAGTCGAAACAAGGGCTGCAATTAGACCTCCAACTGCAGTGATGATGAAAGCTGCCTTGGTATCCGCAAACTTGATGTAGTCGTTCGTGTATGAATGAACCTTCCAGAGAAATTCAACACGGTCTTTCGTCTGTTCGCTCATGTAGATTCAACGCTCCTCACCCGTCTCGTCCCGTTCCTATTTTGAGTCATCCAATTGGAATGCTCGGTGTGCGGTAGTTAAGTTTCCAGCCAGGATAAGCCTGCTGAGATACGCGATAAACGTGTCCAGTACTGCCGTCACATCGCTGACATGTGGTGTTCCAGTTGTAGGGAAGAATCTCATATGTACGTTCGCCGACGCAGATGCCGCCTTCAGGAACTAGTCTCATGAGCTTGCAAGCGACATTAGCAATGGTCCCAACAGCTACAGCACTGCCATGGGTGCCGCCGTGAATTGCAACCTTCGCAATGGTCACGGGACCTGTATCAATTCCAACTCGAAAAACAACGGGGCTGCACCCTGCATTTTTGAGAAAGTACCACAGCAGATTGTCGTTTACATAATGCATCGTGACCGCTGCTTCAACGGCAGCTTTGGCAGCTTCAGTGTCTGAAGCAGCGCCTTCTCCAAAGTAGGCCATTAGTCCATCGCCCGTGTTCTTCTCGAATATCCCACCAAAATCTCGCACAATATGGAGCATCTCACCCATAAAAATATTCAACGTCTTGAGCACAGTTTTTTGATCTTCAGTCTCCCAATTGGACAGGTCGGAGAAATTGCAGATGTCCAGAAAGAGTACCGCTAGATGCTCAAAGTGCTTGCCCTCACCGATCGCCAGTTGATCGAAGTCGGGAATGACACGACCAGCGGTGGAGTCTTCGACCCTCGCCGATAAACTTTGGCGGCGAACGAGGCGCTCAAAAACATTGTCCTGATATTGCTTCGTCAGTTTGGAAGGGGTGCTAGGCACAGTAGCATTCGTCAGTGCTGCCCAGATTGCTGAGTCATTATTTGTCATCGTCGGGACCTCGGCCAGTTTCGTTATTTTCAGGCTGCTTGCCACAATGCCAGCAGTTCCTGACATGCTGTATTCAGCACTTTTTTGTCTGGAAAACCACTCCTCGGTCCCCTAATTCTGGTCCCACTTGATGTCTGCAAACACTCGACACCAGTTGGCTGAACAGGAAGTCCAGCGAGTTGCGCTGCTTCGTAGAGAACGTGGAGCAATACTGGAGTCACTCCTCCAGTGAAGTCATTCTTGCAGAAGTTGAGCTTGATCAGAACAAGACGTCCGTTCTCCTCAGCAACCAAATCAGGTTGAGCGCTGACGACTAAGTTCTTGTAGACGTAATACAGGTGCTTGCCGGGCTTGATCAATAGCTGGCGGTTGCCAAAAGTTTTCAAATAGTCCGTAATCGCGCGATGGTTGTTGAGCAGCTTTGCCTTTGCGCGTGAATCAGATTCAATTGCGGCTTCAGTGATGAGATCATGCAGAAGCGAGTCGACAAAACCGGTATCGCCCTGGTGATGGTGCTTAATTCCACTCACGGCTTTCACGTAATAATTCGACCTGCCTACACTCTCCTTTGATTCCGGGAACTTGAACTGCTTGAGTTTGCTCTGTTTGCGAGCGTCTTTCGCCGAAGCGACTTCTGCGAGACCTCTCATTGAAATTTTGACAGGAGTCATTTGCGCAACCTCTCAACAACGGAGAGTAGCCGAACCGCAGACATGCTCTGCTTTCGACCCTCCCGGTATGTGGAAAAGCATTTGGTTGCGCCAGTGGGATTGATGCTAGGATGGAATTTCGCGTCAGTTCCCACTGGCCGATAACAGCCGAGCGGGTCGCAAATGCCCTTGGAAGCGAAGCGGCCCGTTCAGCTCTTCTTGAAGCGAAGTGTCCACCTCAAAAAGTTAGGCTGCACGAACTTGTGGCGTTCAATTACCTCATCCACAACTTGCAGCGCATCCTCTTAGGATACTCCTACAATGGAGTTAGCAGGCAATTGCCAATGTGGAAAACGCGTCCATAAAAGTACCTAGAGCACTACCGCACCACCCTCTCCAGAATCGATCTCGCCAACTGAACACTGTCTGCAATCACCGAACTGACGCGAGGAGACGGCCTGCTAATGTCATCTCTTGCCAGCCTGACAGCCGCAATAATGGAAGCAGCAATCACTAGTGTGGATGCAAACCGATCCTGCTTCTGCCTGTCGTCACCTTCGCGTGCAATCGCTCTGTTCATCTGCCCCATGTCAGCGAATCCTCCGCTCTGATTTTCCCGGCTTCCGGGTCAGCAAACGTTGCGAAAGTCTGCCTCTGAAAATTTCAGGGGGCAGGTAGTTGCGCCGTTCGCCACACAGTGGGCATTGGGCCACAATCCAGGTATCCGGCATAGTCTGCACGGGCGCAGGGATGTTCTCGCCGCATCCCTTGCAACAGACTGTGTAGTCACAAATCCGAGACTTCGGCGCGCCATGAACACGCAACCAGTATAGGCGAAGAAAGGGCGAATATTGCAAACAAACATACATAAAGGGCAATGTTCCCTATGCGATAGAAACTACAATACTTGCAGTCCGGTAAATCCGGTAGAATTGCCCTCAGAGAATCAAGGCACGGAGTCGAAGTGTCTCGGGCTGCGGAGGTTTCAGACCTTGTCCGAAAACCGGCACAAGAAGATCGCGATAGTTGGTGGTGATGTAGGTAGTGGTTCAAATGAGCAACTTCGCTGGGACTCTTTCAAATGGGAACAGCCAAGTAGCACTGTGAATCTGCATGATTATGATGTGTGGGTCTTCCAAGTCATCTCCTTCCGACAGGAAGTCCCTCATAAATCGTTGTTCGCATCCCTCAATGTGGACTATGTGTGCGAAGCTCTCCATCGTGACACTCAAATCTTCGTGTTTGGTGACCCATGTTTTAACGTCAGATTGCCGAACCTAAATAAACAGTTTCTTGAGTGGAGTGGGTACGCGTTCGATTGGAAGCGTGCAGCTGGAGACACTATCGACATTCAACTGATTACGGATTCAATGTTTGACGAACTCTATCCATATCTGCGAGGTCTTCGGCGATGGAATTACTCGTTACGGGCCATTTACCCGGAACGATCATTCAACGAGTCGAAACTCGGAATGCCAAAGGGTTATGGAGGGCCGGGGTATTTTTTCAACCCTGTTCATCTGGCTGTAAATCGTCACAAGGAGGGTATTTGTTCAGCCCTCGAATTTCGGCAGGGCGGACACACACATGGAGCGATCTTTTTGGTACCTGAGAACGAAGATTCCAGCATTCCAGCATTCCATGAATTTCTCCGCACAACGTTAGGAATCGAGGTACAGGAAAACGCACCGACATGGGTCGATTCCATTGTCGCGCCAAGGCAGGCCCCACTGGACGCAGAAATCAGTAGGCTACAAGAAGAGATTGATATCGCTCGGCAACATCTGACAGATGCTCAACATGAACGCGACTCCATCCGCGCATGCCTTGAAGTCCTCTACCAAAGCGGAAATGCATTGGAACAATCGGTCCAAACCATGCTGGAGTCACTGACTGGGACTCTGATACAACCACCCGCCAAAGGCGAAGCTGACCGGTTTCTGAGTGTGACATTCGATGGTGAGGAACACAAGGCGGTTCTGGAGATCAAGTCGACGAAAAATGAACAGTTCAATATCAAAGGACTCCGTCAGGTAAAGGAATGGCGAGACAATTACCTCATGGCGAGTGGCGAAGAGGCTAAAGCCATCTTCATCGGGAATAGCGACATCACAACTGATCCGTCCAAACGTCCATCGCCGTTCCCTGATCAATGGGTCAAAAGCGCAGAGAAGTTCAAGGTTGCGTGTATCACTACACCGATTCTTTACCACGCCTTCGAGTTGCATGTTGCGGGTCAACTCGATACTGAAAGGTTCTGGAAAACACTCTTCACTACAGATGGGATTGTTAACGCACATTCGCTGTCAATCGCAGAACTGCCGCCCCAGAGCGCGGACGTACAAGCACGTTCGGGAGAATAACGGCCTGTGGGAAAAATGTCTGGTGTATGCTGCGTGCGTCCCTCTAAATGCCAGGATGGCAATGAGGAAAGTTACGCCGAGCGAATGAAAGGGCCAGCAAGTTGAAGAACAGAATTGGACTGGCAGTCACCTTGATCTCAATTGCCGCCTCGCTTTCCACCGGGTGCAAGAAGACGAGTGAGCCGGACGGCTATCGGGTGACACGATATGATGCAGCCTTAAATCAGTGGACTATTATTCGGTCCGGAACCTTCGATGGCAAATATCTAAAGAAGCGTCTAGTCGTCGTCTGCTCTTCATACTCGTGGGGAAACCATGACCTTGTGCGCGGACCAGATGCATGTCACCTTCAAGTGGGACGCTTGATTGTTCCAAATCAACTGCCGGGCGAAGGGCACCGAAGCGAGTTTATCGATGTGTACGAGATGCCCGACGAGACGCTGAGCATTACAGAAGGAGACGGCGCAGACCGCGTCATTCAACAGTTCAAGATTGTGAGCTATGAAGTTGTAGACAAATAGCGATGCTAGTCAATCTAAGGAGGCGTAGATGGTGTTGGAACCAACCGTGAAGAGACTGATGGTCACCGCCTTGCTGCTCTTCCTATGTTCATGCGATACGCCTCCCAAGCCAATACCATCTGACGTGGCAGCTTCAACGTTTCGTGCGCCGAGTGCTACGGAACTGTTCGACCTCCAGTCAAAATGCACAGTGATAGGCCAAAAAATAATGGAGGACAATCTCATTGGCAATGCGTTGACTCAAGAGCAGGTCAGCCATTACAACCCAAAGGACAATCGGTGCTACGTGAGGCTGACCGTCCATACGGCGAATCTGGCGCAGCCACGAGAGAAATACACAGAGGAAGACTCTCTCTACGATGGGCAAGTTGGCGAGATGTTGGCGTATGTGTCATACAAAGGATGGACAAAAAGGTGGCATGGTATTCGATACCGGCTTGAAAAAGCTTATGCAAGAGACGAAGCAGTCCGATACAGATCCTGACGCTATTGAAACCCTTATAGATCGTTTCGTCGCGACTGAAAGAAAGCCATAGCTGTTGCTTTGGGAGATTTTGATCGATGGTCAAAGACCTGTACTTCCAATCTGCACACTACAACCTGAAATACAAAGTGGGAGCAGTGCTCAACCGTGTCACTGCTCGTGATGTCTGCGGTACTCGACCTCAAGACATCGAGTGGATTTGGATTGTGGAGCAGAATCGTTACGCCACACCGAATGAGATCAGGGAGCTTTGCAAGCGTGCTCCGAAGCGTTGAGGGCAACGCAAACGGTCCAGTAAGGCTCTTACTCACCATTACGAGGTGAGTGATGGACCGAATCACTCGCGACAGGACGATTCAAGCACTAAGAGAGCAGTTGGAGCTTTACCGGCTCCGGGCCGCATCGCTCGACAATGACGCTGACAGCCGAAGTGAGATGGCACACACAGCCTACGCGATTCAGCTCTTGCTTGACTTCCTGCAAAGAAGGGAAGGATGAGGACTAGAATCGCAACATGTCTCTTGTGCCGGTGCTGCAAACAAGATATGACGAGAACGGAATTCCGATCTCAGCGAAGTGCTCAATGTGTGGGGAACAAATGCTGCAATGCACTCCGCGCATCACGAACCCAATCGAGAACGTTGAATGGTTTGCGACTCAATTCAATCTTCACGCAGCTCAAAGGCATCCTCCAGCAGCGCCACGCAAGTCAAATTTTGGCAAGGTTAATCCCTAGAGATCTTGGCGACCATTCGGTAGTTTTCGGTTTGTTTTCGGTGCTGAGCAGGGCAGAGAACTGAACCCAATCAACCCCACAATATGCCCACAGTACAAATTACCCATCGTTTCTTTTCAATACTTTAGGCTGCCAGCCGTTCCGCGTAAGTCGTTGATATTACGTTGAAAATTGTTCTGTTAACCGAAGGGTTGTAGGTTCGAGTCCTACCTGAGGAGCCAATTTATTTTTCTTAGACTTACAGTCGTTTCCTTTCTATCCTCTTCGCTATTCACCAAACAGCTCAAACAAGATCCTTCGCGGAATGGATCAGCCCGTGTCATCCACTCAAGATTTGATTGGGAAGTCCCCAAGCCCCTTGGCGGCATTCCATGGCATCTCAGTCTGCAGGGAGAGATAGTCTCCTGCGGAGAGAAGAATGCCGGAACCCTTGGCCATTTACCTGAAGGATCACC
>Ga0068853_100003023_pt1 | contig 12845 bp, 11 predicted proteins | sample KBSCornC32_FD_65655 | JGI IMG/M metagenome (GOLD analysis project Ga0068853, IMG submission 65655) | Corn rhizosphere microbial communities from Kellogg Biological Station, Michigan, USA - KBS Corn C3-2 | ecosystem: Host-associated > Plants > Roots > Rhizosphere > Soil ... | reverse complement strand
CCCTGCCGCGGTTGGCCTTTCCCAGATGCGGTCGCGAAAAAGTTTTTTTGCCGGACAAGCTCGCGCTCTGAACAATACCTTCGATTGCGGCTGCCCTTCTTCGACAGCGATAGCTCGCTTGCCGATCATGCTGATGACGGGCCGCGCTGATTCAGCCATCCCGAGACTGATATGGGCGCTAGCGCCTCAGTCCATTAAGAATCGTCTCGAACACGGCGGGGGAATCGCCCTTCGACACGATTCGGTCAAACCCAGCCTCCAAGGCTGCGGCTCGCGCTTCCGGTGTTCCGGTATAAGCGATGAAGAGAGCACTACGGGCCCATTCCTGCTGCCGCAATCGTCTGCAGGTTTCGAATCCATCGACCGCGGGCATGTAGAGGTCCAGCACAACGACTCGCGGCCGAAAATCAGGGCCAACGGCGATAGCTTCCAAACCCCCGTACGCTACGCGAACCTCGGCGCCCAAGTCGTTCAGGAACTCGCCGACGATATCGGCTCCGTCGTGGTCGTCGTCCACCACCAAGCATCGCATCGCTCGATTACCGGTCATGCCTGCAACCTAGCAGGTGTCGGACATCTGCCGTGGCGTTTCCTCCTATATGGACCTCCGCGTTCGCCTTACGGGCCAGCTCGCCCCGGACTCGGGGGGTTGTTATAGTCCAAATGGCCGACCGTCACGTGCGGCGGCAGGGCACTGATGACGCTTGCTCAATCTATTCTCGACAACCTCGACCGGATCCTAGGCGACTGGGAGACGTTCGCTCGATCGCTTCCGCCGGGAAGAAGCATGTCCGCGGTAGCGCTACGCGACGATGCCGAACGCATGCTCCGATTCGTCGCCGCCGACATGGAGACGCCTCAATCGGAGGGTCAACGGGATATCAAAGGTCGCGGCGAACAGGGTGAGGGCGCCGAAGACACCGCTGCGCATGCCCATGGTCACCTACGCGCCGTGCAGGCATTCGATCTGGCTGAAATGGTGTCGGAGTTTCGAGCCTTGCGCGCCAGTGTCATTTCTCTCTGGTCCAATCAAGAGGGCGCGCCGGTACCCACCGTCACGTTGGAGTTGATCAGATTCAACGAGGCGATGGATCAAATCCTGGCGGAGTCGGTGCGCAGATACGCTGCGGAGATGGAACGGTCGAGGGAGCTGTTGCTGGCCGTGCTGGGACACGACCTCCGCAACCCGTTGTCATCGATAACGATGTCCGCAGCCGTATTGGCGCGCACCTCGCTGGATTCCCGGCAGACCAAACTTGCCGCAGGGATCATTCATGCCGGCGAGCGCATGAGCAAGATGATCCATGACCTGCTCGATTTCACTCGTACCCGTTTGGGTGCGAAATTGATCGTCAACCGCGAGCGGTGCGACTTCGAAGCCGTGTGCCGTACCATTGCCGACGAATCGCAATCCGGGCACCCCGATCGACAGGTCGCTGTTCATTCGTCAGGAGATTGCGAGGGGTCCTGGGATCCCGAGCGTATGGCGCAACTCGTTTCCAACCTGGTCGGCAATGCAGTCCAACACGGACGACCCGACACCCCAGTGGCAATTACGATTGACGGCCACGACGCTGACTCAGTAACCCTGCTGGTCGAGAATCAAGGCGCTGCAATACCCGCCGAGCTTCGCGCGTCCATCTTCGACCCGTTGAACCGCGGTCCGTCCGCTGTGGGGCACAACGAACCCGGAAGCCTTGGGCTCGGGCTCTACATCGCCAAGGAAATAGCGCTGGCACACAAGGGCACGATTCGACTCGTACGTAGCGATGAATCCGGTACGATGTTCGAAGCGGTGCTGCCTCGCGTTGGAGACGCGGCCTGAGCATCACCGCGTAGCTGTCCGCTGCACAATCGACATCGCTGTTTTCTACCCATTTGGCGCGAATGGGGATTTCGCGGCGAGTCGACGGACGAAACCTTGGGTGCGGCTCGCTGACCAGCGCGTAACGCTACGGACGCACGCGGAATGACTTTCGGCTGCGACATGGTGACGAGACGAGTGTTTAGTCGATTGCAGAATGAAGCCCAAACACGCTGCCGCAGTCCGTGTTGGCCTTTGTGGTTTCACGATGTCCATGAAGGCATACGCGACTCTCTTCCGGGTCGTGGAGATACAAAGCACGTTCTACGAACCCCCTCGCGACGCAGTTCTGCAGCGATGGCGGCAGGCGACCGGACCTTCGCTCGAATACACGATGAAGGTTTGGCAGTTCGTTACGCACAGCGCCTCGAGCCCGACATATCGTCGAACGAAGCATCCGCCTGATCCGAAGGACGAGCCTGGCAACTTCCGCGACTCTCCCGCCGTGCGGGAGGGCTGGCGACGCTCCGTCGAGTGCGCTCATGCACTCGGCGCGACAAGCATGCTGTTCCAGTGCCCCGCGAGCTTCGGTCCTACGCCCGAGAACGTGCGCGCGATGCGCAGGTTTTTCGAGCGAATTGCGCGTCCCGATGCAAGGCTGCTTTGGGAGCCACGCGGCGAGGCCTGGACCGCTAACCGAGATGTGGCGTTGGCGCTTTGCCGGGACCTGGATCTGGTTTATGTCGTCGATCCGTTCGTGACCGCTCCTCGAACGGGCCACGCAGTTTACTGGCGGCTCCACGGACTCGGCGGCGCTCGGCACGCGTACTCGGACGAAGAACTTCGCGACCTGCACGCGTTGCTTGTTCGTTCGCAACCTGCCGGTCCCGCCTACATCATGTTCAACAACCTTCCGCGGGTGGGTGACGCGCAGCGATTTGCAAGTCTCGTCGAGGCTTCTCGACAGGAAAGACGTCGGCTCGGCCCGCCGTAATTAGGACAGGAACCTGTTGCGCGGAAGGGACGAGTGCGTTGCGTCGTAATCGGCAAACGCATGGCAAGTGCGGCCGGCCGACGCCTCTGTTCCCGCGCGTCATGTAACTAAATTACATCATCCAGTCCGTCGTGATCTCGCATCACAAATGCGCAGGTCCCGACAACTGGGGTCGAACCTCGCAGACGCTCGCGCATATCGACGCCGCACGAGCCCGGCAACCGATCGGCCTCGACGCCTATCCGTATATCGCCGGGTCCACCGTGCTGCGCACCGACCTGGTCGACGGGACCATCGACGTCGTCGTCACGTGGTCGACGCCCTATACGGAGATGTCGGCCCACCATCTGGCCGACATTGCGGCCGAGTGGGGCTGCACCCAGCAGGAAGCGTGTGAGCGCCTGCAGCCTGGCGGCGCCTGTTACTTCCAGATGCGCGAGGACGACGTGCAGCGTGTACTCCAGTACCCGGCCACGATGATAGGCTCTGACGGACTGCCGCACGACGTGCATCCGCATCCTCGTCTATGGGGCACGTTTCCGCGGGTCCTCGGTCACTACAGCCGCGACCTCGGCCTCTTCCCGCTGGAGACTGCCGTTCACAAGATGACGGCGCTGAGCGCGCGCCGATTCAACCTTGCGCAGCGCGGCGAACTGCGCGTGGGGTTCCATGCCGACGTGACGGTGTTCGATCCCCATGCCATCTCCGACACGGCGACGTTCGCGCAGCCGGCCATGCCGGCGCAGGGTATCCGGTACGTCCTGGTCAACGGCGTCCTGAGCTACGTCGACGGCAACGCAACAATGCAACGTGGCGGCCTGTTCCTCTCCTCAAAGGTCCGCTGAAAATTGCCGCAGTGGCCTCCGCTATTCCTTGAGCTCGATCTCCGAGCGCGTGATTACGTCGCCGAGACGTGCGCGTTCCTTGGCCATGAAGTCATTTTGAACGCCGCCGGCGAATCGTTGCTTGCCGGGACGGCGCCCGTCTTCATGACACAGCCCTCCCAAGGCATTGTGCCTGTCTGGAACTGTCCACGAAACGTGGGTAACTTCACTCAGCGAAGTCGCTGCCTGACCCGTTCAGGACCTTCGAGCAGTACGAATGCTGACGTTCGCGCTGCACCCGACGCGCCGCTACGCGCGACGCGCGGCGCTCAGCGCGACGCCGAGCTCGGAATTGGCGCCGGCCCCGACCTCGACCGCGATCGCCTCGGCTTCGACCAGCGCGGCCTGCGCGGCGTCCGCGGCTCCCCGTCGCTGATCGACCTCGACACGGCAGCAGAGCAGGATGCCTATGCTTGTCTGGTCCGAGAGCTCGCGAAGGATCATCTCGCCCGTGTCGAGGCAGGTGCGCGCATCCTCGAAACGACCGCAATTCGCGTGCAGAAGCCCGAGGTAGCCGAGTGTCTGCCCTTCAATGCGCCGCAAGCCGCATTCGTGAGCGATCGCAAGCGACGCGTCGAAGCAGGCGCGCGCCTCGCCGAGCTCCCCCAAGCGCTGCTGCACTATGCCGAGATTGCACATGACGACGCACTGCAGGAGGACGTGCCCGAGGTCGCGGGCCACCGTTAGCGACGCGTCGAGCTGATCCAGGGCCTCGCGAAGCCTGCCCTGCATAAGTAGACGGAGCCCGATGTTGCAGAGCGTGTTGCCTTCGAGTCGCCGGTCGCCCACCTCGCGCGCGATGGCGAGCGTCTCCTTCTCCCGCACAATCGACGCGTCCGTTTGGCCGACGTCCCAGTACGCGGTAGCGAGATTGCCCAAGATCGACCCCTCGAGGTAGCGGTTTCCGATCTGCCGAGCAAGGTCAAGCGCCGCCTCGTAGTGCAAAAGCACGTGCTCCCACGGACCGCATCCCAATTCGGCGTTGCCGAGGCCGTTTTCCGCCTCGCACTCCAACACCCGGTCCGACAGCTCGCGCGCGAGTACCCGCGCCGCCTCCATCCGGGCCTTGCCGGCGTTACCCCCACCCTCCATTTCAAGGTAGCCGAGACCGATGAGCGCCGCGCATTCGCAGTCGCGGTCGCCAGCAGTCCGGGCTGCGCGCAGCGAGAACTCGAAACGGTCGCGCGCCTCCGAACGCTTGCCGGATGCGCTCTGAGCGCGTCCGGCAATGAGGCCAGCCTTCGCTGCCGCAGCGCCCGCGATCCCCGGAATGCGCTGGACCGCCGCGGCGAGATCGATACCGATCGCGAATGGACCGCGGTGCTCAATCCCCACCCATGCCCCCCGCAGCGCATTCGCGGCAGTCTCGGCGTCGCCCCGCCTCGCTGCCCGGCGGCACGCCACGACGAAGTTGTCGACGTCCGCGAAGCCGTTGGCGACGGCGGCACGATCGTCGAGTGCCGCGAAGTGGGACCCGTGCCGCGCCTCCGCGGCGGCGAGTGCGTCCGGCCCGCTGCCCGGATAACGGCTCGGATTCGCGAGGTGCTCGGCGGCATACTCCTGCACGCTTACCAGGAGATCGAAGCGATCGTCGCCAACCTGCCGGACGAGCGATTTCTCCACGAGCGACTGCAGCGCGTCGACCGGCCACGGGGCATCGTCGAGCGCAGAAAGGTCGAGCACCGTCTCCATCGCCTCCAGCGTGAATCCGCCTTGGAACACGGAAAGCTGTGCCAGCGCGGCCTTCTCCGGTGCCGACAGCAGATCCCACGACCAGTCGAACACGCCGCGCAGCGTCGCCTGACGGTCGAGGCGGTGGCCGGTCGACGTCAAAAGCTTGAAGCGCTCACGCATGCGTAGCAACAGTACACGCGGCGACATGACGCGGACACGCGCTGCCGCGAGTTCGATCGCGAGCGGAAGTCCGTCCAGCAGCTTTACGAGCGGCGGGATCGCCGCTTGGTCGCCGGGGCTCGGTTTGAAGCCGGGTTTCGCGGCTTCCGCGCGGCGCAGGAACAGCGTCGTCGCGTCCGGCGCGGCGAGCGGCGCGAGCGACAGCGCTTCCTCGCCGGGAAGCCCCAGCACCTCGCGCGTCGTGACGATGAACTGCGCTGTGCTGGCGCGGTTCAGCCACTCGCCCAGCGTCTCCTCAGCATGCCGCGCGACCTGCTCGAAATTATCGAGGATCATGAGGCACTGCCCGCGGCCCGCGATCGCATGGCCGAGCTGGCTCGTCGGGTCCTCCTTGCCGAGCGGCACGCCAAGGCCCTGCGCGACCGCCTGCAGGATGCCATCGACGTCGCGCGCCTGCGCAAGGTCACAGAACCAAATGCCGCCGATATACGTCTCCAGCGCGGACCATCCGAAGCGCGTGACGAGCCGTGTCTTGCCGGTGCCGCCGATCCCAAGCACTGAGACGAGCCTTGCGCCGCACTGCAATCGGCGTGAGAGTTCGTCGAGCGACTCCTGTCGACCCACGAAAGTGTCGCGTTCAGCGGGGAGACTGTGGCCCGCATTGGATGCAAGCGGGAACCGGAGCCGCAATCCCGCTGCGATCACCTGCAACAGCCGCATAGGATTGAGAAGGCCCTTCAGCCGATGCTCGCCGATGTCGCGCAGCGTCACGTCCTCCGGCAGTTGTCCCTTCAGCAGTTCCCCAGTCGTCGCGGACATGAGCACTTGTTCGCCCTGCGCCGCCGACATGATCCGCGCCCCGCGATTGAGCGTCGGTCCATAGTAGTCGCCGTCGCGGAGCTCGGCCTCGCCGGTGTGCAGACCCATGCGCACCTTCAGCGCGATCCGCAGGTCGTTGGCCGACGACGACGGCGCGGACTGCAGGACCCTCTGCGCGGCGAGCGACGCCGCCAGCGCATCCTTCGCCGCCCGGAACACTGCGTACGCGCCGTCGCCCGTCGTCTTGACGATTACTCCGCTGCACGATTCGACCGCTTCGCGCAGCGTCCGGTCATGACGGGCGAGTGCAGCCTGCATCGCCTCGGGATGCCGCTCCCACAGCGCCGTGCTGCCCTCGATGTCGGTGAACAGGAACGTCACCGTTCCCGTCGGAAGTGCGGAGTCCACGCGCGATTCGCAGGATGTCGGGCAAAGAGATGATCGGCCTCGTGGCCTATTCTGCGCAAGCCGTGACGGTCTTCGCAAGACGTCGACGAGAGGTGCGATACGGCTCACGGCAAACTGCAGAAACGGTTGCATCCATCTCGTCCTCCTCTCCTGGTTGAAGGGAGGGACTATGGTCAAGCGTACGCGGGAAGGCGCCGGGGAAGAGCCAACGGTCGCTGTCCGACCCACTCCAGTCATCAGACTTTCTTGAAAGTGGTCATCGCAATGAACGGCCGGTTTTGGGAGCTCAAATCGCGAGGTCTCACGCGAACCCGGCGCTCGTGCAATACTGCGCGCGAGCGTGGTTTTAGGCGAAGTTTTGGGCCACTCGAGGCGACCGCGTAGCGTCCCCCTGTCGAAACGGAGTTACCTCTGGGAAGGCGAACATGCTGTGTGGGCAAGTTCGACCGGCTGCCCGACCTCGCCGACGAGCTGGTCCGGCTCGAAGTGGACGTCATCGCCGCCACCACGTCACCCGCAGCGGTGGCCGCGAGGAACGCCACCAGGACGATCCCCATCGTCATGTTCGTCGTTGGCGATCCTGTCGCGCTCGGACTTATCGCGAGCCTTGCGCGTCCGGGTGGAAACATCACCGGGTTGACCTACAGCGTCGGGCTGCAAGCTTTCGTCAAACAACTCGAGCTGCTGAAAGAGACGGTCCCCAAGGTCCGCCGAGTGGCGGTCCTTTCGAATCCGGCCAATCCAGGCGCCGCGCTCACGATAAGCAGCGTGAAGATCGCCGCCCGGTCAATGAGAGTGGAGCTGCAGTTCCTGGAGGTCCGAGGTCCCGACGAGTTCGATCGCGCCTTCGCGGCGATGGTCCAAGAGCGCGCGGAAGCGATCCTCGTGTTGTCGGACCCGATGTTCGGTGTGCAGCGGGCGCGGCTCGCAGAGCTTGAGGGAAAAGAGCCGACTGCCATCGATGCATGGGGTTAGGGAACTGGTGGAGGCGGGGGCCTGATGAACTACGGGCCGAGTATCCCCGACAATTTCCGGCGCGGCGCCGGCTACGTGGATAAGATCCTCAGAGGCGCCAAGCCCGGCGACCTGCCCGTCCAGCAGCCGACCAAACTCGAATTCATCATCAATCTCAAGACCGCCAAGGCGCTCGGCCTTGCGATTCCGGCGTCAGTGCTCGTGCGTGCGGATGAGGTGCTTCAGTAGCAGAGCATCACTCTATTAGCTCAGCCTGTATCTGTAGCGATTGCGGGATCGCGAGACCGATGGCCTTTGCTGTCTTGAGATTGATGACCAGATCGAGCTGCGTCGGCTGCTCGATCGCCAGGTCGCCGGGTCTGGCACCTTTGAGGATGCGATCGACGTAGCTGGCGGCGCGCCGCAACAGCGCCGCGGAGTCTGGTCCGAACGACATGAGCCCACCCGCCTGCGCTTGCGTGCGCGAAAAGTAGATCGCCGGGAGGCCGGTGCGCGCCACGATTTGCGGAACCCGCTCAGGCGGGGTTTGCCACACGGGATCTCCTTGGATGAAGAGGGCCTCGGCTCGTTGGCTGACCGCAGCGTTGATCGCCGGCTCGATCTCGTCTGCCGTGCGCGCCTCGACGGTAACTATCTGGACGCCCAGTTTTCGCGCCGCCTCCGGGATCTCCTGCAGGACCAGAATGCGATGCATGGCGTTGGTCGGATTGACCAACATCCCGACGCGAGTCGCGTTCGGGGCGATCTGATGCAAAAGGTCCAGCGACTTCGCCATGAAGCCACCCGGAACCACGGCGGTCACTCCCGTCAGGTTGCCGCCGGGCCGGGCGAGATTCGTAACGAGCCCCGCCTGGACCGGGTCGCCAACGGCAATCATCACTATCGGGGTCGTCGACGAAGCATCCTTAACGGCGCGATTAGGTTGCGGCCCCGTCGCAACGATTAGGTCAGGCTGCAGTGCAACCAACTCCCTGGCGAGCACCGCCAGCCGATCAGGCTGACCGGTTGCGTTGCGGCGCTCGACGGTAAGGTTCTGGCCCTCGACGTAACCGCGCTGACGGAGTTCGTCGTAGAAGGCCCTCTGGCTTGGTGAGCTCAGATCGGGCAACTCCATATCAAGCACGCCGATCCGATATACCTTTGCCGACGTTTGAGCCAAGACATCGAGGGGCGTCAGAAAAAAGCCAGCGGCAAATGCGAGCAGGATCCGCGACAGTTGTCTCTTCATCGCGCTGTCTCCCATGACGCTTTCGGCCACTGCGTCACTGAATCACCTCGTCCACAAGAAAGAAACGTGGAGGCATCGTACGCCTACGGAGGGAATTGGGCGCCTCCAAGGTGAGGCTGCTCTTGCCCGCGAAGCGACCTGTCACGACGCCCCCCGGCCGGATGCCGGGTCTGGCATCAGACTTCCGTTTGCTCGGCGATCTCGAGAGCGTCGTCGACCTCGATGCCGAGACATCTCGTCCTCCTCTCCTGGTTGAAGGGAGGGACTATGGTCAAGCGTACGCGGGAAGGCACCGGGGAAGAGCCAACGGTCGCTGTCCGACCCGAAGCCGCCGGTCGGTCTTCTCGGAAGAAGACGGTCGAATCAAAGTTGAGTGGCGAGCGGGACTACCCACGCGAATGCGGCAACGGGGAAATCCATTCACTGAATCAGCTCGTCCGCACGCACCAGCACCGATTGCGGAATCGTGAGGCCCAGCGCCCTGGCGGCCTTCAAGTTGATCACGAGCTCGAACTTGGTCGGCTGCTCCACCGGAAGCTCGCCGGGCTTCGCTCCCTTGAAAATCTTGTCGACGAAGCTTGCGAACCGAAAATAAAGGTCGGGATAGTTCACCGCGTAGGCCATCAATCCCCCGGCTTCGACGAACTCGCGGGCCGGATAGGCGGCAGGCAGCCTGCTGCGGGCCAGCAAATCGACGATGATTTGTTGATGCATTTGCGTAAGTCCGTCTGCCCCTATGACAAGTGCGTCGACCTGCTGTCGGGCTGCCAGCTCGAACGCGCGGTCTAGGTCACCCTGGCTTCGCACGTCAAGGAGCTCGGACCGAAGACCCAGCAAGCGCGCCGCAATCTTTACCTCTTCCCATTCGGGTGGGGCAGCTGGATTGCCCATGTTGTGAAGCAACGCGACACGCGAAAGATTCGGAATCAGCTCTTTGAGGAGTTCAATCCGTTTCCCTGTCAGCTCGGTGCTGAAGGTAGTTACCCCCGTAATATTGCCACTCGGTTGCGCGAGGCTCGCCACGACGGCAAGCGGCCGCATCGCCGCCATAACCACTGGAATTGTTTCGGTCGCGCCTTTGGCTGCGTTAGTTGCGGGCGTCCCTCTGGTCACAATCAAGTCAACCTTGACACGAACCAGTTCGGTCGCGAGATCTGGGAACCGCTCGGCGCGGCCATCCGCCGACCGATATTCGATGATTAGGTTTCGTCCTTCGACGTAGCCGAGATCGCGCAGCCCTTCGCGCAGGGCGGTGAGATTGGCGGCGTTCTGTGCGGCGGGGATCGGTTCTAGAATACCGATGCGATAGACCTTCCCCACTTGCTGCGCGCGCCCACCAAGCGGCGCAGCGAGGAGACCAACCGCAATACCGCCGATGAACGTTCGCCGATCCACCACCGAGTCGCCGCGTCGATAAACGAAGGGGCAAAGTACTACGTCTCCCGCCAGCGCTCAATCCCTCTCGGTGCATGACCACTTCTGCCGGCAAGTGCCGGCCAATGGCTGCTGTGTGGCGGATGATGATACGACTGCAGTTGGCCGACTGCCGTCTTCGGTCCGGAATGGCGTGGCTGAAACGTCTGTTGCGATGCTAGATCGGGTGCTTACAGCGTTGCGTGGCTGCACTGCGACGAGGGCGGGCACCGCAAGGTATTGATTTTACTAATTGCAATTGCGCACTTTTGCGTCTACGAAGCAGGGGGTCGTGGGTTCAAATCCTCGGCGGCAGGGTAATCGAAAGTGGGCAGAGGATCGGCCATGCACGGTGAAGATCGTGCCGAGGATCAGCGGAACAAGCAGGAGCGGGACATGGCGCGGCAGGATACCTAGAATCAGCGCACTTCCGCCGAGCAGTTCGGCCGCCATGGTCAAGCAGGCCAGACTGCCAGGCAGCCCGAGCGACTTGAAGTAGCCATACGCGCCGGCGGGTTTGAACACCAGCAGCTTCAGCAGGCCGCGGGCGAGGAACAACACTCCCAGACCGATGCGCAGCAGAAGGATTGCCCACGGCGCAGTCGATGAATCGATCATGAAACTCTCCTGGGAAAGGAAAGCCTGGCGCAATCAGCACCAATCATTAAGCGGCGATTGATGGCCGGATGGTCATAGGTACGCGATGGTTTGAAGCAGTCGGTCATGCGTTGCGCGGCAGCGCGGTATAGACCCTTGTGATGAAGGCATGAAAATCCGCAATATAGGTGCGCAGGAATTCTTCGGTCGTTGGTTCGGTGACTTCGCCGTTCGAGTTAATCAGACCTGGCTTGAACTGAATGTATGCTTCGGGAGAGTTCATCTGCGGCGCATTGCAGAAGCTGAGTACGCTCTTGAGTTGCTCCTGCGCTATCGCCCTGCCAATCGACCCAGGCGAGGTTCCGATCACCGCCGCCGGCTTGCGCGAAAGCGAATTCTTGCCATACGGACGGCTGGCCCAATCGATTGCATTCTTCAGTCCTCCGGGGATCGACCGATTGTATTCGGGAGTCACGAACAGCACTGCGTCAACCGTGGCGATCGCAGCTCGTCGAACGTGACCCGCCGGTGTATGCTCCCTCGAGCATGACGAGCATCTAGATTGTCGCTGCTCGGCTGACCGAGCGCCGTGTTGTGGACGAGAGGCGGCAGTCCGCCATCGAAGCTTCCCCGCGCATCCACCTGGTGACACGTCGGACACCAGGCGTCGTAGAGTTGCGGGCCGTTCATAGCGTCCGCGTTCTGCGGCGGGGCGACGCCGCGCAACGAGGTGAGATCGCTCGCTACATTGCCCCAAGCGTAACGTGGTCGCGTGTCAGTGGGATCGCGCGATCTCTGGATGGCATGCACCTGTGCAGACGCCCAAATCTGCCGACAGTGTTAGGGCGCCGCCGGACCGATCTCAAGCGTGCAAATAGCTCCGGACACGGGCGGCCGAGTTGCTCGCGTACACCGCCGCAGCCTCGCGCCGAACTCGGAGACCGTCTGCTCCCACTCCCAGCGAAGCGCGCGCACTTCCGCCTCGCGCGAGCCCGTGTTGACCTGAAACAGCGCCATTTCGGACAGGCGCTTCAGGAGCCACGAGAACAGCAGCCGCTGCTCGTCCCACGCCAGCGGATAGGGGACGGCGACTCCGGAACGCCCGATGCGCCGCTGCGATGCGAGAGCCGGAATGCATGCCTCCCGAATGCTGTTCTCTACACGTCGTCGCGGCCGCCCGCAGATCGGGACGCGGCCGCTGCAACAGCGCTGTCTGCGATTTAGCGCATGCCGCAGAAGAGGCATCAATGGACGCGTATTTTGCGCGCGCGCCTCCGAACGCTTTTCGAACGTTCCAACCCTGCGGGACGCGTATGCGGTCCGCACGCCACTCGCTAGCGCCCCCTCGCACGGGCCCGCTCGCACCGGGGGGCAGGAAAGGACGATCATGAAGCGTTGTTCTCGGCGCCACCCAATCCTTCGCGCCGCCATGGCGATCGCGCCGGTCGTTGCATTGCCCGGCATTGCCTCGGCCGCGATCGTTGCTAACCCGCTTTGTCCCGACAACACGGCGATATTCGAGCCCGATTCCGGCAAGGACATCGTCGTTCCTCCCGGTTACACGGTTTCGGTGTTCAAGGCCGGCCTCAACTTTCCGACCGGCATCGCGTTTCGCGGCAATTCGCAGAACTTCGAGGTTTACGTGCTCGAGTCGGGGCACGGCCTGCCGAGCGTGTGCAACGAGCAATCGAACTTCGGAAGCGGCGACTTCGATCCGACGAATCCGTTCACGCCCGACATCCTCGTCTTCGACAAGGCCGGAAAGCTGCTGCGAACGCTCGGCAAGCCGACGGCGAACGGCGGCCTCCAGACGGCAGGACCCGCGGTCGATCTTGCGTTCGAAAACGGCGTGCACGGCGGCCGACTGTT
>Ga0068853_100003020_pt1 | contig 12851 bp, 1 predicted proteins | sample KBSCornC32_FD_65655 | JGI IMG/M metagenome (GOLD analysis project Ga0068853, IMG submission 65655) | Corn rhizosphere microbial communities from Kellogg Biological Station, Michigan, USA - KBS Corn C3-2 | ecosystem: Host-associated > Plants > Roots > Rhizosphere > Soil ... | reverse complement strand
ACCAAGGAAGACAAGCTCACCGGATTCAAGCTGACGTTCAAGCTGCCGCTGGAGGATGGCTACCCGGGTAGCAAGAAGTAGTCGTCCCCGGGGGGCGTCGCTCGCGGCGCCCCTCGCTCGATGCCGCGCATCATTTCGGACGCTCCTTGGCGATCGCTTACGCAATGCGCGACGCATCGCGAGGCACAACTGCCGCCGTGTCGTTGTTTGGGCATCCAATCCATTTGGAAGTCCATATGCTGTCAATGTTGACAGTTGCTTAGTGCAGTAAACGTTTTCATTTCTTAAATCGGGCAATTTGCGCTTGCGACTGCAAATGGCGTTCCGGTAGCATCGCGCGCTAAATTTTTGCACTCGCGCGCTGGGGAACATAATGGATTGGCGATTGGCGTCGGGCCGCCGCTGGGCGGCCTGGGTTTGCTGCGTTCTTGCTCTCCTTGCTCTTGATTCGGCCTGCGCGCAAACGCCATCGCTGCCGCCTGCGATCCAGGCGGGCGCCGCATGGCTCAATGGCCAGGTGCAGGGCGACGGCTCCCTGTCCAGCGAAGGCGCGTCGATCGCCACTCCATTTCAGGCGCGCCAGGAGACGCTGCTCACGCTGCATGCATTGAGTTCCGTTCCCGGCGCGCTCGGCACGAACGTCGCCGCGGCGACCGATGGCAACACCGAATATGTGGCGCGGCAGGTCCTCGCCGCCGCGGCCACGAGCCAGCCCGCAGGCAGCGGTGTGAGCGCGTTGCTCGCGTTGCAGAACGCCGACGGGGGTTGGGGACTCGCGACCGGCTACCAGAGTGATGCACTGGATACCGCGTTTGCGCTGCAGGCATTGGCCGCGGCGAATGTCGGTTCCACGACCGCGGTCGCGAACGCGCTGGGTCGGCTGCCGATCCTGCGTCAGTCCGATGGCGGGTGGGGCATCGGCGGGCAGAGCTCAATCTACATCACGTCCAACGTGCTGCTCGCGGCAAACGCGTGGTCGAGCCGATACGCGGTCAGCGCGACCACGACCGCATCGCGCGACTGGCTGCTTGCGCAGCGCGACGGTGCGCAGAAGTACGCTTCCGTGCTGGACAACGCGCTGGCACTGCGCGCGCTGGCCACGCAGACCTCGCAGGCGTCGGTCCTGCAGCCGATTTCCGACGCACTCAACGGCGCGCAGCAGGCCGACGGCAGCTGGCTCGGCGATCCGTACTTGACGGCAGTGTCGCTCGACGCGCTGTGGTTCGTCGCGCAGCCGACGCCGAACCCCACTACCGGCGACGTGCAGGGCAAGGTGGTCGACCAGTCGACTCAGGCCGCGCTGTCCGGCGCCACGTTGCAACTGGTGGAAAACGCATCGAGCACGAGCACGGCCGCTGACGGCACGTTTGCGTTCGCGGGTCTCGCGCCCGGCACGTACACGCTGCGCATATCGATGCTGGGCTACCAGATGAAGAGCTTCACGCTGCAGGTCGCGGCGGGCCAGGTGCTCAACATCGGCTCGATAGGCCTCGTGCCGGCACCGCTGACCGCGAGCGTCAGCGGCGTGATCAAGAACAACAGCGGACAAGTGCTCGCGAACGTCATCGTCTCGGTTGGCACCGTGACCACGTTTACCGATGCCACCGGCACGTACCAGCTCGCCGGCATTCCGCCCGGCAGCGCGATCATTTCCGCCGAGTTGCCGAACTACCAGACGGCCAGTGCCACGGTCGCGTTCGCCGCGGGCACGAGCTACCTGTTCTCGCCGACGCTGTATCCGACCAACGTCACGCCGCCGCCGACATCGCTGCAGGGCATCATCATCGACGCCGCGACGCATGCGGCGATCGCCGGCGCGAGCGTCGTGCTCAATGGCGTGGCGAAGACGACCGATGCGGCCGGCAAGTTCAGCTTCACCGGCCTTACGGCGGGCCAGTTCACGTTGGACATAAGCGCCGCGAACTATCAGGGCGTGAGCGCCACGGGCACGCTGGTGGCGGGACTGAACGACGTGGGCAAGATCGCGCTGCCGCTCAAGCCGCAGTCGAGCACGTTGAGCGGCAAAGTGACCGACGCCGATTCGCACGCACCGATCGCCGGCGCCACGGTGGCGGTGCAGGGACAGAGCCTGAATTCGATCACCGACGCGACGGGCGCGTATTCGATCGCCGGGATCGTCGGCACCAGCCTGACGATGAGCGTCAGCGCGAACGGATATCTGGCGCAGGCCTTTAGCGTCGCGCTGCCGCAGCCTGGGCCAGCGACCGTCGATTTCCAGCTGACCAGGCCGGCTGCCTCCGGCATCAGCTTCGACAGCGTGACGATGGGCGATGCGGTGTACCCCGCCCACGACGTTGCGGAACTGTTCGTGCACGTCAGCAACGCGACGTCCAACGCCGCCTCGCTCGTGATCGGTGCCCAGGTGCTGGATGCGCAGGGCAACATTGCGTTCGAATTCCAGGCAAATGCGAAGGGCTTCGGCCAGAATCCGCCGAACCTGCCGCTGCTCGTGCCGGCAAACGGCGGTCTAGACATCAAGATGACGCAAGCGATGTTGCGCCAGCCGGCCGGAACGTATGCCGTGCGCGTCGTGGCGATTGATCCGGCCGGGCGCATAGCGGCGGAGGGCGAAACACACTTCGACGTGAGCGCCGGCGCGATCCTCGGTGGCGGCCTGGTGCCCGATCCGCCGCTCGCGCAGATCGGAACCAACCAGCCGATCACGCTCAGCGCGGACTTGAACAACGTGGGCAACGTGCCGCTCGACGCGGGCAGCCTGGATCTGAAGATCGTGCTGCAGAATGCCGATACTCAGACATCCACCGTCGCGCAGGCGGCGGTTTCACGCTTCGTCACGGGCGTGCCGATGAACACGCCGCATGGGCTGGCCGTCGACGCCACTGGCAATCTGTACACGGCGAACCTGAGCGACACCAAGGTCGTCGCGATCGATGCCTCGGGCGTGCAAAGCGTGCTGGCGAACCTGCCGCAGAACAACGGCACGCCTGTGCTTGCGCGGGATGCGCAAGGCAACCTTTGGGTTGCGGGAACGTCGACCGCGAAGGTGTTCGAGATCTCGCCGCAGGGCGCGGTCAGCAACATCACGCTGACGCAGCTGTTCTCGATCAGCGGCATCGAAAGCGCCGCGAACGGGGACCTGCTGTTCACGGGCACCTATTTCTCCGAACAGCGGCTCGTCAGCCGCAACGCGCAAGGCCAAGAAACGGTGTTGTGGCGCAATGGTCTGAGTACGCCGGAAAGCCTGGTCAAGGATGACGCGGGTAACTACGTCGTCACCAATTACGGCGACAACACACTGGCGAAGATTTCTTCGACCGGGGCGATCACGCCGTTCGTGGCCGGCCTGAATCGTCCGCTCGGCATCACGCGCGACGCGCAAGGCAATTTCTACGTCGCCAACAACGGTGGCAATTCGATCATCAAGGTCACGCCGACAGGCCAGCTCAGTACGTATGCGAGCGGCCTGAAGCAACCGTACGATCTCAAGTTCGACGCAGCGGGCAACCTGCTGGTCACGAACCAGGGCGACAACAGTCTCGTCAAGGTACTGCCGAACGGCACGGTGCAGGACGTCGCGCGCGGCATCGCGAACGGCCCGGAAGGCATGAAGTACGACGCAGCCGGCAACCTGTGGATCGCGAACGACGACGGCTCGATCCGCAGGAAAGATGCACAAGATGTCGTGACGGTCGAGGCGACCGGCCTGTCCTCGCCGAAGGGCCTGGCGATTGACGCCGCCGGCAACGTGCTGGTGGCGAACTACGCGAACGGCGTGGTCAGCAAGCTGCGGAACGGCACCGTCAGCACGTTTGCGTCGGGCCTGCAGAACCCCTATGGCGTCGCGGTCGACGGCTCAGGCAACGCATACGTCACGGAGCGCACGTCGAACCGCATCAGCTCGTTCGATGCGGCAGGCAACAGGCTCGGCGCCGTCGAGTCGGTGTTGTATTACCCGGGCCAGACCAACGTCGGTCCGAGCGGCGACGTGTACATTCGCAACAACGATTCGATCACGATCGTGCAGGGTGGCGTGGCGCGCATGCTGGCGCGCAACCTTTCGCCGACCTACATGGTGGCCGACCCCGCCGGCGGCGGCGTTTACGCGACCACCGGATACGACGTGTACCGCATCGCCAACGACGGCACGTCGACGCACATCAACACGACGCGCTTGCCGTTCTACAGCTATGGCCTGGGCGTCGCTGCAGACGGCAGGGTCGTTCTCAGCGACTATTCCAACAAGCGCCTGCAGAAACTCGATGCGTCGGGCAACCTGACGGTGTTCGCGCAGTTGTCCAACCCCACGCAAAATGTGCTCACCGACCTGGCGGGCAACGTCTATGTGCGCCTGGACAACGAGAACAAGGTATACGCGATCGACGCCAGCGGAACCGCGCGCCTTGTGCCGATCACCGTCACGGAAGCCTACGAAGGCCTGGGCATCGGCACGGACGGAAAGCTGCTGGAGTGGACCGTCAACGATCACGTCTATTCGATCGACCCCGCCACCGGCGCCGCCACCTTGCTCCTGACCGCGCCGGGCATCGCGTCCTACGGCACCGGCATCGCGCGCGATGCGGCAGGCAATATCTACATGTGCGCAAGTTCGTTGCAGGAATTCCGCACCTACTCCCCGGCAGGCACGCTGGCGTCCACGTTGTCCGGCTTCGTGGCTCCGTGGGATATCGTCTGGACCGGAAGCGACATGCGCTTTGTCGACAGCAGCAACCGCTTCTACTCGCTGGCGCCGGGCGGCTATCCCGTCAAGCTCGGAACATTCAACGCGTACTTCCTGGCTGCATCAGGCGGTGAAATCTACGGCAGCACGGCATCGAACGGCATCATTCACTGGACAGGAACGGCGCAGGAAACGTGGAAGTCGATCTCCGGCACGTCGCTTTACGGCGGCATCGCGGCGCGCGCCGACCGCGCGTTGACGGTGGGCGACCCGAGTGCAAGCCGCGTGCTGACGCTGGATGTCGCCAAGAACATCGTCAACGATTTCGTGGGACTCGTGAATCCGGCAGGCCTGGCGCTGGACAACCAGGGACAGATCTACGTGTCGAACTTCAATGCGGGAACAATCGCGCGTCTGGACAGCAGCGGCCGCGCGCCGGCATTGTTCATCCGCGAAGCCAATGCGTCTTTCCTGGTGTTCGATGCGGCCGGTAACCTGTGGGTCTCGCGTTCAAACGGCGTGGACCGCGTCGATCCAGCCGGAACGCTTTCGGTAATTTCGAATTCGGGCACGTTCACCGGGCTGCTCATCGATGGCAGCGATACGCTGGCGCTGGATGGCAGCAACGCGCAGCTGCGCCGCTGGGACGGCCAGACGTGGAAGGTGCTGGCGGCGGGCCTGTCGTCGCCGATGGGATTGCACGCGACGGCCGCGGGTGACGTCTATATCGCCAATCACGGCAACGGCACCGTGTCCAGGTACTCGGCCGGCGCGCTGTCCTCGATTGGTTCGGGCATGACCGGCGTGAATGTCGTGACCAGCGCCGACGACGGCAACGTGTACGCTGCAGGGGACCTCGGCGCGCTGTATCAGATCGCACCCGACGCAACCATCACCAAGTTGAATGTCGCCTCCGGCGTGAACAAGCAGTCGTTCTACGGATTGGTAATGCGCGGTAACACCCAGCTCAGCGGGGTGGCGGGCAACAACATCTACAACGTAAAGCTGATTCAGCCGGTTGCGCCGCCGCCTGCCGGCACGATCGTGTTCCAGACCACGCTGCCGATGCCCGCGATGCCTGCAGCGGATGGCTACACGCATTTCGATCTGGGCAGCTGGCTGCCGACCTATGGCGGCGATTTCCGCATCGACGTGTCGCGCGCGGGCGCAGACGGCGGTGCGACGAATTTCGTGCACGTCGGACCAGCCGCAAGCGGCAGCATCTCCGAACTCGCGCCGATTCTGCCGCCGGGCGACCAGACCGAACCGATGTGCCTGTCGCTCAACGGCGCGGACTTCACCTCGATCTCGCGTGTCGAAACCGCGCAGGTGCGGCCGCTGGTCAATTCCGGGCAGCCGAACGGCATGGCCGCCGACAAGGCGGGAAATCTGTATCACACGGACGCACATTCGCTGTTCAGGACGACGCCGCAGGGGCAGACCACGCAGATCGCGGCCAACCTGACCTTGAGCTTCGGCCTGGCCGCGGACAGCAACGAGAATCTCTACGCTGCGGCGCTGAATTCGAGCAGCGGCCATTTCGACCTGCTGCGCTTCGATGCGTCGGGCGCGAAGACCGTGGTCGCGGATCTGGGCGTGACGCAGGCCAACGGCGTACAGGTCGACAGCCGCGACCAGATCCTGGTGGGCTCGCCGAACAAGCTGTTGCGCGTCACGCAACAGGGACAGGTCAGCGTGATCACGACGCAGGGCCTTCCGCAGCCGCGCGGTATCGCGATCGACGGCAAGGACAACGTGTACGTGCAGAACGAGGCCAACTACGTCAGCCTGGTGCGGCCGGACGGGTCGGTATCGGACATCTTCACGCTCGGCGACGGCATCACCGATCCCAGCTTCGAGGGCGACGGCTATCCGAACATCGCGGCGGATTGTTCCGATAACTTCTACATCGCGCCGTCGAACTGGCAGAAGCTTGGCAAGAACGTGCAGCTGGGCGAGGAACATACGCTCGCACAGGTCATCCCGCGCACCGGGCAGATCTCGCTGCTGTTCGATGCGTTGAAGATCAACCCGAGTCTCGGCGACATTGACTACCTCGCCTACGATCGCTTCGGCAGCCGCATCCTGATGTGGAACCATAACGACCAGAAGGTCTGGCAGGTGCCCGTCACGTGCGGTGCGATCAGCGTCGACGCGCATTTGCTCACCGCGCCGGGCCAGACCCTGCGCGGCATGACCGTGCCGCAGAGTGCAGCGGTCGCTCTGCCGAGTGGCGGCACGGAATACGTATGGAGCTTCAAGGATGTCACCGCGTCCGGCGAGCAGGTCTGCTTCGACACGACGCTGACCGGCTTGACGCTGGGAGAAACACGCCAGACGCTGGATTCGGCGTACATCACGTTCCAGAACAGCTTTGCGGCGAACAACGTGCACGAGACGCTGGATGTGCCGAGCGTGCACGTCGACAACCTCGTGCAACTCGGCGTGATCACCGATCAAGCGGACTATGCGGCGAACTCGACGGCACAGGTCACCACGACGCTGACCAACGCGAACGCCGCGGAGGTCAGCGGCGCGCTGAGCGTGAATGTGTACGATGCGCAAAACGTGCTGGTGGGTGGCGTCACGCAGCAGGGCGTGAGCATTCCCGCGCAGGGCAGCCTGCCGGTGGCGGGCACGTTCGCGATCGGCACGATCTTGCCGGCGCAGTACACGGTCAAGGCCGTGCTGTCCGGCGGCGGCATCGATCTGGCGCGCGCCACGACGCAGTTCAACGTGCTGCCCGACAACGTCGGCGCGTCGGCGACGTCGACACTGCATACCGACAAGCAAAGCTACAACGCGAACGACCAGGTGCTGATCAGCTCGCGCGCGATCAGCCAGTCCGCGAACGTCATCCTCGGCAATCTTACGCTGATGGTGCAGGTGTTCGATGCCAATGGCACGCTGCAATTCACGCATGGCTACAGCATCGACCAGCTGTTGCCGGGCGCAATCCGCGATTTCTCGGTGACGCAGAAGCTGGTCAACGCGGCGCCCGGCATCTATACCGTCAAGCAGGACCTGACCGACGATCAAGGCCGCGCGTTCGATCACACCGAAACCGCGTTCAACGTCAGCGCATCGAGCGACACCGGCTTCGGCCTGAGCGGCGCGATCGCCGCGACGCCGAAGTCGCTCGCGGTCGGCGATACCGTGACGCTGAGCGCCACAGCGACGAACCATGGCAACAGCGCGTTCGACAACCTGCCGCTGACGATTGCGATCGTCGATCCGGTGACCAACGCGATCGTGCAGCAATTCGGCACGTCCACGCCGGTCGCGATTGGCGCAAGCGTGCCGTTCAACACATCCTGGGCGACGCAGGGCCAGGCGGGAGCAACTTATTTCGCCGTGCTCAGCGCCACTGTCGGCAGCGGCGGCACGAGCCACTCGGTCACGCTTGCGGTCGATACGTTCGAGCTGTCCGCGCCGACCACGCACCTGGATGCGAGTATCATGTTGACGCCGACCTCCCCGCCGATGGCGGCGCTGGTGCTGGTCGACACGACCGTGCCGGCGGCGCAGACCGCGCGCATCCGCGCGGAGCTGACGGCGCTCGGTTACGCCACCACGTTTGTCGATTCGGCAAACGCGTTCGGCAGCAGCGTGCGCAGCGGCGCTTATCAGCTGTACCTGCTGCTCGCCACACAGGTGACTCCGGATGCGACGACGCAACGCCTGTTGCGCGAAGCCGTGCATCGTGGCGAAGGGCTGCTTGTGGCGAACGGCGCAGCCGCGCTGCCCGAGGTGCTGGCGCAAATCACCGGACTGAAGGCGTCGGTCGCCCTGCCGGTCATCAACGCGCAATCGCTCGACGTGGCCGCGACCGCGCCAGGCGGCGCCGCGCATGCGAGCTTCAACCCGGCGCTGGCGGGCCGCATCGTCGCGGCGCAAGTCGCGCAGACGCAGGCGACGTTTACCGGCCGCCTGCCGGCAACGCCGGATGCCGGCGCGCTGTCGACGGTGGTGGCGAATCTCGGCCGCGCGGATCTCGGCTATTACGTCAACGACTCCGGCACGAACGGTACGCACCTTGCGCTCGCGTCGGTGGGGCGCCTGCGCAACGCCGGCGGTGCCGACGTCGCCACGGTCTGGCGCATCCGCAACAGCGGCGATACGACGCGCAACGTCGTGTTGTCCAGCACGAGCGTGGGCTTCACGATGACGCTGGCCATCACGGGCCATACGGAAACCTATATCGCGAGCAGCGTGGTCGCGGGCACCGCGAGCCACAGCCTGAGCGAAAATTCCACCGTCATCCAGACGGCGACAGCGTTGGCCAGCGTGTTCAGCGACGCGCGCAGCGTCGATGCCGGCGACAATCCCGGCGCAATCGCGCTGTGGGCGAACGCGATCGGCACGAGCGGCGCACTGCAATGGACCGGCGCCCAGCACGAACTGCACGGCGCGATCCATTCCAACAGCGACATCAAGCTGGCCGGCGCACAGAACCTGATCGACGGACCGGTGCACTACGTGAGCGGATTGCAGAACTCCGGCAGCCAGAACACGTTTACGTTCCAGCCGCGCCAGGTTGCGCCGCAGCCGCTGCCGACCTTGCTCAACGTGGACGACTTCAAGCCGGGCGGTCCGATCGCGCAGGCGCTCGGCGCCCAGTACCTGGACCAGTCGGCCGAATGCGCATCCAAGCACACGTGGCAACGCCAGCCCAAGCAGCCGCTGCCAGCGGGCGTGTACTGGATTCCGTGCGATGCGCAAATCAGCGGCGCCGATTCGAGCGGCAACGTCACGCTGGTCAGCACGGGTTCCATCCAGATCTCCGGCGCGCGCGCCGCGTTCCAGCCGTTCTACCAGGGCGTGCAGTTCGCCAGCAGCTCGAACGGCAATGCCGCAGTGCAGCTGTCGGGTTCCAGCGCGACGATTGGTGGCCTCGTGTTCGCGCCGCGCGGCTCGGTGCAGTTGTCGGGTTCGTCGATGAACCTCAAGTGCGCGGTGGTCGCGAACCAGATCCAGTTGTCCGGCGCAAAGACCGTGGTCGACGCACGTCAGTGCGCCTCCGCCACGATCCAGGAGCAGGTGCCGGCGCTGGCGTTGAACGCGTTCGGCGCGGGCACTGCGGCCTACGCCGCGTTCGACTGGCAGGGCGCCATCTCGCAATACGAGGGCAGCGCTCCGGGCACGCTCAGCACGCTGTTCGGCAATGTGACCAATCATGTCGGACCGACGCAGAATCCGTTGCGCGCCGGCGCGGTCATTTCACTGGCCGCAGCAGTAACGAACCTTGCCGACCCGTTCACCGGCGCGTTCAAGCTGGCCGCCAACGACGACTCGCTGTTCGTGCCGCCGTCGACCACGTGGCCGCTGGATTTCAGCAGTCACAACGCGTTCCAAGCGGCCAGTGCGATCCGCCTCGGTTCCGGCGGCGCCACGACCATCACAGGCACGGTATCGGCCGCGACTCCGCTGGTGATCGATCCGTTGAAGCAGGCGAGCGTCACGGTCCCGCATCTGGCCGGTGAGTCGATCGGCGACCTGCAGTCGGCGCTCAACGCGGTGTCGAATCGCGACGCGGGGCTCAACGCGGCGCTGTTCGCGCTGCAGGCGGCCCAGTCCTCGCTCGCCGCGAACGATCGGGAAGGTGCGATCGGGCACCTGCTCGATGCCGCGGAAAGCTGCGGACAGTCGGCGAACGCACAGGCCGATGCGTTGCGCACGCGCATCGACTGGGTGATTTGGGCCGACACGCATTGAGCACCGCGCCGCAGCCCTCGCAGCGGGCGGCGGCGGGACGAATCGCACTGAGTCGAACAACATTGAATGAGCGCACGCCAGCCGGCGTGCGAACGGGTGGACCATGAAACGAGTCGAGGCTATGAAACATCTGCGCACGCTGGCGATCATCCTGACGGTGTCGTTGTGGACAACGGCCGCAGGGCTGGCGGCGCCGAACCGGATGGTGCCGAAGCGCGCATACGTTGCCACCTCGCCGGTCGATGGGCGCGCCGCAACGCCCAGGCCCGTCGATACGCTGTACCAGGCGCTGGAACGGCTCGTCGCCAGCGTGCACGCCGTCAACGCTGCGGCGAATGGCGCGATGCCGCGCCTGCGGGCATCCACCGATCCGGTCAGGCTCGCCGCGGAAATCCTCGGCTCCGCGACGACGTTGCGCGATCGCGCGGCTCTCGAAGCGGCCACTCTCGGCGACACTGCAGGGCCGGACAACGGCCGCGCCGCCGTTCTGTCGGACTTGCTGGCGCATCATGCGGCGTTTGCCGCGTCGCTGGATCGGCTCGAACGCGCCCAGGCAGCCAACGACGCAACGGCGCGCTTCGGCGCGCTGGTCGAGCTGGCGCGACTGCTCGACAGCGAGCCGCACGCCTTGGCGCGGCCGAAGTTCAACGCCGCCACGGTGCGCGGGCAACTCGCCGATACGGCACGGCTGCGCCAGCCGCTGCTCGCGGCGGAGGAATTCGCGAAGGCCAAGGTGACGCTCGGCGCAACGTCCACGTCTGCGGCGAAAGACCTGAAACTCGCCAAGGACCTGCCGGTTGCGGCCGATCTGGCCGAGACCGACGAGGTGCAACTCACCGCGAATGTGCGCGCCAAGGCGCAGGCACTGGGCAACAACCCGGTCGCGATCCGCAACTGGGTGTACAACAATATCGACTTCGCGCCGAGCTTCGGCTCGACGCAGAACTCGCAGCGCACCCTGCTGGCCGGGCGCGGCAATGCGTTCGACACCAGCTCGCTGCTGATCGCGCTGCTGCGCGCGTCGGGTACGCCGGCGCGCTACGTGTTCGGCACCGTGGACCTGCCGGCCGACAAGGTGCGCAACTGGCTCGGCGGCCTGCCGGACGCGAACGCCGCCGCGGATCTGCTGACCAAGAGCGGCATACCCACCACGGTCGTCACTTCCGGCGGCACGATCCGCGCGCTGCGCATCGAGCATGTGTGGGTCGAGGCGTTCGTCGATTTCTCGCCGTCGCGCGGCGCGAAGAACGCGACGCCCGACACCTGGGTGCCGATGGATGCGAGCTTCAAGACCTACACGACCGTGCCGGGATTGCCGGTCACCGATCACGTCAGCTTCGACGCGCCGAGCGCGCAAGCGGCCATGCTGGTCGGCGCGAAGCAGGGCACCGACTGGATCACCGGAATCGATCCCGCCGCCATCCAGCGCGTGAACGACCAGATCACGCAACAGGTGCAGGATTACCTCGGCGCGCAGCCTTCCGCCGACCAGGCCACCGTGTTCGGGCAACGCAGCATCACGCCGAACAACTCCGCGCTGCTCGAAGGCGCGTTGCCGTACGCAATCGCATCCGCGCAGATCTACCGCTACGACGCGCTGCCGGCGAACCTGCAGCATACGATCAACGTCGATCTGTTCGACAGCGCGTTCGACGTCAACGGCGATTCGCCGGAGTTCTCCGTCAGCCTGCCGCTCGCGCGCCTCGGCACCGATTCGCTGCGCGTGGAGTATCGCGGCGCCGGCGCGGCGGATGCGAACCTGATCCAGCAGTACGTGTCGAGCAACGCGGCGAGCGTCGCGGCGTCGTCGCTGCATGTCGTGCCGCAGCTCAAGCAGGGCACGCTGGTGCTGAAGGAAGGCGCTTCTGTCACTTACGGCACGCAGCAATACTGGCGCGTCAACATCGCCGATCCAGCCGGCGCGTTCGCGGTGCAGAGCGATCCGAGCGTGTTCCCGGCGGGAACCGCGATCGCGTTCGTGGTCGACACCACCGGCACCACGCCCGCATACACCGCGGCGCTGACGGCCGGGCTCGACAACCGCGCCAACCTGCCGATTGCCGACGCGCTGACGATGGGCGGCCTGCAATATTTCCTGCTGCACGACATGTTCGACGACATGGTCGCCCAGGCGCACCACGCGGCGGTCGTGCGCCTGCCGAGCGTGGGTGCATTCGCCACCGCGATTCGCGTCAGCTATTTCTTCGGCGTGCCGCGCACCGCGACCACGGAAGGCTTTCAGACCGACGTCAAGGGGTTGCGCTTCGCGGTCACCGCGCCGACCGCGCAGGAAGGCGTGCGCGCACTGAGCCAGATTGGCGCGCTCGGCTCCTACAGCGAAGGCGCAACCTGGAGCCTGCTGACCGGTCGCGACGTGGCTGGCACGTTGTCGGCGGCCACGCTGCTGCTGCGCGCGAACGAAGCGCAGATTCCGCTGTACCTGCTCAATGCCGGCAACGTCGCGCAGGATCTGCCG
>Ga0068853_100003018_pt1 | contig 12852 bp, 12 predicted proteins | sample KBSCornC32_FD_65655 | JGI IMG/M metagenome (GOLD analysis project Ga0068853, IMG submission 65655) | Corn rhizosphere microbial communities from Kellogg Biological Station, Michigan, USA - KBS Corn C3-2 | ecosystem: Host-associated > Plants > Roots > Rhizosphere > Soil ... | reverse complement strand
CGGCGGGCAGCTCTGCGCTCTGCTTCGTGTCCCACATATCAGGGAAAAGATCGTGCAGCTGGTCACGGCCGTGTTGCATGGCAAACAGGGAATTGGTCGACTTGTTCCAGAATAACGCTACGCAATTCCGGAGTCCGGTGGCATATCGCTGACCGTCGCCGTAAGTCTGATTGGCCTTTCCGGCCTTAAACTCCCAAATCCCCCCCGCAGAGTCCAGTATTGGACAGGGTTTCATCCCCGGTGATCCCTTGGTCCTGTCCTTCAGCTGACAAGCATTAGAATAGGCGCCGATATTGACGAACAGATTACCCTTGTCATCGAGAGCGATCGTCTTCGCCTCGTGCTCATGCCTTGAAAGAAGACCTGTCACGATCTTTTCCGGCTGATCCGGATTCACGACCTCATCCTTCGCATTCAGTTTAAAACGATATACGTCCTCGTCCGTAGTAGCGTAAAGGTAGCCGTCGCTGATCGCAACGCCCGTACCGGGAAAATTACCGAACCCGGTGATCTTGTCGGCCTTGCCATCCCCGTCGGTATCTTCCAGGCGATAAATACCCTTCCCGTCTTTTAGTTTGCTTAGCTTAACAAAAACCGCCCCGCCCGGACCTACGGCGATATGCCGCGTACGGCCAAAATTCTCTACGACCGTTACAGCCGAAAAACCCGAAGGCAATTTCAGCTGGCTGGCGGCATCCGTGGTTTTAGCAGGCTGCCTTTTAGCACCACCGCCGTCTCCGCCATTGGCAAAGCCGGCCAGGCCCGACAGGAATAAAACAGCCGTGATACCAGCGGCTCTCCGGAAAATCTCTTTCTTGATGAATTGTTGCATGTATGATGAATTAACTGAATTAACAGGATGTAATTTAGTAGAAAAAATCCTATTTTCAGGACCGCTCATCCACCTACGGCCTCACTAAGTTTTATCTTATCTTGGCAATTGACTATCCTATTTTGGCAAGCGCCTTCAACAACTCCTGATTCTCTTTTTCCGTACCCACGGTTATACGCAGACAACCCTCGCAAAGTTCTACCTTGCTGCGGTCCCGCAGAACGATGCCGTCCTCCAGCAGCCGCTCATAGACCCCACGCGCATTCTCCATCTTTACGAGCAGAAAATTGGCATCACTGGGGTAAACTTTCTGTACCAGTGGCAGCGCAACCAGGTCCCGGGCCAGTTCCCCGCGCATAGCCACCAGCTGACGGATCATATCATTCACCTGCCCGACTTCTTCGAGAGCCCTTAGCGCCAGCTCCTGATTGACCTGGCTGATATTGTAGGGAGGCTTCACCTTATTGTAGACATCGATAATAGCTTCACTTGCAAAGGCCATACCCATCCGCAGTCCCGCCAGCCCCCAGGCCTTGCTCATCGTCTGCAGCACCACGAGATTCGGATAGTCGCTCAGCTCCTGGATAAAAGACTTGTGACGAGAAAAATTGATATACGCCTCATCGATGACCACCAGCCCGGGAAAGTTATTCAGGACGACCTCGATGTCCTGTCTGTTCATGGAGTTGGCCGTCGGATTGTTCGGCGAACAGATCCAGATGATCTTGGTATTGCTGTCCACCAGAGTCTCCAGATGCACCAGGTCCAGCTGAAAATCATCGAGAAGGGTCGCCCTGCGTACCTCCACGTCATTGATGTTCGCGCTCACCTCATACATCCCGTAGGTCGGAGGATTGATGACGACATTGTCTTTCCCCGGAACGCAAAACGCCCGGTACAACAGGTCGATACATTCATCACTCCCGTTCCCCAGAAAGATATGCTGCGGCGGAATTCCTTTTATCTTGCTGATGGCCTCCTTTACCTTCCACTGATGCGGGTCGGGATAGCGATTATACCACTTCGTTAGCGGAGAGCCGAGACTATTCTCGTTTGCATCCAGAAAGACATGCGCGTCGCCCTTGAATTCATCCCGGGCCGAGGAATAGGGTATCAGTTTACGTATATTATCTCGAAGAAGACTGTCCAGGTTGAACATGTTTTTTAATTTTTTTCCATTCTTATGCTTACCGCTCTCGCATGCGCCTCCAGGCCTTCCGCCTCCGCCATTCTCCGCACGGTCATTCCGATAGCCGAAAGACCTTCCCGCGTCAGCTGCTGAAACGTTATTTTTTTGACGAAGCTGTCGAGGCTTACCCCGCTGTATGCCCGGGCAAAACCATTGGTCGGCAACACGTGATTGGTGCCGCTGGCATAGTCGCCGACGCTCTCGGGGGAATAGTGCCCCATAAATACGGACCCCGCATTCACTACCTGCCCCGCCAGCCGCCCGGGATCGTCGCACGCCAAGATCAGGTGCTCGGGCGCATAGTCGTTCAGCAGCCGCATCGCCTGATCGCCATCCCTGACAATAAAAGCGCGACTGTGAGCCAGCGCTTTTTGCGCGATATCCGACCTCGGCAGCAGCACCAGCTGCCGGTCCAGTTCCGCCAGCACCGCCGTCACAACCGTCGGCGAAGGGCTCACCAGCACGACCTGACTGTCCGCACCATGCTCCGCCTGCGATAACAGATCGGCAGCCACAAAATCCGGATCGCAGCTGTCGTCGGCAAATACCGCCACCTCGCTGGGCCCCGCAGGCATATCGATGGCGACGCCGTCGCGCTGTACCAGCTGCTTGGCGCAGGTGACATACTGATTACCCGGGCCGAATATTTTATACACTTTTGGAATGGACTCCGTTCCATACGCCATGGCCGCGACCGCCTGCACCCCGCCCACGCGGAAGATCCGCGTCACACCCACCAGCTTCGCCGCAAACAGAATCGCCGGATGCAGTCGCCCGTGATTATCGGGCGGTGAACACAATACGATCTCCTTACACCCTGCGATCGTCGCTGGTATCGCAAGCATCAGCAGCGTCGAGAACAAAGGCGCTGTCCCACCCGGGATATACAGCCCCACCTTCTCGATGGCCACCGACCTGCGCCAGCAACTGACACCGGACTGTACGGTCACCACCGGCTCGGACTGCTGCTGCCGGCTATGAAAGGAAAGAATATTCGCGTGCGCCGCCCTGATGGCGGCACCCAGCTCTTCCCCGACCATCGCGGCCCCGGCCCCGATCTCGTCCGCACTCAGCCCGAGTGCCCCAGGTTCAACCCTGTCGAACCGCAGCGAATACTCCCGAACGGCGGCATCGCCTTCCAGCCTCACTTTCTGTAATATCTCTGCAACCGTATGCTCCAGTGATTTCGTATCGATCACAGGCCTGGAAAGCCAGCCGCCGGCCGGCATATCCAACAAATTCCTCAAATCAATGACTTCCATAACAAAGTTTTAGATCACCATCTTTTCAATAGGTACAACCAGTATCCCCTGCGCCCCGGCAGCCTTCAGCCGCTCGATAATATCCCAAAAATCGTTTTCATTCAGCACGCTGTGCACGCTGCTCCATCCCTCCTCCGCCAGCGGCAATACCGTCGGAGACTTCATCCCCGGTAATAAACCAATGATCTCCTTCAGTCGTTCATTCGGCGCATTCAGCAGAACATACTTCGTATTCCGCGCCTTCTTCACCGCCCTTATCCGGAAAAGGAATTTCTCCAGCAACGCCTGCTGGTCCGTCCCCAGCCGCTCGTTCCGGATCAGCACCGCCTGCGATCTCAGCACGGTCTCCACCTCCTTCAGGCCGTTCATGAACAGCGTACTTCCGCTGCTGACCAGGTCGACAATGGCATCCGCAAGCCCGATGCCGGGAGCTATCTCCACCGACCCGCTGATCTCGTGGATCTCGGCTCGGATACCGTTGTTCTCAAGGAACTGCCGCACCAGCGTAGGATAGGTGGTCGCGATCTTCTTCCCGTTGAGGAACTCTACCCCTTCGTAGACCTCGCTCCTGCCTACCGCAACCGACAGCCGGCACTTTCCAAAACCCAGCTGCTCGACGATCTCGGCCTTCTTGTTCTTCTCGTATAGCACGTTCTCACCTACTATACCGATATCCGCAACGGCGTCCTCCACATACTGGGGAATATCGTCGTCCCGCAGAAAATAGATCTCCATCGGGAAATTGTCACATTCCGTTTTTAGCTTGTTGACGCCGTTCTTCAGGTCGATTCCGCAATCTTTCAGCAGTTTGACGGAGTCGTCATACAGGCGCCCGGACTTCTGAATTGCGATTTTTAATTTGTTCACGATGCTGTTTTTGTTCCCCCCAAACGCCACCGGCGCGGAAAGGGACGGTAAAAAAAGAGGGCTTACCACCCGGTAAGCCCCTAATTAGTTTTATTCTTTAGACAAAACATCACCGGCCTACCACTGAGGTAAGAAATACATGATGGTGATGATGTTGCCTGTTATTTGTCATTTCGGAGCCAAAATTAATCCCCAAAACCAAACGATCAAAATTTAATTTTGTTCTACCCTCTTCCCCAGTTGCTCCTCCAGCTGCAGCACGTGGTTCTGCGTATGCCGGTACTCAAGGAAATAATAGATCGCCAGCGCCAGAAGTATCTTGGACAGGATGAACACGATAATAAAAAAGGTCCTCCAGCGCTTGTGTACCCGGATATAGGGCGTGCTGACCTCGACAGGAATATACTCCGAACCCTTTTTTTCCCTGCGGGTATGTTCTCCCTCCCGCCCTCTTTCCGGCAACGCCGGCGCCTCCCGTATACGGGCCTTTATTCTCTCCTTCACCTCCGGCGGCGGCGGCACCTCATTATCGATGGAAAACAACTCCAGATGGTATTCGAATTCAGACAATGCCTCCCGTAGTTCGGGGAAATGAGGCAACAACTGCTCAAATTCAGCAGCCTCGAACGGAGTGGCCAGACCCAGCGCATAACTTTCTACGATTCCGCTTTGTATGTAAAGCTCAATATTCACTGCCTCTAAGATAAAAAATTATTGGGACAGCGCCCCCGCCCGCCGCCCGATGCACCCAGGGCGCCCTCCCCCGCACTCCACCGAGCCCTCAATGCACCACCAGGTTCATCAGCAAAACCCCCGCCAGCCCCACCAGCGATACGATCGTCTCCATCAGCGACCACGACCGGATCGTATCCTTTATCGAAAGATTGAAATATTCCTTGAACAACCAGAACCCGCTGTCATTAACATGCGAGAACATCAGACTTCCGGCCCCTACGGAGAGCACCATCAGATTGGGGTCGACGTGCATCTTCGTCATCAGAGGCAGAATGATCCCCGCCGCCGTCAGCCCGGCCACCGTTGCCGACCCCAGGCAAACCCTGATAATGGCAGCCATAAGCCAGCCCAGCACCAACGGGTGGACCGGCCATTCCTGCAATACACCCGCAATCTCCAGACTCACGCCGCTGTCGATGAATACCTCCTTCAGCGCACCTGCGCCGGCTACGATCAGTAAAATGATGGCCACATCCTTTACTGCCTCCTCGTATATCTTCATGATCTTCTTCATCTTCATACCGCCGCGTATACCCAGGCTGTAGGTAGCCATCGCGATCGCCAGCAACAGAATAATGGAAGGGCTGCCGAAAAAGCCGACGATCGCATTTACCTTCGGCGGCAGAGTGAACAACAACGGTATCAGCGTCGTCAGCATGAGCAGTATCACAGGCAGCAGCGAAGACAGCAGACTGTTCCCGATACCCGGCAATTCAGACTCCGGGCGCTCCGCAGCCACCAACCCCTCCAGCGGAGTAGCGACGATTTGCTTCAGCGTCCGGCTATACACGGGCCCCGCAAGGATGATCGCCGGGATCGCTATGCATACCCCATACAACAACGTCTTTCCCATATTCGCGTGAAACTGCCCTACCAGCGCGGCCGGAGCCGGATGCGGCGGCAAAAATCCATGCGTAACGGACAGGGACGCCAGCATCGGCAACCCGATATATACCGCCGGCAGCCTGTACTTGTATACCACCGAAAAGATCAGCGGCACCATCAGTACAAAACCGACATTGTAGAACAACGGTATGCCGATGATAAACCCCGTCACCATCAGCGCCCACTGAATATACTTCGCACCGAAGACATTCATCATTGTCGTGGCGATCCGCTGCGCGGCGCCGCTCTCCGCGACTATCTTCCCCAGCATCGCGCCGAGGACGATCACGATGGACAATTCCCCCAGCGTGTCCCCGATGCCCTTGTATACGCTCTTCGTAATACTGCCAAAGGGAATTCCCAGCAAAAGACCGGTAAGAATGGATACGACGAGAAAAGTAAGAAATGCATTCACCTTGCCCCAGGAGATCATCACTACAAGCAAGAGAATACCGAACAGAACGATCAAAAGATTCATAAGCAGTAGTCAATTAACAAAGACTTATATTAATGCGAATCCCTGCTCACCTGCGACCCCGATCCCCCCACCAAAAAATCCATATCGGCCCCTTTATCGGCCTGCTGTACATGCTGTACATACAAATGCACATATCCCCGCCCGGTCCCCGGCACCGCGGGCCGCGACCACTCTTTTCGCCTCCGCCCCAGCTCAGCCTCCGGCACGTCCAGGTGCAGCCTGCGCCCGGCAACGTCCAGCTCGATCCAGTCGCCGTTCCTTACCAGCGCCAGCGCTCCGCCGACCGCCGACTCGGGAGATACGTGAAGTACCACGGTGCCATAGGCCGTCCCGCTCATCCTTCCGTCGGAGATACGCACCATATCCGTCACTCCCTTTTCCAGCAATTTCTTCGGCAGGGCCATATTCCCTACCTCGGGCATACCGGGGTAACCCACGGGCCCCACATACTTCAGCACCATGACACTGGTCTCGTCGATGTCGAGAGCCGGGTCGTCGATACGGGCATGATAATCTTCGATATTTTCAAAAACCACGGCCCTCCCCCGGTGCTGCATCAGCGCAGGACTGGCGGCAGAGGGTTTGATGACGGCGCCATTCAGTGAAAGATTTCCTTTGACAACGGCTATCCCGGCATGAGGTATCAGCGGCTGCCCGGCGGAAGCGATGACCTCCCGGTTATAACAGGTCTCCCGCCCCTTTATATTTTCTCTGTGTGTTTTCCCGTTGACCGTGACTACGTCCATATGCAACTGCTCCTGCAGCTCGCTGAGTATCACCGGCAGACCCCCCGCATAATAGAAATCTTCCATCAGGAATTTTCCCGAGGGCATCAAATTCAGCAGCAGCGGTATCTGGCTCCCAAGCCTGTCAAAGTCTTCGAGCTCCAGCGGCACCCCGATACGGCCTGCGATAGCCGTGAGGTGTATTATCAGATTCGTGCTGCCTCCAACCGCCGCATTCACCTTTATGGCATTCTCGATAGCCGGACGGGTAAGTACCTTCGACAGTTTGAGCCCTTCCTTCACCATCTCCACGATCCTCCTCCCCGACAGCTGCGCCAGCACCTTTTTGCGCGAATCAACAGCCGGTATCGCCGCAGCCCCCGGCAGCGTCAGCCCCAGCGACTCTACCATACAGGCCATCGTAGACGCCGTCCCCATCGTCATGCAGTGCCCCGGACTACGGGACATACAGCTCTCCGCCAGCAGATAGTCCGCATCACTCATCACTCCCTTCTTCCGGTCTTCGTCGAACTTCCAGACATGCGTCCCCGACCCGATATCATGTCCCTGGAATTTCCCGTTCAGCATCGGCCCCCCCGGCACTACAATGGTCGGCAGATCGACGCTGGCCGCCCCCATCAGCGTGGAAGGCGTAGTCTTGTCACAACCCGTCAGCAATACGACTCCATCCAGCGGATTACCCCTTATCGATTCCTCGGCATCCATACTCGCAAGGTTGCGGAACAGCATGGCCGTCGGCTTCAGCAGGGTCTCGCCAAGCGACATCACCGGGAATTCCAGCGGAAATCCCCCGGCCTCATATACTCCGCGCTTCACCGCTTCGGCTATATCTCTCAGATGTGCATTACAGGGCGTGAGTTCCGACCAGGTATTGCAAATACCAATGACAGGCCGGCCATCGAACATGTCTTCAGGAAAACCCTGGTTCTTCATCCAGCTGCGGTAAATAAAACCCATCTTGTCAGTCTTGCCAAACCAGTTACGACTTCTTAGCTCTTCCTTCATTTGTAGTAAAATTTCGATTGAATTGGGACAAAAAATACCAAAAAAAAATAATTTTTTGTCCCAATACCTCTAATATTTGTCCATTCGGCTTAAGGCCTCGTGTACAAACTGGACTCTGTCCAGTTTCTGGGAAGATATTCAATTATTGGCAGACCAGCTCGATTTTAATCACCCCTGACATATTGTTTGTAGCTGTCGTTGATGTAGACGAGGATGTCTACGTTCGCCGCCCGGCGGCAATACTCGATTGAAGGCCGGTACTTCGTCATGAACTGCTGCAGACTATCACCCTTCAGTCGCGTGATCTTCGTGACCAGATCCTTATTATAGCGCGAGTCGATATAGTATTCTTCCTCCTCCTTCGCCAGCCGCTTCTCCAGCCTTTCCCGCTGCTTTTCCTTCGCAGAGGCATTCCGGAAGATATTCAGCGTGACACCGACCCCGTCGCCTTTTCGCTCGTGTTCCATCCGCGGCGTATTGCCGTGGTCGTATACCCACGCATACTCCTTCCGCCGGTCCATGGAGTCCAGCTGATAGTTGGAGAACTCTCCCACCCGCACAGCCTTCAGAGTCTGCGCCCTCACTTCCAGATACACGGGAAAATCCCCGGTCAGCATCGCCGCCGTCACCGTTACGGTATCCGCCATATAGCCCACCGAAGAAAAGGCAACATGGTCCCCCGGGACTACCTGCATACGATAGCTGCCGTTCTCTTCCGACAGGTCGTATCGCTGGGCGCTGATATTGTGTATGCTGACGGAAACCAGCGCCTCCGTACTGTTCTTCTTAAAAACTTTACCGGTAAGAAACTGCTGGGCGCTGCTTTTCAGCGTGAACAGCAGCATAAAAGCCACTAAGGAAAAAATTAGATATCTCATAGATCGATCAGGAGGTTGTAAAAATCGGCTTATTGATTGGTATTCAGTATTAAAATCCTTCAAGTTTTTGTTAAAACACTTTAACTACCTACATTTATCGTATCCAAATTGTTCCAGATCATGAAAAAGCTTCTTTCCGTCACCCTTCTCCTATCCATATTCACCGGCGCATTCGCCCGCCCGCCCAGGCAGGAATACTATTCCATCCGCATCTATCAGTTGAAAAATGCGGACCAGGAGACAAGAGTGGAAAATTTTCTCCGGACCGCATTCGTCCCCGCGATGCACCGGCACGGATTTTCCGGCATAGGCGTTTTCAAACCTATCGGCAACGACACCGCGGCTATTCGAAAAATATATGTCCTCATACCCGCAAGAACGATGGAACAGCTGGCCACCCTGCCGCAGACGCTCGAAAAGGACGCCCAATACCAGACCGACGGCAGGGACTATCTTGAGGCCGCCTGGGACAACCCGCCCTATCTTCGTATGGAGTCAATTCTTTTGCAGGCCTTCCCCGACATGCCGCTCCATGCCGTCCCCGACTCCCTCCAGGGCCCCCGCGACCAGCGCATCTACGAACTGCGAAGCTACGAAGGACCCACCGAAAAATATTTTGCCAACAAGGTCCGGATGTTCAACCAGGGCGGAGAGATCCCACTCTTCCGGCGCCTCGGCTTCAACGCAGTCTTCTACGCCTCCGTTCTCAACGGCGCCCATATGCCGAACCTCATGTACATGACCAGCTTCGACAACATGGCTTCCCGCGAAGCCCACTGGAAGAGTTTCACCGGCGATCCGTTCTGGAAACAACTGGTCGCCGCGCCGGAATACCAGCACAACGTCTCCCACGTCGACATCGTTTTTCTCCATCCCACAGCCTTTTCCGACCTCTGATCGCTCACTCCGGATGAGGTCTTTCAAGACCTCAAATAAGTGCAAACCCCTACGGTTTATTACAAAATTGTAAACAGAATTGATTTATTTTGTGGGGGAATTAGCTATCCTTTCTCTTTTTTACACATTTTTGCAACATCCTGAGGTCTGGAAGGCCTCGTCCTAACGACAAACACATTTCTCTGATCAGGCACCCGACGATTTTCACAGGTTAAACACTCACGATTTTTTCTGGTTAAGAACTCGCGACCTATTTAAGGCTGGATTAGTACTACTGGTTTCCACTCTGCCAACCAAACCAAGCCTCTATCTATGTTTTCTTTGACCAAACACCCAGCAAACGGAACGCTTTCTGTAAGGCCTGTCAACAAGCACACAGACCGCTCTGTCGTCCGCGAAATATTCCGGCGCGAGTTCTACGGAAACACCAAAACACAGTACCCCGACGAAGGATTGTGGGAAATTTATGACAGGATGGATACAAGCGGCGCCTTCGGTGCCTATCTCGTCTCTCAGTATAACCATATCCTCTTCCTGCTGGAGGTTCACCCAGCCGTCCAGATGGACCTCCGCGGCGAATACCTCTCGGCGCCCGGGACCATCGGCATCTATTGTTTCTATCATTCTTTCCAGGAAACCCTCAACCTCCCCGCATTCCGCGTCTGCATCGCATCCCTGTTCAACGACCCGTCAATTGGTTGCATCCTGACAACCCTCAACCACATCGGCGCCGGCGACCCAAGGACCATCCTTCTCGAAAAAGCAGGCTTCAGAAAGCTCTCCGCAAACACCGACCGCAACGCCGTCTATTCCTGCACCCGCGACAGCTTTCACCACGCCGGCCTCATCTCCGCCATACACAATGAGCATTCCCCTGTACACGCGTAAAACTTCAGTGCGTACACATAATATTTGCCATTCCCCTGTCGTTAAATGTGCGGTAACAGGGTCCCATTAAAAATTAACCCTATTCCCGCAAATGTTTAATGTCTGGCCTTCGGCCGAGCCGGTTCCAGCGGCCCAAAACCATACAATATCCCTATCTACATAAAAACGACAGTATGAAAAACGCAGACAAACCCTTTCTCGGCATAATGGTTGCCTCCATCGCCGTCCTGTACACGGTCATCGCCATCCTCAGCTAGGTGCGAAAGAAAATTTAGGTCGAATTAAAAACGGGCTTTGATCAACATTTTTACGTATCAATCAGATAACTAACATTCCATAGATCAGGTAAACAGCGAGGGCTAATTAAGGGGAGAATTCCTACGAGGCCGGTCTTACTTCGTAGATTGGACTGAAAAGATACAATTTTCCCGTGGCTACTTCCATACATTGGTATCTTTTTCTCAATTTTTTTCCTTTCCGGAACACCCGGTTATCTTCCAGACTGAAACAGCCCCCCTCCGGGATCTGCTCCACCAGCAACAGATCGCCCGCCTTCTCGTCGTACCGGCGAAGGATCCGCATCAACCCCTCATCCGCACAACTGCTCGCCGGCAGATCGTGCAGGTTCTTTTTCAGCGCATCAAGAATATCCGATGGGAAAATGGAAAGCCGGATGAATTCCTCCAGCATCTTTCTGTAGACCGATTTCCACTCCTTTCCATGCGACTGTACCCGGTTGCCGTATTCCATAAAGGTCACCAGATGGGCCAGCTCGTGTATCAGCGTGATCAGGAAAGACCAGGAGTTTAGATTGCCGTTGACGCTGATCCGGTGGTTCTGCTCCCGGGTCGCATGCCGGTAATCCCCCAGCACGCTCTTCCGTTCACGCGTTATGGTCAGATGTACCTGATAATGGTTGAGGTATTCCAGCACCAACGGCGCCGCCGCGCCAGGGATCCAGCGCTTGAGATAGTCCAGTGGAGCTTCTTGCTTAGGCATTGTCTGGCTTTCCCTGCTTTCTGGTCAGTTCCATCAGTATCTTGACTTCAAAAAAAGTATAGAGAATGTAAAATACGAAACAACAGAGTATTCCATTTCGGTTCACTGCCCGGCCGGCCACCGATGCATAAATAAAGGTCGCGATCAGACAAACCAACATCTTGATGAGGAGACTGCCATACATGACCCGAACGAAAGCGTGCACATTGGCACTGCGTAAAGCCTTGGAATACAACATGAAACTAATAAGGGTCACCAAAAAAAGGAGAACATTCCCGCCCGTCAGCACCCAGCGATCCGCCTTCCAGGCCTCCAGCAGCGGACCAGCCAGCCAGATAAAGAGACTTACCAATACAAAAACCACCACAATAGGCAGAAAAGACCTGCCGGTTACCTTATTTCCCATTGTTTTTCCCCGATCCTTCTTTTATCAGTTTGATAATTAAAACCACAATTACCAGCAAAGGTAAGCACCAGGAAAGGATTGGAAAAGAAACCTTCAGCCATTTATCCGCCTTTACTCCAATAAACACGGCGATCCCTATCGAGGCCGCCAACTCGGACGACAGCCCCGCATAACGCATCAGCTCGCGCCGCCGGTCACTCCCGTCACCGCCGCTGCGCCCGCTGCCTGCGCCATCATTCTTATTTTCACTTGAATTATCCCGCCGCGGCAATTTCTGCGTGTTTAACTTCCTTCTTTACGTCAGCGGGCTTGCCGTTGCCAGAAGGAGCGCTGCCTACAGCCGCCGGGGTCATATGACACTCCCCGTTGAAGTTAGCCGTAGGCTCGATCTGTAGTTTGGTCGCCTGGATATTTCCATTTACCACGCTCCCACCCTTCAGTTGCAACAGGTCCTTCACCTTGATGGTCCCCGCTACCTTGCCCATAATATCGGCCTGCTGACCGTTGATATCCCCCTGAACTACGCCATTTGCGCCAATTACGACCTTGGCGGAACAGTGGATATTACCAACCAGGGTGCCGTCGATACGAAGATCACCGTTGCTGGTGACATCGCCCTTCATTGTCGTGCCAGCCCCGATCAGGCTCGCGCTGGTGCTCACAGGCGCGTCTCCGCCTAAAGCAAATGTGTCAGATTTGGTCTTGCCGTTAAACATAAATATGGATTTTAATAGTTTTCCCGGTATTAGATTCTGATCATCCCTCCCATCCGGCCGCGCCATCAC
>Ga0068853_100003017_pt1 | contig 12855 bp, 7 predicted proteins | sample KBSCornC32_FD_65655 | JGI IMG/M metagenome (GOLD analysis project Ga0068853, IMG submission 65655) | Corn rhizosphere microbial communities from Kellogg Biological Station, Michigan, USA - KBS Corn C3-2 | ecosystem: Host-associated > Plants > Roots > Rhizosphere > Soil ... | reverse complement strand
ATCATGCCACTGAAGGTGGTGCAGCGGCGCTTCACGGGCAATCGCGACCTGCGATCAGTGATGGTCGCGGTGGATGACGATTATGACACGCAGATCGTCCAGAAATCGCTACGCGACCTGCTGCGCGAGCGGCGCAAGCTGACGCCGGAGCAGCCGGACAATTTCAGCATCTTCGATACACGGCAGATCTCGGATGCAATCTCGAGTTCGACGCGAGTGATGACCGGGCTGCTCGGCGCGGTGGCGGGCGTTAGCCTGATCGTCGGCGGGATCGGGATCATGAACATCATGCTCGTCTCGGTGACCGAGCGTACACGCGAGATCGGCATCAGGCTTGCGATCGGCGCGCTCAGTGCCGAGGTGTTGCTTCAATTCCTGGTCGAGGCGGTGGTGCTGTCCAGCCTCGGCGGCGTGATCGGGGTGATATTAGCGTTCATCGCGACACTTGCGCTGTCGCCCGTGATGGGCGTGCCCTTCATCTTCGACCCGTTCATCAACATCGTGTCGTTCCTGTTTTCTGCGCTGATCGGAGTGGTATTCGGCTATTTTCCCGCGCGCCGCGCTGCGGCGCTGAACCCGATCGACGCGCTACGCCACGAATGATGCATCAGTTCAGGCGAACTGGGGCGACGGACCTTTGCGGCCGATCGGCAGAATCTTGCGCAGCTCGGTTATGAGGAGCGCGAAGCTGGTCGGTTTGCGTACGATCGGTGCGTGCCGATAACGGTTGCCATGATTGAGCATTTCGTAGCCGCTGCAAAACAGGAAAGGTATGTCGCGTGCCTCCAGCAGGTCGGCCAGCGGATAGACCATCTCGCCACGAAGATTGACGTCCAGCAGCGCGGCATCGGGTGAATCATTTTCAGCGAGCAGCCGGTAGGCTTCCTCAAGCGTCCCCGCCGGCCCCAGCACTTGCCAGCCATTATCCCTGAGCGCCGTACAGAGTTGAAGCGCGACCAGCGTTTCGTCTTCCACCACCAGCAGGCGTCCCTGATTCTGGCGATTGGCTTCTGGGCCCGAACTCGTGGCACTGCTGCCCCGTGCGGCGGCGTGATAACAATCCGGCGGCAGACTAGTGTCGACTATTATTCCGTCAGGACGCCAATCAATCGCGACCTCGCCCCCCAGCTGTTTGGCCCCTAGGGTTCGGATGAGCGTGGAACCAAAGCCCTGTGCCACCGGCTCAGTCACCGCCGGACCGCCGTGTTCCGTCCAGCGAATATGCAGGAAATCATCTTCACCGATCCACCAGCTGACTTCTACCTGACCTTCGGACGTGGAAAGCGAACCATATTTGACGGCATTGGTCGCCAGTTCGTGTACGAGGAGGCTGATCGGCTGAACGGCATTGGGGCCAAGTGATATTTCGGGCCCTCCCGTGCTGATCTGCCCAGATTTGCTATAGGGTTCGGTTTCTTCCTTGAGGATCTCTGTGAGACTGCCGCCCTTCCAGCGATTTTGCGCGAGCAGGCTATGCGCGCGCGCCAGTGCAGCGACGCGCCCCTGAACTGCCGCGATGAATTCCGCCGGCGTAGGCGCTGTGGTCAAGGCCACCAAGGCCTGCACAACCGCCAGCACGTTCTTGGCGCGGTGATCGACCTCACGCGCAAGTATGAGCCGCGCGTCCTCATTCGCCATGCGTTCAGTGATGTCGCGCAGGATCACGGTGGCGAGGTTCTCACCGTTGATCTCAACCTGCGAGATCGAGGCTTCGATCGGAAATTCCTGTCCGTCTGCTCTCAATCCGCTGATCGCGCCCAGCGCACCCATCGTGCGCCCGGTGACGCCTGTGTTGCGAAAGCGGCGGATATGTTCATCATGGGTCGATCGGTAGCGCTGGGGGATGAACCGGGAGATCGGCTGCCCAAGGGCAAGTGCCCGGGACACGCCGAACATCCGCTCGGCCGCCGGGTTGAACAGAATGATATTGTTGACGGCATTGATGGTGATGATCGCATCCATCGCGCTTTCAACAATACCTTCAAGTCGTCGTTTTGCTTCGACGACCTCACGCGAAGATTCGGCAACCGCTGTTAGCTCGTTCATATCGCCCCCCAAAGAACCTGTTCTTTAAGAGAACAGGAACTTTTCAAATAAGCGACCTGAATTTATCAGCGCAGCGATTACCACGAATACAGCAGGGTGGCCAATGGAATTATAAAGCAATTCCATTGTCATAACTTAAGTTAATCTAAAGACACTGTTCCACTATTGAGTGGAACGATCAGCGCTCGATGGTTAGTGCAATCCCCATCCCGCCGCCGATGCACAGCGTGGCGAGGCCTTTCTTCGCGTCGCGCTTGCCCATTTCGTAGAGCAGGGTGGTCAGCACGCGCGCGCCGGAAGCGCCGATCGGGTGGCCGATGGCGATCGCACCACCGTTGACGTTGACGAGGTCGGGGTTCCAGCCAAGCTCTTTGCCGACGGCGAGCGCCTGAGCGGCGAACGCCTCATTGGCCTCGATCAGGTCGAGATCGGCAAGCTTCCAGCCCGCCTTCTCCAGAGCGATCCGGCTGGCGGGCGCGGGGCCGATGCCCATTACCGAGGGATCGACGCCACAGGTCGCCCAGCTGGCGATCCGGCCGAGCACGGTGGCGCCGCGCTTCGCGGCATCCTCGGCGGACATCAGGATCAACGCGGCGGCGCCGTCGTTGATGCCGCTGGCGTTGGCGGCGGTGACGGTGCCGTCCTTCTTGAAGGCGGGCTTCAGGCCCTGCATCGCCTCGATCGTCGCGCCGGCACGGATATATTCGTCATCGGAGACGATGGTGTCCCCCTTGCGGCCCTTGATCGTGACCGGGACGATCTCGTCCTTGAAACGGCCTGCGGCGCGGGCGGCTTCGGCCTTGTTCTGGCTGCCGACGGCGAACCTGTCCTGATCCTCGCGGGTGATCTGGTACTGCTCGGCGAGGTTTTCGGCGGTGATGCCCATATGATATTGGTTGAACACGTCGGTCAGGCCGTCATGGACCATCGTGTCGAGGAGCGCAGTGTTGCCCATCTTGGTGCCGCCGCGCAGGAACTGGCTGTGCTGGGACAGAGACATGCTCTCCTGCCCGCCAGCGATGACGATCCGGCTGTCGCCCGCCTTGATCGCCTGTGCGCCGAGTGCGACCGCGCGGAGGCCCGATCCGCAGACCTGATTGATGCCCATCGCTGCGGCTTCCTTGGGGATGCCGGCATTGAGCGATGCCTGGCGGGCCGGGTTCTGGCCCTGCCCGGCGGTCAGCACCTGGCCGAGGATGACCTCGGACACCTCGTCCGCCGCGACGCCGGCTTGCACAAGTGCGGCCTCGATCGCGACTCGGCCAAGCTCATGCGCCGGGGTTCCGCCGAAAGCCCCGAGAAAGCTGCCGACTGGTGTGCGTTTGGCGGCGACGATGACGACATCGGACATATACGTGACTCCTGCGAAGGACCATTGTGCTTTGCAGCGCCCCTAGCAATTCTACCGCAGCTGCGAAAGCCAGTGGTGCAGCGGCTCCCAGAGCACCGTCCGCGCCTTTCCTCCGATAATCATGCCGACATGGCCTTGCTGGAGGACGAGGCGCTTGCCGATCTCCGGGGCAGTCGTTGCCGGGACGATCCTGTCGCTTGTCGAGATAATATTGAACGCTGGGCAGTCAAGCGCGGCGGGATCGATAATCCTGTCCCCCACACGCCATGCGCCTTTGCCGGGCAGATCGCCGATGAACAGATGCTCGAACATCTCCCGCGCGGCAGGCAAGGCGAGCGGCGGGCCGTCATTCGCCCAATCCTCCAGCACGACGAAAGCGCGCGCTTCGGGCGAATCAGGCGCCATCTTCCCGAAGGCGGCATATTTGGTGAGCGTGCGTTGCGGATCGAGCCGCCAGAAAGCGCTCTGAAGCATCTCCATCGGAAACAGGTCGAGCGCTTCTGCGGCGTCCTTTCCGGCCTCCCAGATTCCGCTGAAGCCGGCGAGCGCGTCCGGCGGATAGCCGCCGAAATTCCAAGGCGTTGCAATCGTGACCAGCCCGACCAGTGGCACATGCGCGGCAGCGGCCAGCGCCATCGTGCCGCCCAGGCAATAGCCTACCACCGCAAGCTCCGGACCGAGTTCGCGCAGCAGCGGGATCAGTCGCTCCTCGACATGCCCGCCGACCGAAAGATCGCCATCGCCGTCGCGTGGGTCGCCCCAGTCGAGCAGCAGCGGCCGCAGTCCGGACGCGGCGAGCCAGCGCAACAAACTATTGTCTTCGGTCAGATCGAGCACATGCGGCGGGTTGATGAGCGACGGCACGAACAGAACCGGCCTGCCGCGCCCGCCGAAGTCGGTCACGCACACGCGTCCCTTGCGCAACACTTCGGCCCTGGGCGCGGGTCGCTGATAGCGCGGCGCTTCCTGATAGGTGCGTACGCCGGCCAGCACGTCCCGGATGAAGGCCGCATCGCCCTTCGCCTCTTCCAGCAGGACCTGGAGGAACAGCGGCAGCGGGCGCGGTTCATGTTTCATTGCGGGATGTTGCGCCGCAGACTCATGTTGCGCTGCGGAAACGGTTGATGCTATTGAAGATGCTGGAATATCCAGCGGATTGGATGAATTCATGGCGAAATCGTCAGGCGGTTCGGGCACGGTCATCATCAAGAAATACGCCAATCGGCGACTCTATAATACCGAAAGCTCAAGCTACATCACGCTCGACCATCTCGCGCTGATGACGCGCGAAGGCCGTGATTTCAAGGTGATCGACGCCAAGACCGAAGAGGATATCACCCACAACATCCTCACCCAGATCATTATGGAAGAGGAAAATCGGGGCCAGACGATGCTGCCGGTCAACTTCCTGCGGCAGCTGATTTCCCTCTATGGCGATTCGATGCAGGCGATGGTGCCGCAATATCTCGAAGCGTCGATGGAGGCGTTCCGGCGCAACCAGGCGCAATTCCGCAGCGCGATGGAAGGTGCATTCGCGGGCGGGCCTTTTGCTGCGCTGGCCAAGCGCAACATGGAGATGTTCGAGGCCGCCGCAAGCGCGTTCCAGAGTGCGCAGAAGCCCGGCGAGGCACCTGCCGCGCCCGCGTCTGAGACCGACGATGTCTCGGCGCTCAAGAACCAGCTGGCGGACCTGCAGGCGAAGATCGACAAGCTCGGGAAGTAGCTCCTCCGCGTCATTCCGGCGAAAGCTGGAATCTCTCTTTTCTTATCGGCGCTCAAGAAGTGAGATCCAGCTTTCGCTGGGATGACGGTTAGCCGGCGCGATCCAGCCTGATGATCACCGGGTTGCCGATCAGCCGCGTGACACCCGTCGCCCGCATCGCTTCCTCGACCGGCTTGAGCGCGCCCTTCGAGGCCCGGTGCAGGGCCATCGGCATCACGAACTGATTGCGGGTCGCCACGGCGCGAAAGCCGTGCTTCGCGAATTCCCGTCGAATCGCGCCGTCCCAGAAGGTGGTGTAGGTGCGCGTATTCTTCTCGATCGCCTTTTTGATCGGAAAGGTGAGCAGCGACAGCGCATTGATGCTGCGCCAGGTCGGGTAATCGATGATGATCGATCGGTCGGCCACTCGGCAAAGCTCGGCAACGAGGCGCGGCCAGTTTTCGATATGCGAGATCAGGCGGACGCTGACCAGCGTATCGAAGGATCGCTCGGAAAAGGGCAGATCCAGCATGCTGCCAACGGCGAATGCGATCTGATCCCCATCGAGGCGAGTGGCGCAACTTTCATCGCTGCCGACCACGGTCACCGCGCAGCCAAGGCCCGCGATCGGCCCGGCGAGCTGGCCATGGCCGCCGCCGACATCCAGCACAGTCCGGTTTTCCAGCGGCCGGCCGTCCTTCAGCAGCTCGAGGACGCTTTTTTCCTGCACGTCGAGCATGTAGGCCCCGGCCGGCCCGCGAAAACGCGACGCGTAGTTCTCCGAGGAGGTTTCGATGTCCGGCGTTTCCGGGAAGGGGATCGTCGCCATCACGACACCTTCCGTTTGAGCAGGCCCTGCTGATAATACCATTCGACCGTGTTCCTGAACCCTTCCTCCAGCCCGAATTGCGGCTTGTAGCCGAGCACGCGGCGGGCCTTCTCGATCGAGAAGGCGCGGTTCGAACTGTAGAAGCCAAGCCGGCGGCGGTGGAGCGGCGGCGAGATGCCAAGCGGGCGGAACACGATCTCGAACCCATGCGCAACCAGCTTCATGAAACCGTAGGGGAGCTTGAGCCAGGGCGGCCGCGCGCCGATAGTCCTCGCGGCGGTGGCGACATATTCGCGCAAGGGAACATAATCCGCCGCACCGATGATGAAGACGTCGTTCCTCGCCTCCGGCACCGTCATGCCAAGGATGATGCCCTGCACCAGATCGTCGACATAAACCGGGTGGAAATTCGGCCTGCCATTGCCGACGAACATGAAGATGTTCTTCTGCAACATGCTGAAAATCTTGAACATGCGCATGTCGCCCGGGCCGTAGATCCCACAGGGGCGGATCACGACCGTCTCGATCTCGCCCTTGGTGCCTTCCTCGCGGACGGCGAGTTCGGCCTGGACCTTGCTCTCCTGATAGATATCCATCGGCATGAACGGGGCGTTTTCATCCGACGGCGTGTCCTTGACGCTGCCATGCACGCCGATTGTGGAAGTATAGACGAAACGGCGCACGCCGGCCTGCTTGGCGGCGGCAAGCAGCTGCATCGTCGCCTCATAATTGATCTTGCGATATTCCTCGGGGAAGCCGTCGGTGCGGTACATGGCCGCGATGTGGAAGACGGTGTCGCAGCCCTCCACGAGCTTCGCCAGCGCGGCATCGTCGTTGAGTTCGCCTTCGATGATCGTCAGCCCTTCTACAGGCGGGATCTTCGAAGCATTGCGATAAAGCGCGCGAACAGGGTAGCCTTCCCCCAGGAGCTTCTTCACCAAGGCACCGCCGGTAAATCCGGATCCGCCAGTCACCGCAACAGTCGGTTTTTCACTCATGGCCATGCGTAATTGTCGCTCCCCTTTTGGCGGAACGGTTCAAACCGAGGCTCTTCCTCGTGTGAAAATTCCGACAATAGCCAGGGCGTTCGAATATAGAGACAAAGCGTTGGGATCAAGGCGCGGCTGCTGTCCTCACGCGGGACATGCCGGACAGTTTTTTACCGTACTGAAAACCTCAATCGATCGACAGTGCGGCCTTCGGCATCGATCATCGCCAACGCATGGGCGCCGGGGCCAGGCAGGATGAAGCCGGGAGCGTCTGCTGGCCCGAGCGGTTGGCGATCGAGCATCAGCCGGTGCCCGGCAACCGATCCTGCCGTCATCACGCGGATGCGCTGCCGATCGAGCGGAATGTCAGGATCGAGCGCATAGACGCTACCTGCGACAGGGGCCGTGATGCGGGGTCGTTCGGCCTCGGGCGGGGTAGCGGCGAACTGGGGCTGGCTTGTCCCGGCAAGGAAATATTCGCGGCGGGGCGGCTCGATGCCGTTCGCGAAACTGACCGGGCGGGTTTCGATGCCCGGCGGTTCGGGCGGGGCCCGGCCGGGCCTGTCGCGGTGCAACGCCAGCATCACCTCGCGCCAGACCGGCGCCGCACCGCTGGTGCCGGAGACGGCACGCATCGAATCGCCCTCGAGATTCCCGATCCAGACCGCGACGGTGTAGCGATCCGAAAAGCCGATGCACCAATTGTCACGCATCGCCTTGGATGTGCCGGTCTTGACCGCTGCCCAGAAGGGCAGGCGCAGCGCGCTATCGATGCCGAAGGTCTGCGCGCGGGCGCCCGGATCGGCCATCATGTCGGCGACGATCCAGGCGGCGGCGGGCGTGAAGATGGGGCGAGATTCACCCTGAGGATCATCCTTGGCAAGCCGGATCGGCGACCAGCGCCCGCCATTCGCCAGCGTGCGATAGGCATTGGCCTGTTCGCGCAAAGTCACCTCGGCGGAGCCCAGCGCCAGCGAGAAGCCGTAGAAGCCGCCATCTTCGGTCAGCCCGTGATAGGCCAGATCCCAGAGCCGATCGCGGAAATTGTCGACGCCGACCAGCAGTAGGGTGCGCACTGCCGGGACGTTAAGCGATCCGGCCAGAGCGCTGCGGGCCGAGACCGGCCCCTTGAAGCTACGGTCGTAATTTTGCGGCACGTAGAGGCCGGAGAGCGTGTCGAGTTGTACCGGGCTGTCGTCGAGGATCGAAGCAGGGGTGAGATACCCCCGCTCGATCGCGGCGGCATAGAGAAACGGTTTGAGCGTCGATCCCGCCTGCCGATAGGCATCCGCGCCATCGACCGCCGCCGCCGTCGATCCGCCACCCACGCCGCCGACATAGGCGCGGACATCGCCGGTCCTGTTGTCGAGGACAATCACGGCGCCATCCCGCGCGCGCTGGGTACTCAGGCCGATCAGCTGGCGACGCAGCGCGATGGTGGCGATGCGCTGGACGCCTGAATCGAGGGTGGTTTCGATCCGCATGCCCGGCTTTTGCAGCAGCCGGCTGGCCAGATGAGGGGCCATACCCGGATCGGTCGCCAACATGCGCGCCGGACCAAGCGCTTCCGAGACGCGAACCGTCACTTGCGGGCAATCGCTACGGCGGATGATGCAGGCCCTTCGCGCGACCACGGTTGGCGTGGCCTGCGGATTGGGAAGGAGGGCGGTCAGGATCGCTGCCTCATCCGCCGAAAGCTGCACCGGGGATTTGCCGAACAGGCTTTGCGAGGCGGCCATGATGCCCTGTGCCTCCCCCCGGAAACCGGCGAGGTTGAGATAGGCTTCGAGGATCTGGTCCTTGCTCCAGCCATCCTCGATCGCCATCGCCGTACGCATCTGGCGGGCCTTGTCCCACAAGCTGCGGCGGCCCGGCGCAGCGAGATCGGGGACGAGGAAACCGGCGAGCTGCATCGTGATCGTGGAGGCGCCGCGCACGCGCTTGCCCTGCCAGCGATCGCGGATCGATCCGGCGACAGCGAGCCAATCGACGCCCTTGTGGGTGCGGAAGTTGCGGTCTTCAGAGGCGATTATCGCGTCGCGGAGCGTGGGGGCGATCTGATCGATCGAGACCCATTCGAGGCGGCGGCGGCTGAAATCGACGCGGATGCTTTCGATCAGGCGGCCGTTGCGGTCATAGAGCCAGCTTTCGGACGGTTGCCAGTTCTTGCGGGTCTCGGCGTAGCTTGGAAGGGATGGGGGCCACGTCGCGAGCCAGAGCAGGAACGGGGCGAGGAGGGCGACGAGAAACAAACTCTTCCCCAGCATGGGGAGGGGGACCGTCCGTAGGACGGTGGAGGGGGATCGCCACTTGCGCAGCATTGCGGACAAGCCCCCTCCACCATGCTGCGCATGGTCCCCCTCCCCGTACCGGGGAGGATCTTGGGGGGTGCTCACTTCATCGCCACCGTCACGGATTTGTTCGGCACCGCTGCGCGGATATCGGGGGAGTAAAGGGCTTCAACGCGGGTCGGCGGCAGCTGGAAGGTGCCGGCCCCGTTCAGCCGCACCGCATATTCCACGGTGAAGCGTCCGCGCGGGACCCAGCCGAAATAGCCGCGCCACGCATCCTGCCCGCGCTCGACATAGCTGGGCTGGACGCCTTCGCCGCCCGACGCCTGCTCCGCCAGCGCCGCCGATTGCCCGCCGAGATCGCCGACGATGGTCGCTCCGCCGGGGATCGGATCGTTGACCACCACCCAGTTGCGTTCGGCGGTGGCGTCGACGGTGATGCGAATGCGGAGCACGTCGCCGCGCGTCAGCTTGCCGGGGACACGGCGCTGGATCACCTCGACCTGCTTGGCCATGCGGTAGCCGGCAAACAGCGGCTTAGCGAGCGGGACGGCGGCCTTGAGCGAGACCTGTGCCCATGGCCCGGCGCCACCTGATTGGGACAGGACCAGTGGTGCTGATTGCGATGGGAGCGGCATGGTAACGAGCGGCACGGTGCTGCCGGTGGGCCACGCTACCGAGCGGCTTGCACCGGCCAGGTTGAGGCTCGTCATCCCAGTCACCGCCCCCGGCGGATAAAGGCTGGCGAAGCGCCGGGCGAGGACGATGCCCCACGCATTGGCTGTGGTCGAATCCCAGTGACCGCGCCGCTGGCGGAGCGCGATTCCGACCATCATGCGCGGGCTTTCGTCCTGCCAGCCGGGCCGGCCGAGGATCGCGCCGAGCACGCGGATCGCCACCTCGTCGCCGGTCGACATCAGCCACCAGGGCGCGGCATTGTTGTCGACGAGATCGATGCGCGAGCCTTCATAGACGATGCGGGTGCGCAGCTCGGTCTCGGCCTGAATCGCGAAGCCCGGATTGGCGCCGGGGGTGCGCTGGAGCGCGGTCAGCCAGTCGGCGAGGGCGGAGGACTGCATGTCCTTGGGATTGATGCCGATCTGGCCCAGCAAGGCTGCATCCGACGCGCCGTTGCGGGCGAGGGCGGCGAGCGCGGTCAGCTTTTCGAGGCGCTGATCACCGCCGCCGCCGGTCTCGCGGGTGAGGCGACCTTCGACGACCGAACGCATCGCGGCGATCATCTTCGCGCGGTTGGCCTCGGGAATCTGCCAGCCGTTCTCGGCGGTAAGCGAGAGGGCGTAGGCGGTCAGCGCGATCGATCCGTCGAGCGTCTGTTCGGGGAAATAGCGGAGCAGGCCGTCCTTATCGAGATAGGCCGGAATCTCGCCCGCCAGCCGGTTCCAGCTGCCGACATCGCCCGCGACCACCGCCTTCGACAGCAATTGCTCGAAGCAGCCATAGGGGTAGGCGAGCATATAGGCGCGCACGCCGTCGAGCGGCGGGGCAAGGCTGTCGGAGAGGCGGATATCGACCGATCCCCGGCCTGGCAGTGCGCCCATGGGCGGGGCAAGCGGGATCGCAGTGCTCTGGCCGACGCGCGCGAGCGTCGCCGCCCAGACTTCGAGCGGAACGGCGGGGGCGATGGTCTGCGTCGCGGTCATGCGGTCGGCGGCCTTGCCGTCGGCGGAATGGGCGTCGAGCGTCCAGACCAGCTTGTCGCGGTTGGCCGGGGCCTTGAGCCGCCATGTCACATTCGCGGCCGCACCTGCCGGGATATCGACCGTCAGTGGCGGGGTGGTGCCCACGAACGGGGCGACGGTCGGCTTGGCCGTCACGCGCATCGGCTTGTCCGAACCGTTCCGGAGCGTAAAGGTCGCGCCATAGAAATCGCCCGAGCGGACCAGCGGCGGGACGCCGGAATAGATGCCGAGATCCTGCGTCGTGCGGATCGCGATGCTGCCGGTGCCGAAGCGATCGGCGCCCGCCGAGGCGATGGCGACCAGCTTGAAGGAGGAGAGGGCGTCGGACAGCGGCACGCTCATCTGCGCGCGGCCCTGCGCGTCGAGCGGGACGCGGCCTTTCCAGAGCAGCACGGGGCGGAAATCCTCGCGGTTGACCTGCGAGAGATCGCCGCCGCCACCGCCGCCCGCCGCGACGGCCTTGCGGCCATAATGGCGCTTGCCGACGACCTGCATCTGGGCGGTCGAGGTGAGAACCGAGAGTGGCCTTTCACCCATCATCGCGTCGAGCAGTTGCCAGCTCTGGTTTGGCGCGAGCTGGAGGATCGCCTCGTCCACCGCCGCGAAGGCGATCTCGGCGGACTTGGGCGGCTTGCCGTCCGGCCCGGCGACCTTCACGCCGACTTTGGCAACGTCGCGGACATGATATTTGTCGCGGTCGCTGCGGACATCGACGGCAAGGCGGCGGGCGTCCCAGCCGACATTGATCTTGGCGGTGCCCATACGGAAGCTCGGCTTGGCGAGATCGACCAGCGCGGTCGGCTTGGCGGCGACATCCTGGAAGAAGGGCAGGTGCCAGCGCCGCGCGAAATCGGCGAGCCACAGCCGCCAGCCTGCCACGCGGCCCCTTACCGCCAGCACCGAGACATAGACGTCGGGCGCGTAGTTACCGGCGAGCTTCACCTCGACCACCGGATCCTTGCCCGAAAGCTGCGTGACGAAGCTGGACAGGACGCCCTCGCGCTCGACCGTCACCAGCGCGGTCGCAGAACGGAAGGGCATGCGGACCTGGAAGCGGGCGGTGTCGCCGGACTTATATTCGCGCGCCTCGGGCACGACGTCCATGCGGTCGCCATTGTCGCCGCCGAACCACCAGTCGTCATCGCCCGCGAGCCAGACCGAGGTAGTGGCGATGGCCTCGTTACCCTGATCGTCGCGGGTGGTGGCGACGGCATAGACCTCGCCGGACACGCCAGGATCGAGCGCGCAGGAGGCGAGCCCTTGCGCGTCGGTAAAGGCCGAGCAGCTGGCCTTGAGCTTCGTGACCTTCGCACTGTTGTCATAGGCGTAGAAGCCGCCGATCAGCCGCCGCCGCGCGGAGATGATCTCGCGGCTGTAGAGCGCGACCTTGACCGCGCGGCGCTTGATCGGATGCCCGTCGAGATCGATCGCGACCAGCTTCAGGCGCAGATCGTCCTGCTTCATGATCCAGCCATCGGTCTTGATGCCGAGCTGGACGGCGGACGCGTAGAGCGGCACGCGCTGCGATGCGGTCAGCATCTCGCCGTTCGCGTCGGGATAATCCATCTCGACCGCGAGCGTCGCGCCATTGGTCAGCGTCTTGGGGATGGCGACATTGCTGTGGGCGATACCTTGGCCGTCGAGGGTGAGCGCGGTCAGTTCGGCGGGCGGGATCGGCGGGGCGATGTCACGATCGTCGCCGTCGAGCGAAGTGACGCCCTCAACCAGCGGCGTGCCGCCGAAGCTCCAGCCGTCCCAGCCCTTGGGCGTCGGCACGCTGGTGTCGAAGGTCGCGCGGAGCGTCACCGGCAGCTTGGCCGCGCCGCCGCCGGACAGATAGCCGACGAACAGATCGACCGGCACCTGCGCCGGCTTCACCTGAGCGCCCTTGGGGCCGGCGACGGTCGCGCGCATCGTCGGCAGGCGATATTCGTCCACGCGCACCGA
>Ga0068853_100003012_pt1 | contig 12861 bp, 8 predicted proteins | sample KBSCornC32_FD_65655 | JGI IMG/M metagenome (GOLD analysis project Ga0068853, IMG submission 65655) | Corn rhizosphere microbial communities from Kellogg Biological Station, Michigan, USA - KBS Corn C3-2 | ecosystem: Host-associated > Plants > Roots > Rhizosphere > Soil ... | reverse complement strand
ACGACGTCCGCCGTCGCGCCGGTACCCGCGCCGGCAGCGCCGGGTCCGGCGTTGACATCGGTGCCCGCGGTCGCCTCGAGCCCCGCCTCCGAGGCGGCGGACGTCGCGGCCGTTCCTTCGCCGCCGAGGAGCCGAACGGCGTGAAGGTCGTCCTGCTGGGGGGGACCAAGGGGATGGGGCGCGCGCTGGGCCGGCTGCTGGTCGGCAAGAGCCACGACCTGTTCTTGCTGGGCCGAGACGAGGCCGACCTGGCGCGCAGCGCGCGCGACTTCGAGGTCCGTGGCAATCGCCCCGCGCAGACCGTGAAGACCGCCGTGTGCGATCTCGCGCGGCCCGAGACCTTCGCTCCGGCGCTCGAGGCCGCCGACCGCGCCCTCGGCGCGTTCGACACCGTGATCGTCACGGCCGGCTTGTTCGCGCCGCAGGACGAGCTCGAGGCCGATCTGGCCTTCGCCTCGCGGATGCTGCACGCGAACTTCACGGGCACCGTCCTGCTCTGCGAAGAGGCGCGCAAGCGGATGCTGACGCGCGGGGGGGGCACGCTGGTCGTCTTCAGCTCGGTCGCCGGCGAGCGCGGGCGCAAGCCCGTCGTGCTGTACGGCGCCTCGAAGGCGGGGCTGTCGCGCTACCTGGAGGGCCTCGACCACCGTTACCGCGATCAGGGGCTGGTGGTCGTCACGGTGAAGCCCGGCTTCGTGAAGACCAGCATGACCGCCGGCCTGCCGGTGCCGCCGTTCGCCGGCGACGCCGAGGGCGTGGCGAAGGTGGTCCTCCGCGGGATCGAGCGCCAGCGCCCCGTCGTCTACGCCCCCCCGATCTGGGGCCTCATCATGGCCGTCATCCGCCTGCTCCCGCGCCTCGTGATGCGCAAAATCGCCTTCTAGAGCGGGCGGGGGGCCGCGGACGGCCCCCCACCAGCCCCCCTCGGACCCCTCGGAGGAGTAGGCCGTCGAGGCCGGCGCGGCAAAGCCGCGCCTCCCGGTTGCTTGGACCCGCTCGCGTTGCTCGCTCTGACGTTCGGGTCGCCCTCGGAAAGAGACCTTGGAAGGCGGCCGACAAGCCGGCCCGATGGCGCAGCCAGCGGGTCGGACGAGGGCGCGCGAAGCGCGGGGGTGGGGAGGGAGGGCTGGAGGGCCCGAAGCTCCCGCAGGGATCGTCGGCCGTCGGTGGAACGAGGGTTTACTCGTCTTTTAGCTCGACGTTCCAGTAGGAGGCGTCGGCTACGCCCAGGAACGGCAACCACTCGCGGTAGCGGACCTTCCCGGTCTGACCGCGGAAGGTCGGGGTCCAGCGCGGGCGGACCGGCTGCTTCAGCAGCTTCAGGCCGGCCTGCTCCGGGGTCCGGGCGCCCTTCGAGAGGTTGCAGTCGATGCAGCAGCACACGACGTTCTCCCAGGTGGTGCGGCCGCCCTGCGCCCGCGGGGTCACGTGGTCCAGGTTCAGATCGACGCGCGGCAGCTCTCGACCGCAGTACTGGCAGGTGTTGCCGTCGCGCATGTAGATGTTGTGGCGCGAGAAGCGCACCTTGGTCCGCGGCATCCGGTCATAGACCTGCAAGACGATCACCCGCGGGACCAGGATGGCTCGGTTGACGGTGTGCACGAAGTCGGCGCCGTTGTCGTTGCCCTGTTGCTGGCCGGAGCCGATCTCGTCGGAAAGCTGGGCCCACGAGGCGAAGTCGAAGGTCCGGAATTGCTGATCGATGACCCGGGCCACGCCCAGGTAGAGCATCGTGAAGGCTCGCTTTGCGTTGGTGACGTGAATCGGCTGGTAGTGCCGATTGAGTACCAGGACGGCGGCGTTGGTCATGAAGGGCGCTTTCGACCGACGAACAGAATGTAGCAGACCTGACAATCACCGGCAAAAAGCCACCCGAAACAGTTGTGTTGCGCGTTGGATCCTCCTCGATGGCGCGCCGGGGCTCTGCGAGGGCGTCGGGCCGCGCGTGCGCCGGTCCTTGCTCCCTTGCTGCCTGGCTGCCTGGCCGCCTGGCCCGCCGACCGTCCTCCTCGGCCTGGTAAACTCTGCGCCGCCTTGCGCATCCAGCACCTCGCGCTCCTGGTCGTCTCGATCGTCAGCTTCGCCATCGGCGGATCGGTCCTGCTGCGCGATCCGCGGCGGCGAGCGCACGTCCTGTTCGCGACGTTCACCTTCAACATTTCCTTGTACTCGCTGATGGCCTTCCTGGCGCGCGGGTTCGAGTCACCGCTGTTGCATTGGACTTCTTTGATCATCGCGGTGTCATTGCCGGCCACCGCGCAACGGTTCATTCAGGCGTTCCTCGGCGACGACGCGGGGCCACCTCCGCTGTCACGCGCGACGGTGGTGGGAGCGGCGCTGGCCTACGGCGCGCTCGCCTTTTCGCGCTTCGTGGACTCGCTGCACCCGCTGCACGAGACCTTCTATTTCCGCGCGGCGTTCACGGCGTACGTGTTCGCCGGCCTCTACCTCTCGGTCTTCTACCTGTACCGCCGCTACCGCTCGACCCCCTCGAAGGTCGAGAAGAAGCGCCTGATCTACCTGCTGGTGGGAGGACTCACGGCGGTCACGGCCAGCCTGCTCGAGACCATCCCCAACACGCTGGCGCTCGGGAACCTGCTGGTCGTCGTCTACCTGTACTTCCTCTCGCAGAACCTGGTCCGTTACCGGCTGCTCGATCTGAACGAGCTCCTCGGGCGCATGCTGGTGCTCGGGACGCTGGTCTTCATCCTGACGCTCATCTATGGCGTCCTCGTCCGCTGGGTCCAGCCCGAGGAGAGCGGGCTGTTCTTCTTCAATACGCTCATCGCCTCCACCGCCATCGTGATCCTGGTCGAGCCCCTGCGCAGCCGCGTGGAGGGGACCATCAACCGATGGATGTTCCAGGAGAAGTACGAGCTGCTCCGCCGCATCGAGATGCTGCGCTCCGAGCTGACCAACGTGATCGACGTGCGCGTTTTGGTGCCCCGCGTGCTGGCGGCGCTGGAGGACTCGCGGCGCATCACCCACGCGTCCGTCTACTTCGTCGATCTGGACGGCTCGGGATTCGAGCTGGAGGGACACATCGGCCCCAAGCCGGAGGCCCGCTTCGATGCGGTCACCCACCGCGCGTTCTTCGAGCGCATGCGCCGGGCCGGCACCATCTCGCTCGAGGGCCTCGAGCGGGAGCTGGCCGCGCGGCGGACCGTCTCGAGCGACGAGAAGGAGAGCATCCAGCTCATGATGCGCACCCTGGCGCAGATGAACGGCTCGGTCGCGCTGGCCATCACCGGTGAGGATCAGCTCCTCGGCGCGCTGGTCCTGCGCGACGAGCGCCTGCGCGAGGCCTACTCCTCGGAGGAGATCGAGCTGTTCCGAGGGGTGGCCCTGTCGATCGGCGTGACGCTGCAGAACTCGCAGGTGTACGAGCGCATGAAGGAGCGCGACCGCCTGGCCGCCCTCGGTCAGATGGCGGCCGGCCTGGCCCACGAGATCCGCAACCCGCTCGGCGCCATCAAGGGCGCCGCGCAGCTTCTGCAACCGTCGGCCGCCGGGTCGAGCGGCGTCGATCCCGCCTCCAAGGAGTTCCTCAGCATCATCGTCGAGGAGGTCAATCGCCTGAACAAGATCGTTTCCCAGTTCCTCGACTACGCGCGCCCTTACCGCGGCGAGCAGGAGCCGCTCGAGGTCAACGACGTTGTCCGCAAGACGCTGCAGCTCTTGACCAAGGAGGCGGAGGGCAAGGGCATGGAGGTGGTGCCCAGCCTGGTCGACGGATTGCCCCCGGTTCGCGCCGACGCCGAACAGCTGGTTCAGGTCTTCCTCAACCTGTCGCTGAACGCGCTGCAGGCCATGCCCGACGGAGGCCGCCTGTTCGTCTCGACGGCTATCCGGCGCGCGACCCGGCGCGGGGCGGCGGCGGCGTTCCTCGAGGTGCGTTTCCGCGACACGGGGGTGGGGATCCCGCCGGGTGACCTGCGGAACCTGTTCATCCCGTTCTTCACGACCAAGGAGAAGGGCACGGGCCTCGGCTTGCCCATCAGCCAGCGCATCATCGAGAACCACGGCGGTACCATCGAGGTTCGCTCGCAGCCGGGGATCGGGGCCACCTTCACGGTCCTCTTGCCGGTCGAGTCGGACGCCTACTCGGCGTACATCGAGAAGAAGCCGAGCATCCCGGCGCTCCCTCGTCCTGTCTGGTCGCTGCCCGGTCCCGCCACGCCGCCGCCGCTCCCGGTGGGCGCCGCACGGCGGCCGGCGGCCGTCGGGCCGGCCGCCGTGGCGACGCCCGCACCGGCGCCGAGCGCCCAAGCCGTTGCCGCTCCGGCGGCGTCCCCGAGCGACGTGACCCCGCCCCCCGTGGCCGTCACCCCGGCGCCCGAGGTGACGGGGGCGGCGCCGGCGCCGACCTCGCCGGCCGGTCGGGGGGCGCCGGCTCCGATGCCGGCCTCGAGCTCGGCCCCGACACCGCCCCCGGTGTCGGTCGGATCCACGGCGGGGACCTCTGCGCTCGGCGCCCACAAGAGGTAAAGTCCGCGCGTGGCACCGCTCGAACAGACCACCTCCAAGCGCGTCCTCGTCGCGGACGACGAGTCCAACATGCGCCGCGTCCTCGAGGCCATCCTCCGCCGCGAAGGCTACGACGTCGTCACGGCGGCCAATGGGCTCGACGCCGTGTCGGAGATGAACCGCGACATCCGCACGGTGATCACCGATCTCAAGATGCCAGGCCTGGACGGGATGGGGCTCTTGCGGCGGTTGCAGCAAGACTATCCCGAGGTGCCGGTCGTGATGATCACGGCGCACGGCTCGGTCGAGAGCGCCGTCGAGGCCGTCAAGCTGGGCGCCTTCGACTATCTCGAGAAGCCGTTCGAGCAAGAGCAGATCCGCCAGATCGTGGCCAAGGCCATGAAGACCCACGAGCTGGCCCGGCGCGACGCTCGTCCCGAGACGCCGACGGTGCGCGGGCGTTTCCACCTGATCGGCGAGGCGTCGGCCATCCGGCAGATCTTCGCCGTCGTGGAGAAGGTCGCCGACACCCCGTCGACCGTCCTCATCACGGGCGAGTCGGGCACTGGCAAGGAGCTGGTGGCGCGCGCGCTGCACGAGAACTCGTCCCGGCACAAGGGCCCCTTCATCAAGATCAACTGCGCCGCCATCCCGCGCACCCTGATGGAGTCCGAGCTGTTCGGGTACGAGAAGGGCGCCTTCACCGGCGCGGTGGGCGCCAAGCCCGGACGGTTCGAGCTGGCCCACGGTGGCACCCTGTTCCTCGACGAGATCGGCGAGATCCCGACGGAGATGCAGGTGAAGCTGCTGCGGGTGTTGCAGGAGTCGGAGTTCGAGCGCGTCGGCGGCATCAAGACCATCAAGGTCGACGTGCGCCTGGTGACCGCCACCAACCGCGACCTGACCCGCGAGATCGCGGAGGAGACGTTCCGGGAGGACCTGTTCTACCGGCTGAACGTCGTACCGATTCACATCCCGCCGCTGCGCGACCGGCGCGAGGACATCCCCCTGCTGGTCGAGCACTTCATCTCCAAGTTCAACGAACGCTTGAAGAAGCAGATCACGCGCATCTCCGACGAGGCGGTGGCGCGCCTCACCGCCTACAACTGGCCGGGCAACATCCGCGAGCTCGAGAACATGATGGAGCGGACCATGCTGTTCTGCGAAGGTCCGGAGATCCACGCGCGCGATCTGCCGCCCGAGATGGTGCCGGTGCCGAGCGACGTGACGCCGAGCGCGCTGGTGGCGGCTGCGTCGGGCGGCCTGGCCGCCGCGGCGGCCGCCGCGCGGCCGGGTCAGGCCCCCGAGGCCGACGAGGACGACAGCGGCGTGGGCCTGGCCGCCTCGACGGGACCCACCACGCTCACGTCGATGCCGGCCGTCGCCAGCAGCGCCGCCGCTGGCTCGTTGAAAGAGGCCGTGCGCGCCGAAACCGAGCGTGTCGAGCGCGAGCTGATCGTGCGCGCCCTGGAAGAGACGAGCGGCAACGTCACCCAGGCCGCCCGCAAGCTCAAGATCTCCCGCAAGAGCCTTCAAACCAAGATGAAGGAATTCGGCCTCCGCGACAAAGACCCGTAAGGGGGACTTCGTCCCCCCGACGAGACCCCCAGGATCCCAGCGCGACGCCGGCGCGGCGAAGCCGCGCCTCCCGTTGGAAAACCCGCGCTCTGACGCCTCAACGCGAGAGGCGTTGGTTTGAAAGGATATTGATCGAGGTCGCAGAAGGCGGCCGACAAGCCGGCCCGGCTTCGTCAGCGGGTCGGACGAGGGCGCGCGAAGCGCGGGGTGGGGAGGGAGGGGGTGGAGGACCCGAAGCTCCCGTAGGGATCGTCGGCCGTCGGTGGAACGAGCCGCGACCTACGGCACCAAAGTAATATCGTCGATGTGGAGGTCGGCGGTGCAGTTGTTGCCGGTGAGCTGCCACTGGATGCCGACGACTTGCGTGCCGGCAACGGCGAGCCAGTCGGTGAAGGAGGCGAGGGTGACCGTCACGGGGCTCGGCGAGAGGGCGATGTTCGAAAGGTGCAGATAGTCGCCGCAGGTCGTGGTCGCGTCTGCCACGCAGCCGCCGGGCGGGGTGTCGGTCGAGGGCTTCCGGCGGTAGGTCTGTATCTGGATCTCGACCGAGCAGCTCGTGGTGCCCGCCACGGTGAAGCGAAGGCTCTTGCTGGAGCCGAAGGTCGTGCACGCGTCGAAGTTGATGCCCGCGCCGGCGTAGCTGCTCGCCGGGACCGTCGCGGTGAGGTGCAGGTTGTGAACCGTGGCCGTGCTTTCGATCGAAGCGGTCGCTCCGTTGCCGCGATACACGAAGCTGCTGCCCGACATTCCGCTCGTCGAGGTCCAGCGCGCGCCGCCGCTGCCGCCGGCGAAGTCGGTGATGAGGTTGCTGGCCGGCGCGACCGGCGAGGCGCAGTCGTAGACGATGGGCCCCGGCGATCCTCCTGCGCCCCCGGCGCCTGCCGCGCCGCCGCCGCCCCTGCCTCCTGCGGCTCCGGCACTGCCTCCTCCCCGGCCCCCCGTGGCGCCTCCTCCCATGCCCCCGGTTCCGTTCGTGCCCCCGACGCCCCCGGTCCCGGCGCCGCCGGACCCGGGCGTGCCGCCTCCGGAGGTCGCGCCCTTTCCGCCCGCGCCTCCCGACCCGACGCCGCCGGATCCGGGGCCGCCTCCGCTCGACGTGGCGGGGCTTCCAGCCCCGCCGCCGCTTCCCGTCGAGGGGCTCTCACCCGCGGCGCCTCCGCTGGACGTGGCCGCATCGCCACCCGCGCCGCCCGGCCCGCCGCTGCCACCTTCCCCGATGGCCCCGCCCGAGCCCGGGGCGCCGCCCGAACCCGTCGCGTGACCGCCGGTCCCCGTCGTCGATGAATCGATGGGACCTGCATCGGGAGGCACGCGCGAGTAGGTGGGCGAGCCACCACAGCCTTGCAGGACGACAAGGCAGCACCAAAGGCCGACGAAAGGGCCGGCGGTTCGCAGGCGGGGCAGGGCGCTTGGCGCTGTCACGAGCCCTGTCAGTTGCTGCGAGCCCCAGAAGAAGCTCACTTTTGCCGACAACGGTGTCCGCGGCGTGCGCTGTCTCACATCGGCGGACTCGCTGGCCCTAGTACCTCAGACCGCAAATTCCTGACCAGCCTCGCTGGTCCTCGACGCCGATGACTTCGTTGCTCGTCGGTTACATAGCTACGGCTATGCGCCCTCCTCGCGCCTCGTCCTCGGCGCCGAGTCCTGCGCGATCCTGGCCAGGAATTTGCGGTCTGAGGTACTAGGCTTCGACGACGACGCGGTCGGGGGCGAAGGTCGCGAGAGCGTGGAGGCTGCGGCGCTGCCAGTATTGCTTGGAGTCGGCCAGGAAGGTCACGTTGTAACCGTTGTCGGCCGGGGCCTTTCCAATCTCCGCCAACCAGACCACGAAGTCCTGAAAGCAGGAGGAGTTCATGAAGCGGAGGGCGCGCCAGTCCACGTGAACCTTCATGCCCGTTTGCAGGGCTGCCCCGTGCACGGCACGGAAGAAACCAGCCAGGTGGGGCTTGGCGCGGATGTCCGCCTCACCTTTCAGGAGGATGGCTATCTCGTTCCCCCGGCGGACGGCGGTGGCCTCGAACCCTTGCTCGACGACCCGAGCCACCACGGGGGCGGACGCCCCATCGACGAAATTGGCCTTCGATCCGGTGTCCATCTCCTACCAGGCAGACATCGGCGCCCTTGTGCACCTGCTTGAGGACTGTTGTCGATGGGAACCGTCCCCACACCGAGCGCTCACCGCCGTCTCCGGTGCGCCAGGACGACCGCGGCCAGCACGAGCCCCAGGCCCGCTGCCGACCCGGAGGGGCCCTGGCTGGAAGAGCAGAGGCACGCCCCTCCCTGGGCCCGGTAGACGGGCACGATGTCGGTGGCGCTGGCGTCGCCGGCGTCGGCTCCGTCGGGCTCCCCGCCGTCCACCGCGTCTCCTCCTGCGTCTGACACGACATCGTCCTCGGCATCGACTCCCATCTCGTCGGGAGACGCATCAGGGAGCGGGACGTCGGGCGCGGCGTCGGGGGGCGCCTCCTCGCCGGCATCGGACTGCCCCACTTCGACGGCGTCCGGGCTGGTGTCGCCGGGGGGCGCGTCGGGCGGGCTTCCCGCGTCCGCGTCGGAGGTGGCCCCGTCGCCGCCGCTCCCCGCGTCCGGGCACATGGGGAGGATGTCGTGGCGACAGCCGTCCCCTTCGATGCACTGGTCCGCGGTGCATCGATCGCCGTCGTCGCAGGAGGTGGGTCCACCGGCGGTGCACTGTCCCTTCCGGCACGTGTCGGGATCCGTGCAGGGGTCGCCATCGGTGCATAGGACACCGTCGGCCACGGGGGAGCCCTGGCACTGGCCGCGGACGCACATGTCCGAGCTGGTGCATTGGTTGTCGTCGGTGCACGACATGCCGTCGGGAGCGTTGGTGCCGACGCAGATGCCCCCGAGGCACCGGTCGTTCAACGTACACGCATTTCGATCATTGCAAAGCGCGCCGTCCGCCACCCCGCGGCACCCATCGACGGCCGCCGCGGCGGTTCGCTCCGGGTCCGGCGCCTGCGAGGCGGCTCGATCGCACCCCGGGGCGGTGCTCAGCACCGCCCAGAGACCGGCCAGGAGGACTCCGAGGAGCTGACCAGTTCGCGACGCGGTTGAACGGGGACGCGGGTCACTCGAGAGGGGCGCACGCACGGTTCTGGCCAGAGCATCTCAGATCCGACCCCATTGTGGAAATTGGGGCCGCCGGCACCGCCCGGATATGGCGTCCCACGGGCGGTGAGTGACCATACATTCATGGTCACTTTCAGGGCCTCGAAGGGGTTACTCACCGCCTGTCGACATCCCCTGTCATCGGCCAAGATCTTGAAATACGAGGAGTTTGCGCCGACTCTCCACAGCTTCTCAACCGGTCTTCAACAGGGCTTACCCCAGCATATGGTGTATGCAGGCGTAGGATGCCACAATATCTAGGAATTTGGCGGCCAGCTGTGATAAGAGATTGCCCATTCGCCGCGTCGGACGGGTGACCGACCGCGGGAAGCGAAAATCGCACGCTCTGGGGGAGGTATGCCTATGCTTGAAAAAAACGATGTCCGCAGCGCCAAGAACGGTCGCCATGGCCGCCAGGAAAGCAGCTCGACCATGGCCAAGGGCCTAGCCCGCCCCGCAGTGCCGGCCCCCTCCAAGCCGCGTCGCCCCGGAATCGCCATCGACCGCTACTTCACGAAGGCGGGTGACGACGGGTTCACGCACGTGCAGTGGGATCTCCGGACGGCGGCCATCACCGGCGAGAACGGCAAGATCGTCTTCGAGCAGAAGGACGTGGAGGTGCCGCGGGGCTGGAGCCAGACCGCGACCAACGTCGTCGTGCAGAAGTACTTCCGGGGCACCGTCAACACGCCCGAGCGCGAGCGGTCGGTTCGCCAGCTCATCAGCCGGGTGGCCGACACCATCACGGCGTGGGGGCTCAAGGACGGCTACTTCGCCTCCCCCGAGGACGCCGACCTGTATCGGGCCGAGCTGCGCCACCTCCTCGTCGAGCAGAAGATGTCGTTCAACTCGCCGGTGTGGTTCAACGTCGGCTCCGAGGCGCACCCGCAGTGCTCGGCCTGCTTCATCAACAGCGTCGACGACACGATGGAGTCCATCCTCACGCTGGCCAAGACCGAGGGCATGCTGTTCAAGTACGGCAGCGGCACGGGTACCAACCTGTCGCCGATCCGCAGCTCGCAGGAGCTGCTGGTGGGCGGCGGCACGGCGTCGGGTCCGGTCAGCTTCATGCGCGGCTTCGACGCGTTCGCGGGCGTCATCAAGTCGGGTGGGAAGACCCGCCGGGCCGCCAAGATGGTGATCCTCAACGTCGAGCATCCCGACATCGAGGAGTACATCTGGTGCAAGGCCAAGGAAGAGAAGAAGGCCTGGACGCTGATCGACGCGGGATATGACGGGTCGTTCGACGGCGAGGCCTACAAGTCCGTCTTCTTCCAGAACTCGAACAACTCGGTCCGCGTCACCGACGACTTCATGGAGGCGGTCCAGAAGGACCGCGAGTTCTCGACGCGCGCGGTGCGCGACGGGCAACCGATCAAGACCTACAAGGCGCGCGAGCTCTGGCGGCAGATCGCCGAGGCGGCCTGGCAGTGCGGCGATCCGGGGCTGCAGTTCGACACCACCATCAACGCGTGGCACACCTCGGCCAACACGGCGCGCATCAACGCCTCGAACCCCTGCTCCGAGTACATGTACCTCGACGACTCGGCCTGCAACCTGGCCTCGCTGAACCTGCGCAAGTTCCAGAAGCCCGAGGGCGGCCCTGGCGGGGGCGAGCTGGACGTCGAGTCCTTCAAGAAGGCGGTCGAGCTGACCATCCTGGCGCAGGAGATCATCGTCGGGAACGCGACGTACCCGACGAAGAAGATCGAGGCGAACTCGCACCGGTTCCGGCCGCTCGGCCTGGGCTTCGCGAACCTCGGCGCCATGCTGATGTCGCGCGGCTTGCCCTACGACTCGGCCCCGGCGCGCGCTTACGCGGGCGCCATCACGTCGATCATGACGGGGTGGGCGTACCGGACCAGCGCCGTCATCTCGCGCGACGTGACGGGCCCGTTCGACGGGTACCCCGAGAACGAGGAGCCGTTCCTCGGCGTGATGAAGAAGCATCGCCAGAAGGCCGACAAGATCGACTCGACCTGGATCCCCTCCGACATGATGGAGGCGGCTCGGACGACGTGGGACGACGCCATCGCGATCGGGCGCGATCACGGCTTCCGGAACGGCCAGGCCACGGTCATCGCGCCGACGGGCACGATCGGCTTCATGATGGACTGCGATACGACCGGCATCGAGCCGGACATCGCGCTCATCAAGTACAAGCGGCTGGTGGGCGGCGGCATGATCAAGATCGTCAACAACACCCTCAGCGAGGCGCTGACCAAGCTGGGCTATGACGAGCAGCAGAAGAAGGCCATCGTCGACTACATCGATCAGGAGGAGACGATCGAGGGTGCGCCGGGGCTGAAGGACGAGCACCTGCCGGTGTTCGACTGCGCGTTCCGCGCGGCCAACGGCACGCGCTCCATCCACGCGCTGGGGCACATCCGCATGATGTCGGCGGTGCAGCCGTTCATCTCGGGCGCCATCTCGAAGACTGTGAACCTGCCGGCCGAGGCGACGATCGAGGACGTGCAGGACGCGTACATGGAGGCCTGGAAGGACGGCCTGAAGGCCATCGCGATCTATCGCGACGGTTGCAAGCGCACGCAGCCGCTGTCGACCAGCAAGAGCGATCCGGGGCTGGTCAAGGCGGGAGCGGCGGCGGCCGTGGCGCCGGTCGAGGCGAAGGGTCCGCCGGCGGCGGTGCGGCGCAAGCTGCCCGACGAGCGACGGTCCTTCACGCACAAGTTCTCGGTGGCCGGCCACGAGGGGTACATCCACGTGGGCCTCTACGAGACCGGCGAGCCGGGCGAGATCTTCATCCGCATGGCGAAGGAGGGCTCGACCATCTCGGGCCTGATGGACAGCTTCGGTACGGCCATCTCGCTGGCCTTGCAGCACGGCGTACCGTTGAAGCTGCTGATCGACAAGTTCACGCGAACGAAGTTCGATCCCTCGGGCTTCACGGGCAACCCGGAGATCCCGCGGGCCAGCTCGATCATGGACTACATCTTCCGGTGGCTGGGCGCGAAGTTCGTGAAGGAGGATCGCGCCGAGATGGAGTCGGAGATCGACGCGAGCGGCGACCTGAACCGCGTGTCGCAGGTGGTGGCCAAGGCGAGCGCTACGCCGATCGCACCGGCGCCGGCGGCCAACGGACACGTCAATGGCAACGGCACGGCGAAGGTCGAGGTCATCGACGCGACGGGAGCGACGGGAACGGCCAGCTTCAACCCGACGTTCAACTTCATCGCGCGCACGGACGCGCCGACGTGCCCCGAGTGCGGATCGATCATGATCCCGAATGGCAGCTGCCACAAGTGCGTGAACTGCGGGACTACGTCCGGCTGCAGCTGAGCTGATCGAGGCGCTTCGTAGGTCGTAGGCGCTCACTCCGGTCGCGGGGCGCGGAGGAGGGACATGGCTCCCCCCCGTGCTCAAACAGTCCTCGGGTCCCCCTCGAACGACGACCCGCAAAGTCGAAGGTCGCGAGGGGGACCGCTGCGGAACTGCGCGCGGGGGGAACCATGTCCCTCCTCCGCTCAACCCCGCTCGCTCCGTTCGCTCGTCGAAGGTGGCGACCAGCCCTGTCCTGCCGTGACGGAGCCGTTGGTCTTCTTGGCGGTTGGTCTCTTCAAGAGGCCTCCGCATCCATCAAGCCTCCGCATCCATCAAGCCTCCGCATCCATCAAGCCTCCGCATCCATCAAGCCTCCGCATCCATCAAGCCTCCGCATCCATC
>Ga0068853_100003010_pt1 | contig 12862 bp, 13 predicted proteins | sample KBSCornC32_FD_65655 | JGI IMG/M metagenome (GOLD analysis project Ga0068853, IMG submission 65655) | Corn rhizosphere microbial communities from Kellogg Biological Station, Michigan, USA - KBS Corn C3-2 | ecosystem: Host-associated > Plants > Roots > Rhizosphere > Soil ... | reverse complement strand
AAGCACGGCGCGATCCATCTACCGCCCGGCGGCTCGTACACGATCACCAACGGCATGCTCGGACACAGACCAATGCGCGGCATGCCCACCGTCACCGCAGGCGCAATGGCGATGGAAGGTCTGACGCGCGGCCTCGCGGTCGATCTGGCACCCGTGCGCGTGAACTGCGTCTGCCCCGGCGTGATCGAGACCGAGTTGTTCGACCGCTACGGCGACGCACGCGCGCAGATGCTGAAGGTGATGACCGAGAAACAATTGGTCCCGCGTCCCGGCACACCTGCCGAAGCGGCCGAAAGCTATCTCACCTGCATGCGCAACACCTACATGACCGGCCAGGTGATCAAAATCGAAGGCGGCGTCGCGCTCGCCCAATAAGGAGAAACATCATGCGTGTTTTCATCACCGGTGCGGCCGGATTCATCGGCGCGGGCACGACAAAAGAATTGATCGCGCACGGCCATCAGGTCGTTGGCCTCGCGCGTTCGGACGCGAACGCCGACGCGCTCAAGAAGATGGGCGCGGAAGTGCATTGGGGCACGCTTCAGGATCTCGATAGCCTGAAGGACGGCGCGAAGAACGCAGACGGCGTGATCCACTGCGCGTTCATCCATGACTTCTCGAAATTCATGGAGAACGGACAGATCGACAAGCACGCCATCGACGCGATGGGCAGCGTGCTGGAAGGCACGAACAAGCCGTTCATCGTGACATCGGGCACGGGCCTGATCGCGCCGGGCGTGACGGTGACCGAAGAGATGCGGCGCGATGGCGGAGGATTTTCGCCGCGCGTGTCGGAAGAAACCGGGCTGGCGTTCGCGGCACGCGGCGTGCGCGCGATGGCGATCCGCCTGCCGCAGGTGCATGGCGAGCCCGGCAAGGCCGGTCTGATCAGCTATCTGGTCGAAAGCGCGCGCGCGAAAGGCACCGCGGTCTATGTCGGCGAAGGCAAGGAACGCTGGGCCGCCGCGCATCGCGGAGATGTCGTGCGTCTCTATCGTCTCGCGCTAGAGAATGGTGAGGCGAACGCGATCTATCACGCCGTCGGCGAAGAAGGCGTGGCGATGCGCCCGATCATCGAAGCGGTCGGCCGCGGCCTGAACGTGCCGGTCAAATCGATCAAACCGGAAGAAGCCGGCGACTATTACGGCCCGCTCGCCATGTTCGCCGGTCTCGACATGCCGGCGTCGAGCGATCTCACGCAAAAATGGCTCGACTGGAAACCGAAAGAAATCGGCCTGATCGAAGACATCGGCCAGCCGGGTTATTTCTCCACTTAAAGCCAGTCCCGCCAAAATATGTCATGGCCCGCCGGAGTGCGGGCCACCCAGATAGATTTTGTGGGTGGCCCCGAGATTGTCATCCCGGCCGAGCACTGCGAGAGCCGGGACCCAGCGGGCCGCTTGCGCGATGGGTCCCGACTCGGCGCGCTGCTGACGCAGCGCTTGGCCGGGATGACAAACTGTTTTGCGATTTCTTGAAAGAGACTGTCTAAACGCTCGGCAGGCTCTGTTTCAATCGCCCGCCGACGCGCACCGGATCGACACGCACGGCAAGGCCGCGCGCGTTGGTTTCCGTGAATACCCCGCAGAGCGTGGCGGGACCGGTCGCCGGCGCATAGCGCGCGCCGCTGATCTTTTTCACGAAGCGGTTTACCGGTTCGAACTTTTCCATGCCGATGACGCTGTCGTAATCCGCACAGGCGCCGGCATCGGTTTGATAGGCGGTGCCACTCGGGAATATTTGCGCGTCCGCTGTCGGCACATGGGAGTGCGAACCGACAACCATGCTCGCGCGGCCATCGCAGAAATGGCCCATTGCCATCTTCTCGCTTGTCGCTTCCGCATGCATGTCGACGACAACCGCATCCGCCGCATCGCCGAGCGGGCATGCGTTCAACTCCTGATCCACCGCCGCGAACGGATCGTCGAGCGGGTCCATGAACACGCGGCCCATCACATTGACGACAAGGATGCGATGGCCGTCGCGCGTTTGATACAAGTTCGCGCCCTTGCCCGGCGTCGCGCGCGGATAATTGCGCGGACGCAGGATGCGCTCCTCGCTATCGATGAAGGTGAGGATCTCCTTCTGATCGGCCCAGTGATTGCCGGTGGTGATGCAATCCGCGCCGGCACCGAACAGTTCGTTCGCGGTCGAACGTGTGAGTCCAAACCCGCCCGCCGCGTTCTCGCCGTTCACGATCACAAAATCGAGCGACAACTGTTCGCGCAACTTCGGCAACTCCGCCACGACCACGTCGCGTCCGGGTTTCCCGATGATATCGCCGATGAAAAGGATACGCATGCCGGGGTTCTAGCACCGATCCGGCGATAGATGGCAATACGGCGTTTTTAATGCGTGGGCGCCGTGCACGGGAACGTCATTTCGAGCACACCCAGAACTACTGCTGAAACGGGCTGATCTTCCAGCTTGTCGTTCGCAGCCACCGCGCGGCGGAGCATGTCGGCGATCTGCGGGCCGGTGAGAACCAGCGTCGGCGGCTGGCAATAGAGCCTGCTGCCCTGTGCGAGCGCGCTGTTGGTCGCGCGGATGCCCTCTTCGAGCGCGACGAGCTTTGTCTCACCCAGATCGCGTCCGTCCTCGCTGTTCACAAGCTGCAGGAACTGTTTCGCGGTCGCATCGGCATGCGCAGGAACAGCAGTGGCCATGATCGCGGCACAGGTAAAGCTCAGAACGGTGAGACGCATCGGGATTTCTCCGGAACCAACACGATCCTACGCGTTCGGACACGCGAAATACAGCGGACCTAAATGAAGTGACGGACACCTTTCTCGGTGATCACGGCCTCGAGCGGGTGGTCGTGCGCGTGGCTGGGCAGCACGTCCACCTGCTGCCCCGCAAACGCCACGCCGATCGCGCGCTTCTTCGCGAGCGCATGCAGCGTGCGATCATAGAACCCGCCGCCATAGCCGAGCCGCGTGCCGCGCGCGTCGAATGCGAGCAGCGGGACGAGCAGGACATCGGGCGTCACGGTGCGTGCATGTTCCGAGGGTTCATGCATACCGAAAGAATGTACGACCAGCGCATCGCCTGCTCGCCATTCCCGAAAATGAAGCGGAGATTTCTTTGCGACAACCACTGGCAGAGTGAGCGTGTGCCCCCGTGCACCCAGAGCGTTCGCGAACATCCGTGGATCGGCCTCGTCGCCCATCGGCCAGTAGAAGGACACGACAGCACCGGGCTCGAGGTCCAGAGCGTCCACGAACCGCACGATCCGCTGCGCAAAATCTGGACACGTGCGCGCGAGTTCGGCGCGACGCGCCTTGGAAGTTTCTCTGAGACCCACCTTTTGAATCATGCCGCCAAGTCTAGTCTAACAATCGGCACTGTTGATAACGCGCTTGTGAGATCGCCGCGCGGCCAGTCGCTGTACCCTGTTCTCGGCCATTGAGGGGACGCGCCATGCTCATCATTCCAATCCTGTTTGCGGCGGCGGCCGCTGCAACAGTCGCACCGCCGGCGCCCGCCGCCGCACCCTGCGCTGCTACGGAGCACCATCAACTCGATTTCTGGGGCGGAGATTGGAACGTGTTTCAAGCAAGCGACAACACGCAGGTCGGAACCAGTCATATCGAGCGTGTGATGGATGGCTGCGGAATTTCGGAACACTATAGCGCACCGCAAGCGCCCGGCGGCGCGTATGAAGGCGTGAGCTACAGCGGCTACAATCGCAAGGACGGCAAGTGGCATCAGATGTATGTCGACACCAACGGCAACGTCACCTGGTATAGCGGCGAGCTCGATGATGGCGACATGATACTGGAAGCGCCGGGCGCGAACGCGCTGAACAAGATGGTCTATCGCCATCTCGCCGACGGATCGGTAGAGCAGATCGGAACCGTGTCCACCGACTACGGACGGCATTGGCAGGCTGGATACGATTACATCTATCGAAAGAAGTGAGTGGACGGGACCAAGCACACCGTTGGAACTGGATCCTCACGGGCCTGCAGTTGCAGGTGGGCGCCATATAGCCAAGACCACGATCCTGGCCAGGGACAGCTCCCGGTGAGAACATTAAGGCCCCTGGGCATCGCTGTCCTGACGCGAGGCACAGTACCCGTCCGTCCCTAACGTAGGCGTGCGGACACCATACTGCAACGACTCACCGCCGCATGGTTGCTATAATCGCAACGTCAGCCGGAGAACCCGCCATGCCTGCCAGCGTTAAAGAGATGATCGAGGCCGCAAACGCGGTGGTTCCGAAGATTTCGCACGACGAGGCGAAAGCCATGATGGCGAAGGGCGATGTGCTCGTTGTCGATGTGCGCGATGCGCCGGAGGTTGCGGTGAGCGGCAAGGTGAAGGGTGCGGTGAATGTCTCGCGCGGCATGATCGAATTCCGCGCCGATCCGAATGTGCCCTATCACGACCCCGCGTTCACGAAGGACAAGACGATCATTCTCTATTGCGCGTCGGGCGGACGCTCCGCGCTCAGCGGCAAGGTGCTGAAAGAAATGGGCTACGATCGCGTCTTTAACATGGGCGCGTTCAAGGATTGGGCTGCGGCAGGTGGCGCCGTCGAGAAGGTCTAGGCTGCCTTCAGCCGCTCCACGAGACGTTCGACGCGCGCGGCGGCTTCGTCCATTTCCATGGCGGCGAGTTCTTCGGCTTCGGCGGATGCACCATCGCCGCTGCCAGCCGCATCGCTTAGCGCCTGTGCGATGCGCGCATCGGCGTCGCGTTTGGCTTCGGCGATCTGCGCTTCGGCGTCCAGGCGCATTTCGTTGACGCGGGCTTGCGCATCGCTTGCGGCCTGTGAAGCCAGCGTTTCCAGTTCGGCGATGCGGCGTTCGGCGTCGCTCAATGCCTGCGCAGAACGCTTCTCCGCATCCTTTATCGCTTCGGCCATCTGCTTCTCGACTTCGGCGGCGTGCGCTTCCGCGGCTTCGACAGCACGCGCCGCACGCTTCTCCGCATCGGCAACGCGCGCGTCGAGATCGGCATGCGAACTGGCAAGCTCTTTCGCTTTCGTCGCGTGACCGTCGATGCGGCCACGGGCTTCGAAGAATTCATCCGTGATCAGCACCGCGGCCATCAGCATCAGCTTCTGATCGCCCACCTGCCCGACCGATCCGGTCAGCTCGCGCACTTTCTCATCGACATGCGCGGCGAGTTCTTTGAGATGCGCTTCCTCGCCCTCATCGCAGGCGATGGTATAGGCGCGGGCATTCACCATGACGTTGACGAGAGGCATGGTCGTTTCCTTCTAGCGGCCGAGTGCGGTGCGGATTTCGCCGATCGCGCCGTCGAGACGCGTCTCGATCTCTTCCGAGATTTCGGTCAGCGCCTGCTGTTCTTCCTCGAGTTCCGCGATGCGCGCGAGCAGACGGTCGCGCTCCTGATCGGCGGCATCGAGCTTGGCGCGGCATTCGGCGAGTTGCGCGCGCAAATCCGCCGCATCGTCGCGCGCGCGGTCGAGCGGAACGAGCCCGTCCTCCAGCGCGTTCAATGCTTTGGTGAGGCGTTCTGCCGCGATTCCCAGTTTCTCCATCGCGCACCTTTTGTTCACGCAGCGCCAAGACCTCAGACCCGGGGTCGAGCACGGGCCAGACCGCTGCGGTTCCAACCCTGTGAGGGATTGTTTCAAACCCTTGACGGAGAAGCCCGCCGGTCGCTAACGACACCTCACGCGGCACCGAGACACGATTCATGGACATCACGCAAGCCAATCCGCCGCAAACCCCGGAACAAGTTCGGGTTCGCACCCTCGCCAACGCGATTCGCGCGCTCACGATGGACGCGGTCGAGGCCGCGAAATCGGGCCATCCCGGATTGCCGATGGGCATGGCAGATGCGGCGACGGTTCTGTTCTCGAAATTCCTGAAATTCGATCCGGCAGATGCGCGCTGGCCCGATCGCGACCGCTTCGTGCTGTCAGGCGGTCATGGCTCGATGCTTCTCTATTCGCTCCTCTATCTCACCGGCTATCCGGACATGACGATCGAGGACATTAAGACCTTCCGCAAAGTGGGCTCGCCCTGTGCGGGTCATCCGGAATACGGCCACGCCGGTGGCATCGAGACGACAACTGGCCCGCTTGGTCAGGGCATCGCGACAGCTGTCGGCATGGCGATTGCGGAACGGCATCTGAATGCGCGGTTCGGCGACGCGCTGGTGAACCACAAGACCTACGTCATCGCCAGCGACGGCGATCTGATGGAAGGCATCAGCCAGGAAGCGATCACGCTCGCCGGACATCTGAAACTCAATCGCCTGATCGTTCTGTTCGACGACAACAGCATCTCCATCGACGGCGCGATTTCGCTCTCCGACTCCACCGATCAGATCGAGCGCTTCCAGAGCGCAGGCTGGAACACGATTCAGGTTAACGGCCACGACGCCGCCGATGTGGAGCGCGCGTTGAAGTGGGCGCAAACCAGCGACAGGCCCGCACTCATCGCCTGCAAGACGATCATCGGTTACGGACTGCCGACGCGTCAGGGCACGCAGAAGGCGCACAGCGATGCGCCGGGCGCGGAAGAAATCGCCGGCGCGCGCAAAGAACTCGATTGGCCGTCGCCACCCTTCGTGATCCCCGACGACATTCTCGATGACTGGCGCAAGATCGGTTCGCGTGGCGCGGCAGCCCATGACGAATGGAAGAAGCGCCGCGCGTCTTCATCCAAAGCCGCAGACTTCGACGCCGCGATGTCGGGCGACGTTCCCGGCACTGTCGCGACTGGTTTGATCGAAGTGAAGAAGAAGGCCAGCGAAGACAAAGCCTCCGTCGCAACACGCAAGGCGTCGGAAGCCGCGCTCAGCGCGATCAACGATGCGTGGCCGCTGACCGTCGGCGGCTCGGCGGACCTCACGCCATCGAACAACACCAAGACCAAGTCGATCCATTCGATGACGCCGGACGATTACTCCGGCCGCTACATCCATTTCGGCATCCGCGAGCACGGCATGGCGGCGGCGATGAGCGGCATGGCGCTGCATGGCGGCATCGTTCCCTATGGCGGCACGTTCCTGACGTTCTCCGATTACTGCCGTCCGTCGATCCGCCTCGCGGCGCTGATGGGCATCCGCGTCGTCTATGTGATGACGCACGACTCCATCGGCCTCGGCGAAGACGGCCCGACGCACCAGCCGGTCGAGCATTTCGCTGCGCTGCGTTCGATCCCGAACCTGCTCGTCTTCCGCCCGGCTGACGCCATCGAGACAGCGGAAGCGTGGCAGATCGCGCTGACCGAAAAGGCGCGGCCGACACTTCTGATGCTCTCGCGCCAGAACCTTTCGACCGTGCGCACCACGCACACCGACGAGAACCTGTCGTCCAAGGGCGCCTACGAACTCGTAGGCGACGCGAATGCGAAGGTCACATTCCTCGCCACCGGCTCGGAGGTCGAAATGGCGGTCGCCGCGCGCGAACTCCTGAAAGCCGAGGGCATCGCGTCACGCATAGTCACCATGCCGTGCTGGGAATTGTTCGAGGAACAACCGGCAACATATCGTGACTCCGTTCTGGGACCGGGCACGGTAAAAGTCGCCATCGAAGCCGGTGTAAGGCTCGGTTGGGATCGCTATATCGGACCCGACGGCCAGTTCATCGGCATGCACTCCTTCGGCGCCTCCGGCCCCTACAAGGACGTGTACAAACATTTCGGGATCACGCCGGAAGCGGCGGCCAACGCCGCGAAGGCTGCATTGAAGGGAAAATAAGTCATGGCTTTGCGGGTTGCGATCAACGGCTTCGGCCGCATCGGGCGTCTAGTTCTGCGCGCGATCGTGGAGAGCGGGCGCCGCGACATCGAAGTCGTGGCCGTGAACGATCTGGGTCCGGTCGAGACCAACGCGCATCTGCTGCGGTATGACAGCGTGCATGGCCGCTTCCCGGCCAGCGTGAGCGTCGATGGCGAATACATGATCGCCGCCGGCCACAAGATCAAAGTCACCGCGATCCGCAATCCCGCCGAGCTGCCGCACAAGGACATGGGCGTGGACATCGCGCTCGAATGCACCGGCATCTTCACTTCGAAGGACAAGGCGAGCGGACATCTCGAAGCGGGCGCCAAGCGCGTGCTGATCTCAGCGCCCGCCGACGGCGTCGATAAGACGATCGTCTACGGCGTGAACCACGACAAGCTGACGAAGGACGACATCATCGTCTCCAACGCGTCGTGCACGACGAACTGCCTCGTGCCGGTGGCGAAGGTCATCCACGACACCGTCGGTATCAACCACGGCTTCATGACCACGATCCATTCGTACACGAACGATCAGCCGTCGCTCGACCAGATGCACAAGGATCTCTATCGCGCTCGCGCGGCAGCCTTGTCGATGATCCCGACGTCCACGGGCGCGGCGAAAGCCGTCGGCCTCGTGATGCCGGACCTTAAAGGCAAGCTGGACGGCGTGTCGGTACGCGTGCCGACGCCGAACGTTTCGCTGGTGGACCTCAAGGTCGTGACCAAGCGCCCGACAACGGTTGCAGAGATCAACGACGCGATGAAGGCGGCCGCCGCCGGTCCGCTCAAGGGAATCCTCGCCATCGTCGACGCGCCGCTGGTCAGCCACGACTTCAACCACGACCCGCATTCGTCGAGCTTCGCGCTCGATCAGACCAAGGTGATGGACGGCACGTTCCTGTCGATCATGACCTGGTACGATAACGAATGGGGCTTCTCCAACCGCATGGCCGACACCGCCGTGGCGATGGGGAAGTTGATCTGATTTCTAACCTCCCCCTTGTGGGGAGGTCGAAAAATTCGAAGCGCAGCGAAGGATTTTTCGGGTGGGGGTCGGTGTATCGACCGCGCCCCCCACCCGAAATGCTTCGCATTCCGACCTCCCCACAAGGGGGAGGTTAATCGCGCTTCGCCACCACCTTCTCTACCCTTCGATCCGGCACAAGCCAGACCGCAGCGACCAGCGCATAGAGCGCATACGAAATCGCGGGCATGTAGAACGCCAGCGCGACTCCGCTCAGATAAACAAACGGCGAGAGTTTGCCCTTGACATCGACGCCGACGGCTTGCTTGAGCGGCGAGCTTTCGCCTTGCGCGGCTACGATCACGCGCTCCATGACGAAGAATGCGATCGCGCACATAAACAACACAGCGCCATAAGCGGCCGCAGGGCCGGCGGCGAAACCGGCCTCACCCACCCATCCCGTCGCGAACGGGACCAGCGACAGCCAGAACAGCAGATGCAGGTTCGCCCACAGGATCGCGCCGTTCACCTCCGGCGTGAGCTGGAAGAAGTGGTGATGGTTGTTCCAGTAGATGCCGACATAGATGAAGCTGAGCACATAGCTCAGGAATGACGGCCACTGTTCCAGCAGCGCACTTAAGCTCGTGCCATGCGGCGCTTTGAGCTCCAGCACCATGATCGTAATGATGACCGCGATCACGCCATCGGTGAAAGCGGTAAGCCTGTCGCGGTCCATGAGCCCTCCGAAGCAGGAGGCAATGTAGCTTTAACCTCCCCCTTGTGGGGAGGTCGAAAAATTCGAAGCGTAGCGAAGGATTTTTCGGGTGGGGGTCGCGCTCTACCCAACACCCCGCCCCCCACCCGGAATGCTCCGCATTCCGACCTCCCTACAAGGGGGAGGTTAGTTCAGAACCTCACCGACAGATTCACCGCGCCGAACTGGTCGGGCTGTTTCTGGGTCGCGTATTCCTTTGAGCGGAAGACGTGGGTGAAGGTGAGCTGGAACGCGCGGAAGGTAATCGCCGCGCCGATATTGATGTCGCCGACCAGATTCATTTTGTCGACGCTGCGGCTGCGCTCGAAGCTGTTGCCGTCCAGGAAAAGATTGCGTCCGATCGCGCGGCCATCGACGCCGGCGAAGATATAGGCGCCGATATCGCCAGTCGGTTCGTAGTAGCCGGAGCCCGGCTGGCTCGGATCGATGCGCAGCGGGCCGTAGTCTTTCGGCAGATTGAAGCCCAGCCGCGCCATGCCGCCGACATTGACGTAGTCGTAGATATTGCCGACCGCGATGCCGTAATGCGGCTCCGCATCGAAGAACAATCCGAACACCGATTGCGGCGGGATCAGTTTCAGACTGCGCTCATATTGAATTATCAGCCCCGGCTCGTCGCGCAACTGCGTCGACCAGCCCTGCGGATCGGTGTCGTTGATGATGCGATGGATGAATTTCTGCGTATCTTCGGCGAGTGATGCCGGCCCCACGACACCGAGCGTGATCTGCAGCTGGTCCATGTCGTCTTCGTTGTCGTCCACCAATCCGAACGATCCATAAAGAAAGCCCGCGTAAGGCCGCGCACCCGGCGGTGGGTTGGGGTTGTTCAGATTGTTCGGCGTGAAGATGTCCTGTCCCAGCGCATAGCGCGTGCGCACGTCACCGGTCTGCGCAAAGAACGGGAGCCAACGCGCCCAGCGTACCGCCCACTCCGGCGTGTCCTGCGGCGCGGTCGTGTAACCGATGAGGACGCCGTTGGTGTAGTCGTGGTCGGTGTTATCGAAGATGTCATTCTCGAACAGAATCGACAGCGTGCCCTTTTCCGTCCCGTCGGCGGCATGGGCCGGCGCAGTAAGCCAGAGCGCAGCCATCGCCGCCAAAATTGCCCCGAATTTCAATGGATTTTCCCCTCGTCCGTCCATCCCCAAACGCGGCATCGGGCGCCTAGTTCCCTGCTTGTCGCAGGGACTTTCTGTCCTTATACCTCCGGCCCGATTTCACCCCCTCGGGAAGGACAATTCGTGGCGGCATTCCGGACGCTTGATGACCTGGATGTGAAAGGCAAGCGGGTCCTCGTCCGCGCCGATCTGAACGTCCCCATGGCCGACGGCGTCGTCACCGACACGCTCCGCATCGACCGTCAGGCGCCGACCATCCGCGAACTCGCCGAGAAGGGTGCGCGCGTGATCGTGCTCTCCCACTTCGACCGGCCGAAGGGCAAGGTCGTGCCGTCGATGTCGCTCAAGCCCATTGCCGCGCCGCTCGCCAAAGCCGTCAGACGCGCGGTCGCGTTCGCGGAAGACAGCGAAGCCGCGGTCGCGAAACTCAAAGACGGCGAAATCCTGCTGCTTGAGAACACGCGCTTCCACGCCGGCGAAGAAAAGAACGACGCCGCGTTCGTGAAGCAGGTCGCCGCGCTGGGCGACATCTTCGTGAACGACGCGTTCAGCGCTGCGCATCGCGCGCATGCGACGACTGAAGGCATTGCGCACCTGCTGCCGTCAGCGGCGGGCCGTTCGATGGAGAAAGAACTCACCCATCTCGACAAGGCGCTCGGCAATCCGCAGCGCCCGGTGATGGCGGTGGTCGGCGGCGCGAAGGTTTCCACCAAGATCGAGTTGCTCGAGAACCTGGTGAGGAAAGTCGAGACGCTGGTGATCGGCGGCGCAATGGCGAACACCTTTCTGCTCGCCGAGGACATCGAGGTCGGCAAGTCGTTGGTCGAGCGCGATCACGTCGAGACCGCGCTGCGCGTGATCAAGCTTTCCACCGAAAGCGGCTGCGCTATCATCCTGCCGAGCGATGTCGTCGTCGCCGAGGAATTCAAGGCGCATGCGAAGCACCGCACCGTCGGCGCGCGCGAGGTCGGAAAACATGAGATGATCCTCGACGTCGGCAAGAAGAGCATCGCCGAATTCGCAGAACGCCTCGCGACCACGCGCACGCTGGTCTGGAACGGTCCGTTCGGCGCGTTCGAGACCGCGCCGTTCGATCACGGCACTGTGGCCGCGGCAAAACTCGTGGCCAGCGCGACCAAGGCCGGCAATCTTCTCTCCGTCGCCGGTGGCGGCGATACCGTCGCCGCGCTCAACCACGCCGGCGTGGCCGATGACTTTACTTACGTCTCCACAGCAGGCGGCGCGTTCCTGGAATGGCTCGAAGGCAAAGAGCTTCCGGGCGTCGCCGCACTCATGAAATAACGAAGGGCAAGAACAATGGACATCCAGGAACTGAACCGCATCGCCAACGCGATGGTCGCCAAGGGCAAGGGCATTCTCGCGGCAGACGAAAGCTCCGGCACGATCAAGAAGCGCTTCGACGCCATCAACGTCGAGAACACGGAAGAGAACCGCCGCGACTATCGCGAGTTCATGTTCCGCACGCCCGCGATGATGGATCACATCTCCGGCGTCATCCTGTTCGACGAAACCATCCGCCAGAAGGCGAAGGACGGCACGCCGCTGGTCGAGATCATCGCCAAGACCGGCGCGGTGCCGGGTATCAAGGTCGATGCGGGCGCGAAGCCGCTCGCCGGTCATCCGGGAGAGACGATCACCGAAGGCCTCGACGGCCTGCGTGAGCGCTTCCAAGAATATCACAAGCTCGGCGCACGTTTCGCGAAGTGGCGCGCGACCTACGATCCCTCCGGCGGCAAGCCCTCCGAGTACTGCGTGCGCGCGAATGCACAGGCGCTGGCGCGTTACGCGGCGCTGGCGCAGGAGAACGGCATCGTTCCGATCGTCGAGCCGGAAGTGCTGATGGACTACGACAACGACATCGACGTCTGCGCCGAAGTCACAGAGTGGGTTCTGAAGGAGACGTTCCAGGAACTCTACAACGCGTCCGTGTTCCTCGAAGGCATCATTCTGAAGCCCAACATGATCGTGCCGGGCAAGAAATCGCCGAAGCAGGCGAGCATCGAGGAAGTCGCCGACTATACCGTCGAAGTGCTGATGAACTGCGTGCCCGCGGCCGTGCCTGGCATCGCATTCCTCTCCGGCGGCCAGTCCGACGAAGACGCGACCGCGCATCTGAACGCGATGAACGCGAACTACGATCTCCCTTGGGTCCTCACCTTCTCCTATGGCCGCGCGCTGCAAGCCGCGCCGCAGAAGGCATGGGGCGGCAAAGCCGAGAACGTCGCCGCCGGACAGGCCGCATTCGCCCACCGCGCCAAAATGAACGGCCTCGCCT
>Ga0068853_100003008_pt1 | contig 12867 bp, 9 predicted proteins | sample KBSCornC32_FD_65655 | JGI IMG/M metagenome (GOLD analysis project Ga0068853, IMG submission 65655) | Corn rhizosphere microbial communities from Kellogg Biological Station, Michigan, USA - KBS Corn C3-2 | ecosystem: Host-associated > Plants > Roots > Rhizosphere > Soil ... | reverse complement strand
AGCTCCTTCACAATGCGAAAAACTTCTTTGGTTTCCGTTTCGGAAAGGGAAGACGTCGGCTCATCGAAAATCAGCAGGCTGGATCCCAGAGCCACCGCGCGGCAAATCTCGACGAGTTGCTTGCCCGCCGGTGACAACTTCGCCACCATCGTTTCCGGGTCCAATTGAAACCCAAGTTCGGAAATCACCCGCCGGGCCTGCTCCACGAGAGATCCTCGTCTCACCCATCCAATCTTGGAATCGGTCTCGCGGCCAAGGAAAATATTCTCCGCAATGTTCAGGTGCGGAGCCAGCAGGGATTCCTGGTGGACCATAGCCACGCCGTTCGCCGCGGCCTCCGCGGGTCGCGTGAAAGAAACGGGCTGGCCTCGCCACAACATCTCCCCGGCATCGCGCCGGTACATCCCGGCGACGATCTTCATCAGCGTCGATTTCCCCGCCCCGTTCTCGCCCATCAACAGATGGACCTCTCCTTCCGAGACCTCCAGGTTCCCGTTGCTCAGAGCCTGCACGCCGCCGAAGCTTTTACGAATGCCTTGGAGTGAAAGCAGCACCTCACAGAGTGTATTACAGAGGTACTCTCAGCGAAATGAAACGGCTATTTTTTCAACCCTACCAGCGCGCCACACTGCGCCGGCGATTTGCAACGCGTCTCCAATCGAACCGCCGCCGACGGAGTTCGCGAGGCGGTCACGTGACTGATGCGCTTCAGAATAAATGGGACAGACAAACGTTGTCAATCAAACTGTTTATGACTCAGCGAGGATAGGGATGACCGCGCAGCGTAGTGAGCGCGCGATAAATTTGTTCGGCGAGCATGACACGCGCAAGTTCGTGGGGGAAAGTCATCGACGAAAGCGAGAGCAGCAGATCCGCTCGCGGTTTCCATTCGGGCGGCAAACCGTCGTGACCGCCTATCAAGAAAACCAGGTCTTGGCCGGTGATCTCGGCCTGCTCGACGAGCTGGATGAACCCGGCCGAATCGAGTCGGCGGCCCGCTGGGTCGAGGAAAATCTTCCGGCTTGCAGCGTGGCGGGCGAACAGGTCGAAGCGGCGCGGGTTTATTTCCCGCATTTCGTACTGGGTATAGCGGCTGGAGCGTTTAACGAACTCCTCCGCCATCGCATTGGCATTGGAATCACGTGGTTTGCCGATAAAGTAAAGGTACGTCTTCATGGGGCTAAGTACCCGGTTGCAAACGACATACTGACAGGATATTGTTTAGATGCGGGGACTTTGAATGGCGGCAACCGTTTGGAAGGGCTATATCAGCTTCGGGCTCATCACGATCCCGGTACGTTTGTTTGCGGCGGCGCGCACCGAGCGCGTCAGCTTTAACCAGATTCACCAGCCGTGCGGCGGTCGCATCAAGCAGCAGATCTTTTGTCCGCAGTGCGATCGCGTGGCCGAGCGAAACGAACTCGTGAAGGGTTACGAGGTGGAGAAAGACCGCTACGTAATCGTGAAGGACGAAGAGATCAAGGAAATCGCTCCACCTTCGAGCGACACGATGGAAATTGTGGAATTCGTGAAGGCCGAAGGAATCGATCCGATCTACTTCGACGCATCGTATTTCATGGCGCCGGAAGACGCCGGCAAAAAAGCGTACCACCTGTTGTTTGAAACGATGCGGAAGTCCGGCTATAGCGCGATTGCAAAGATCGCGATGCATCAGCGTGAATTTACGGTAGTGGTGCGGCCTCATGCGCAGGGGCTCTTGCTGCACACTATGTTCTATCCCGAAGAGGTGCGCGAGGTGCCGGAGTTCCGGCAAGACCGCAGCGTGACCGTGAAACCTCAGGAAATCGAACTTGCCGAAAAGCTGGTCGAAGGACTGGCCGCCGAATTCGATCCTTCGAAATATCACGACGATTATCAAAAGCGCGTCCTCGAGATGATCGAAGCCAAACGCGATGGCTTAGCTGTGAATACGGAAGCGCCGCGCAAACGCGCCCCCGTAATCGACCTGATGCAGGCGCTACAGAAGAGCCTGGGGGACCTGCCGCGCAAACCGGCGGCGAAGGCCGAATCCGAAACGAAAGAAAAACCGCAGACTGGGGGAAAGCGCGCGCCGCGCGCTGCCCACGGCTAAGATCAGCCTTTCGAAAACCAATCGTATTGGGCTTCGGTGAGTGGCACGACCGAGAGGCGGCCTTGCCTTACCAGCGGCGAATCCGCGAAGAGCTTGTGAGCCTTTACGTCGGCCAGTGTGCGCGGAGTACCGAACCGTTTTCCAGCTTTAATACGGACTACGGGAGCCTTCGGATTCCCGGTATCCACGTTCGCCACGGTTGCGCCGCCCACCGCCTGGCGCTGATCACCGGTGTGATAAATCACCAGCTTGTCGCCAGGCTTCATTTGGGCCAGGTTCCTCACCGCGACCGGATTGTTCACACCGTCCCAGACGGTTTCACCGTCGCGCTCCAGGTCGTCGAAAGAATATGCTTCTGGCTCGGATTTCAACAGATAGGGCATGCGCTATAGATTAGCGTCCATGCATTCCGCCGGCGCCGCCCGGAGCGCCACGGCCGGCAGCGCTGCCATGCATACCCCCACCGCCACCGCCACTGTGCATACCGCCACCGCCGCCACCACCGTGCCAGCCGCCGCCAGAAGCACCACCGCCGCCGTTACCACCACGCCAGCCACCTCCTCCGCCCGGCGAGCCCGCGGGACGCGAACCGGACCAATGCCCGTGTTGCGCACCGCCACCGCCCTGCGAAGCATTGAAACCAGGCGAAGGAGCACCGGCGGAACTCTGGAAGCCACCCGCGGCCCACGCTGCGCGCGCCGCCTGCCGGCGTGCCATGTGATCGGCCCACGGCGACGAAGCAACGCCCATCCCCGGAGGGCTATTCGGATTTACCGGAACGAGGGCGCTTGCTCCCGGCCGGGCGGAAGTTCCTCCAGATGCCATCGATCCACCGCCGGGACCGCGATGGTGATGATTCCCGTCATGCGGGCCATTGTTGTCACGATTCCAGTGGCCGTTTCCCTGCCAGTGGCCGCCGCGGCCAACCGGAACAGCTACGACAGGCGCGTAGGCCACTGCACCAGGAGCGAAAAATCCCCAACCGAACGGGCTAAAAAAAGCTCCATCTCCCGGCAGCCACGCCCAGGAATTGAATCCGGCATTCCAAAGCCACCCGCCTCCGGCGTAGCCGTAGCCGAGGCCGGATGGATACGCGCTGTAGCCGTTCACCGGCGCAGCCCTCGCGGCCTGATAACTCATGCTCGCGTTGTATTCGGAGCGAACATTACTCCAGGCGTAGAGTTCGTCTTCTTTTTTGCGGTCGAATTTTTCGGGTTTCAGCAGATCGCTCAGCACTACTTCCTTACCCTTACCTAAGTTGAGTTTCTTATCCCCCAGATAGACCTCCGCCTTGCCGTCGATAACCGCCACCCGCGGGGTCTCATCGGCGCTGAAGCGATAGAGCCCACTCTTATCGATCAGAATGGATGCGCCGTGATTGAGCACCGAGATGCGGGAATCCTCAACAATCTGATCTACTTCAATCATGGCGTCGCCGCGCCGCAACTCCAGTTGCGTGTCGATGAGGGAAGGCGAAATCATGTGAACTTCGGTATTATTTCCGAGCCGCAAGAAGATGCCTGGCGTGAGCAAGACTTCTGCTTTGCCGACCTCCGTGGAAAGCACGTCGCCCGCGTTAAGGGCAGCAGAGCGAAGCTCACCGGTCGAGACCGGCTGGCCGTTTAGAGAAGTATTGCCTTCGAGATAATTGACGACCCCAGGCTTCGCGGAGATAGTGAAGGCCTGCGGCGATGCTGGACTGGCGGCAAAGCACAGCCCGGTCAGGATGCCGGCCGCCGGAAACCAAGTGCGGTTCATGAGTCCTCCCCCTGGACTGTGTGATGTGCAACCAGGGTAGCCAGGTTACAACGCCCCGGCATTATTGTACGCCCAAAATCGTTTCTAGTACCACGTTAAGCGTTTAACCAGTGCGATACAATCGCGACGGATACGGGAGTTCTCCTTGACACTGAGAGCGATCGACTACGTCAGTCTGGCCATCTACTTCGCGTTTGTCCTCGGAATCGGTTGGCTCGCCAAGCGCAAGATCACCACGAGCGAAGATTTTCTGACCTCGCGCCATTCGGTTCCCGTCTGGATCACCAGCCTGGCGTTCATCGCCGCCAATCTGGGTGCCCAGGAAATGATCGGCATGTGCGCGTCCGGAGCCAAGTACGGCATCATGACCGCGCACTTTTATTGGCTGGGCGCGGTCCCGGCGATGGTCTTTGTGGGCGTCTTCATGATGCCTTTCTACTACGGAAGCCGCGCGCGCAGCGTTCCTGAGTATCTAAAGCTACGGTTCGATGAAAAGACGCGCGGGCTGAATGCCATTACGTTCGCGGTCATGACGATTTTTTCGTCGGGCATTAGCATGTATGCGCTCGGACGGCTCTTCCAGTTAGTGCTTGGTTGGAGCTTCACAAGCTCGGTGCTGCTGTCGGCCGCCATTGTCCTGATTTACACGTTGCTGGGCGGCTTGACGAGCGCCATCTATAACGAAGTCGTTCAGTTCTTTTTGATCGTCCTGGGCTTCGCGCCCCTTTCGCTACTGGCGGTACAAAAGGCCGGAGGCTGGAGTGGAATTTCGGGACGGCTGCAGCCGGTAATGACGCATTCCTGGCGCTACGCCGCGCACTCGACACAAAACCCGATGGGCGTGGAAGTGTTCGGTTTGGTTGCGGGCCTGGGATTTGTGTTGTCGTTCGGATATTGGTGCACCAATTTTCTCGTTGTCCAACGCGCCATGGCAGCTGACAGCATGCACGGCGCACGGCAGACCCCGCTATTTGCCGCCTTCCCGAAAATCTTCATGCCGTTCGTAGTGATTCTGCCCGGCATCGCAGCGGTGGCGCTGATGCAGATGTCGAGCGGCTACCAGTTGCCGATCAAAGCGGGCGGCACGGGATACGACTACGACCAGGTGCTCACGACGCTGATGGCGCAATTCTATCCATCGGGCATGTTGGGAATCGGTTTGACGGCGCTGATGGCGTCGTTCATGTCCGGGATGGCCGGCAATGTAACAGCCTTCAACACGGTATTTACTTACGACATCTATCAGGGCTATATCCGGAAGCAAGCGCCGGACAGTCATTACCTGTGGATCGGTCGAGTCACAAAAGTTGTGGGAGTCGTGCTGTCGATCGGAACGGCGTATCTGGCGACGACGTTCAACAACATGATGGATTTCCTGCAATTGATCTTCGCGTTTGTGAACGCGCCATTGTTTGCGACGTTTCTGCTCGGCATGTTCTGGAAGCGCACGACGGGGCACGCGGCATTTACCGGGTTGCTGGTCGGGACGACCGCCGCCGCTGTGACGCACGGCCTGACGGTGGCGGAAGGCAAGGGCGGGTGGATCGCGAACACCCACGGATTCATTTCCACAATGGCCCAAAATTACTGGATCGCGATCATCTCATGGACGGCCTGCATGGTAATTACAATTGCGATCAGTCTGATGACCAAGCCGAAACCGGTGAGCGAGCTTCACAACCTAGTATTCGGCGTGACGGATATTCCACGCGAAGAAAGCGCGCCTTGGTACAAGCGGCCAGGACCGCTAGCGATCATCGTACTCGGCGTGCTCGTGATCGTGAATATTATTTACTGGTAAACCGCTATGAACGACCTGCGCCGACCGACTGGATTTCTTTTCGCCTTGTTGGGCGTTATTCTGCTTGCCTATGGTTTGATCTCTCCCGAGGTGCAAGCGCCGCTCGAACCCGGCGTGAACGTGAACTTGTGGTGCGGATTGATGCTGCTGATTTTCGGAGGGTGCCTGCTTTGGCTCTCGTATCGCGCGAAATCGTAGCGCAATTTGGCGAGCGATTCGGCGCGGATGTGAAGCCGGCTGTGTATCGCGCGCCCGGCCGGGTAAACCTAATCGGCGAGCACACCGATTACAACCTTGGCTACGTGCTTCCGATTGCGCTCGATATGGCTTGCTATGTGGCGATCGCGCCGGCGAGCCACGCGTGCCTGCGAGCGTACTCACGCGATCTCGACCGGGAATTTTGCATTGGCCTCGCGGAACTCGCAGCAGCTAAACCGACAGGGCAATGGAGCGACTATGTGGTGGGCGTGGCGCGCGAGTTGGCGGCCGCCGGGTTTGCCATTGAACCATGCGATCTATATATAGCGAGCGATGTGCCGGCCGGCGCCGGCCTGAGTTCTTCGGCGGCGCTCGAGATCGCTACCGCGGTGGCGCTCCTTGACAATCGTCGAATGGACCGGCGGGAGATCGCCCGACTGGGGCAGCGCGCCGAATCCCAATTTGTCGGTATGCCGTGCGGCATCATGGACCAGTATGCGGCCGTGTTCGGCCATTCAGGAGCGGCGCTGAAGATCGACTGCCGCAGTCTCGAGCACGAATACGTTGAGCTTCCGGGCAACTTGCGTATCCTGGCTGTAAATTCGTTGGTGAAGCATGAACTGGGGACATCTGCGTACCGAAAACGCGTGGCCGAATGCCAAGAAGCGGTGGCGGCGATCCAAAAGAGCGACCCGCAGGTAAGAAGCCTGCGTGATGTGACGCTGCCGCGCTTCCAGGCCATCGAAGAGACGATTCCGGAAGTGGCGCGGCGGCGCGCGCGACACGTTATTTCAGACACGCAGCGCGTAGTGGATTTCTCGGCGGCCGCCCAAAGCAGCGATCTTGCCGAGATGGGCAGACTGTTTGTGGCTTCGCACCGCAGCATGCAGCACGATTATGAGATCAGTTGCGAAGAGATCGATTTTCTTGTGGACACTGCGATTGAGATTACGGGCGTTCATGGCGCGAGGATGACGGGCGGCGGCTTTGGCGGCTGCACGGTAAACCTTGTCGCGCCTGAAGCCGTCGATGATTTCAAGCGGCACCTGGAAACGTCATATCGTGAACGCTACGGCAAAACGCCGGCATTTTATGAATGTAGGCCAGCGGCCGGCGCAGGGCGCGTTTAGCCGCCGATCGAATACATCGCGCGCCCTGGCGCGAGGAACGAAGGCCGATTGATCTCGTGCCCGGCCCACTTTTGCCAGACCGTGGAACGAATGGCGTCCTGAAGCGCGATCTCGTCATCGAGCAGATGGCGGATATCGGTTTCTTCTCTTGCGAAGAGGCAGTAGCGCAGCTTGCCGTCGGAAGTGAGACGCAGCCGATTGCAATTTAGGCAGAAGGGGCGGCTGACTGACGCGATGAAGCCGACGCGCGAGCCATCGGCAAACCGGTATTCCGTGGCTGGGGCGCGCGGGTCGGCGTCGGACACGGGAAAGAGAGATCCGAATTCCTTAGCGAGCATGTCCAGCATGTCGTCGGCGGTAAGGACGCGATCCATCGACCAAAGCTCGCGGCCATCGAGGGGCATGAATTCGATGAAGCGGACCTCGATGTTTCGCTCTCTCCCGAAACGAACGAGAGAAACGACATCCGACTCGGTCAGGCCCTTAATGGCGACGGCATTCAGCTTGATTATTGGATAGCCTGCGTCGAGGGCGGCGTCGATCCCGGCGAGAACTCGCGTGAGTTCATCGCGGCGGGTGATTTGGGCAAAGCGTTCGCGGTCCAGGGTATCGAGGTGAATATTCAGGCGGCGCAGACCGGCGTCAAACAACGGTTTCGCGTGACCAGCGAGCAGTACGGCATTCGTGGTGAGGGCAAGATCGCGGATACCTTCCTGCCCGGACAATTTTTCGATGAGCGAAGGTAGCCTGGGACGCAGCAGCGGCTCGCCTCCGGTGAGCCGAATTTTGGTCAGCCCGAGCGGCACCGCGGCCGATACAAAACGCAGAATCTGTTCGAAGCTCAGTTGCGAACGTAGCGGCGCATATTCGGCGCCCGTCTCCGGCATGCAGTAGAAGCAGCGGATATTACAGTGGTCGGTGACGCTGATACGCAGGTCCGAATGCAAACGTCCAAAAGTATCGAGTAAGGGCGCGCCGACCTGGACGAGTTGGGTCACTTCACAGCCAGCATGCGTTCGATGGGAACGCGCGCTCGCTCGATAATATCGGCTGGCAGCTCAATGCGGGGCTCGAGTGTTTCGAGACAATCGCGCAGCTTTTCAAGCGTGTTCAGCTTCATGTAGGGGCACTCGCTGCAATTGCAATTTTCGTTGGCAACGAAGTAAAAGCGCTTGCCGGGAGATTGTTTTTCGAGCGAGTAGCGCACGCCGCTTTCGGTCATCACGATGAATTCTTCGGCGCTTTGCTTCCCGCACCAGTCGATGATGGCGGAAGTGGAGCCGATGAAATCGGCCATGCGGAGCACATCTCCGGGGCACTCCGGATGAGCAGCGACGAGGGCTCCAGGATGTTCGGAGCGGGCGGCGGCGAGACGGCGAGCGGGAAAAGTTGCATGCACTATGCAGGCACCCTGCCAGATTTGCATGTTCTGCCGGCCGGTCTGCTTCTTGACGAAATTGCCGAGGTTGATGTCGGGCAGAAACAGGATCGGCTTTTCGGGCGGAATTGAGTTTACAATCGCGGCAGCGTTGCGAGATGTGCAAAGGATGTCGCTCTCTGCCTTCACCTCGACCGAAGTATTGATGTAGCTCACAATCACGTGCTCGGGATGAGTGCGGCGAAAAGCGCGGATGGCCTCGGCCGGACAGCTATCGACGAGACTACAGCCTGCATTAAAATCTGGTAATACTACGACGCGCTCCGGGTTGAGCACCTTAGCAGTCTCAGCCATGAAACGCACGCCGCAGAATGCAATGACATCGCCTTCGAACCTCTGGGCCGCGCGCGCCAATTCGAGGCTATCGCCGATAGAATCAGCGATTTCCTGGATTTCGGGCTCTTGATAATGGTGAGCGAGAATCACCGCATGGCGTTCCGCCTTGAGCTGGAGGATCTCATCCGCAAGCGAGGTGGCGACGACCATGGCTAGCCTGATTTTAGCGCGATGAGGAAAAATTCGGTGTCAGGCGTGCATATTCTCGTAACAATACAATTACGATCTGCTTCAATAAAGATATAGCGCAGATAACCTCCGAGTCTGCGCGCAAAGAGGGGGAGCCTCCAACCCAATTGGCGGGCTCCCCTAATGTCACTCAGATTTTTCCCTGACTACCAGATAAACTTCCCGACGACTTGAATGACGCGTGCGTTACTAGTAAAGAAAGCCTCCGGATTATTAAAGTTCACGCTGTTGGCGTTCACGTAAGCGCCCAAGCCAATACTGGTGACATTGCCGACATCGTTGATGGCTCCCGGAATGAACTGGGGATGATTGAAAAGATTGAAGGCTTGGCCCTGCAACTCGAAATGAAAGCGCTCTTTGGCGGAGAAGCGCTTGATCACGGTCATGTCGACGTTATTGATCGGACGAGTCGGTTCGGTGTTTCGGCCCGCCGTGGCGAGAGCGCCAAGACCTGCCTGGACGTATTCAGCGTTTGGATTCGTCGCGACATATGCCACCGTGGCGCTTCCGCTTGTGCGGGCACCGGTGCGATCCACACCAAACACGCCCGATCCGGTATGCGGCGCGCCATTCGGATTAAGGATGGTGCGGTCCGGGGCTGAGTCCCCATTCTGATTGCTATCGATGCCGCTCTGCACAGTGAAATATTCGGGACTCTCGTAGGTGTAAATAGGGGCGAGTTCCCAGTTTCCGATTAGGTTCTTCATGAACCAATTGCTACTGTGCTGAAAGAACGGCAAGTCATAGAGGACCGAGATACTGAGGCGGTGGCGGCGGTCGAGCGCGGAGCTTGCGCGCTCCGATGTCAGGTCGAAGAAGTCCTGAGCGCGGCGAGGCGTCAGTGAAGTGGAATTGAACTCAGCCGTGGAATTATCGATGTTGTGGCTCCAGGTATAGGCTGCAATGAACTGCAGCCCATTCGAGAAGCGTCGGTTTAATTGGAGCGCCAGACCGTTGTAGCTGGAATGGCCTTGCGCTGTATAGGCGGTTATGAGGTTCTTGAAGCCGGCAGCCGCATAACCTGGCGCAAAATTGGAGCGGGCCTGCACATCGCCAAGGGTCAAGGGAAGGCATGCGAGAGTTGCGACGCTCGGCATGGTCAGATAGGTCGGAATATAGGAGGAAGAGTTGATCTTGGAGACCTTGTCGATCTGAACCTGCGTCGGAAGATGAACCCCCTGCGTGCCAAGATAGCGAGCCGTCAGTGTGTAGTCTCTGGCAAAGACATGCTCGATTTCGAAGTTGTAGTTGATGGTGTAAGGCAGGATTTGGTCGGTGATGTAGGTGCTGGTCAGCGCCCTGGCCTGAGCGACACTCAATGTGCCGGTAGCGGCATTGGGCAAGATGCCGCCGGTAGCCAGGAAGCCGCCCGGTGGTGTGGGATTACCGGTTACATCTAAAGAAGTGCTGAATTGCGGGGGCAAGGAAAGCGTTCCGATATTGTCGAACAGGACATCGTAGGCCATGCCAAAGCCGGCGCGAATGACGGTGTTTTGACTGGTGCCCGGCGTGTAAGCCAAACCTACGCGGGGCGCGATCGCGTTCTTCTGGGCCTGCGGAGTTCCAAAGGTGATTAATCCCGGCACGCTCGCCAGAGCATTCACGCTTTGCAAACGCTCGGATTGCGGGACAGTGGTGTATTCGTAGCGCGCACCTAGATTGATAGTCAGATTCGGGCGCGCGCGCCAAGCGTCCTGGATGTAAGAGAAGCTGGCGATCTGATCGCCGTAATAGACGACATTGCCGAGCCCGCGCTGGGCGATGACATTAGGCGTTTGATCGGTCAGATAGTTGGCAACCGTGCTGTACTGATAATCGCCGCGAGAGCGCTGGGTGAAAGCCGATGGAGCAATATAGCGCCGCAGCTCGGTACCAAATTTGAGGCTGTGCGATCCACGCGTCCAACTCACGTTATCGACGCCCTGGTACATGTTGCTGATGTTGTACTGCGGGTAGTTCGGGTTTGGCCCGATTTGCAGTTGGAGATCGGTGAACTGCAAGTTTGGAAACTGATCGAGGCCGGGGAAACTGTAGTTGCCAATGGGGAAGCTTTGGTTCTGGCGATTGTAGCCGAGACGCAACTCGTTGGTTATTGACGGACTGAAGGTGTGATACCAAGCCATCGTCGCCAGGTAGTTGGTGGTCGGGACGGGAGTATAGAAGACCGGCAGAGTCACGTTGGTGGTGTTGATAGTCAGGCCACGATTGTAGACATAGCGTCCGCGAATCTGATCCTTGTCCGAAAGATTGTAATCGGAGCTTAGGGTGCCGAAATAATTATTTGTGTAGTTGGGACCGACTGTGTTCAACGCTCCTAGCGGGATCGACGTGCCACCGACCGTCAGACTAGGGACCTTCGCTCCGGTACTGACCGCGGGCGCCAAGGCATACTGCTTCATGACATTCAAATTGTTCTGATTGATTCCGGGAAGGGCCGCCAGAGTGCTATAGCCAGCGGGGGTGGGCGCATAAGCGATATTTCCGGTGGTGCTCGCCTGCCCCAGCGGATTGTATTCAAAGTTCGCGAAGTAAAACCATTTGTCTTTGCGGATCGGCCCACCCACCTGGCCGCCCAGGCGATTTTGATCGTAGCGGGGATTACTCGTGAGCCCTTGATTCTGGAAGGCCTGATCGATGGCCTTCAGGTTCCTATTGCGCATATAGTCGTACAGCATGCCGTGCAATTCGTTGGTTCCGGTGCGCACAACGATATTAAATTGACCGCCCGAGCTGTGACCGTATTCGGCCTGGAATTGATTCAGCAGGACAGTGAATTCCTGGACGGCGTCATTGGGGACGACTACCTGGGAGCCGGTGACCGACTTGCTGTTGTTGTCGACGCCGTCGACAGTAAAGTTATTGTTGCGCGGACGCTGGCCACCCACGCTGGGTCCACGGCCCATACCGACTCCGCCGGTGGTGGCGACGCCGGCCTGGAGGAGCGAAAGATTCAGGACCCCCAAACCGATGCTATTGACCGGAAGATCCTGCACTTGCTTGGTCGTGTAGGTGTTTTGGATTTGCGCAGTGGTGGTGTCGATCTGCGCGACGGCGGTAGACACTTCGATGGTTGTCGAGGTCGCGCTGACTTGCAGCGTCAGATTGGCAGTGGAAGTCGTATTGAGGGTGACCGTAACGCCCTTGAGCGTAGAAGTGCTGAAGCCCGTTCCAGAAGCCGTCAACGTATATGTGCCGGGAGGGAGATTGGACAGCCGGTATTCGCCATTACCATTGGCGGTCGCTGCGCTCTTGATGTTAGTGGCATCGTTGACGATGGAAACGGAGGCGTTAGGCACACCCGCTCCAGAGGCGTCTTGGATTGTACCGACCAAGTCGCCGCTAATGGCCTGACCGAAGGCTAAGGCGTCAGAGGCGAGGATCATCACCAGGGCGAGCGAAAAACGTGACAAGTGAGACGATTTCATAACGCGGATAGACGGGTAGTCCTCCCCTTGACTACTCCTAGGCCTATTCCGCAGGCAACTCGAGGTCCACGACCTAAGCCATTGTAAACGCAGATAACCGGAATCTAACCTTGTCCCGATTATGGAAATAACCTGATCGGGTTATACGGTTTGCCGGATCAGTAAGCGCGTTGATTTCAGGCGACATCGGCTAGTTGACACTCGGCAGCGGAGGGTAAACGGGGATCGAGTTCGGAAGCGCGGAGTTTAATTTGAGCAAGTGAAAATTCGAAGCCAAATGCGGCTGGATCGGATGCCTGACTCGGCTGTTCCTGGAGGGATCGGATATATTGGCGGGCGGCGTTATCCAAACGCGCTTTGGCTTGGCGCTTGCGGTTGTCCTGGAGCTCACGGAGAGCGGCGGTGTCTCTGTCTCGTTGGCGGCGTAAGCGGCTTTCCTGAATGCTGAGGTTGTTGAGCTGGCGCTGGTAGGCGAGAAAAACCTGGGCTTCGATCAAGTG
>Ga0068853_100003005_pt1 | contig 12868 bp, 10 predicted proteins | sample KBSCornC32_FD_65655 | JGI IMG/M metagenome (GOLD analysis project Ga0068853, IMG submission 65655) | Corn rhizosphere microbial communities from Kellogg Biological Station, Michigan, USA - KBS Corn C3-2 | ecosystem: Host-associated > Plants > Roots > Rhizosphere > Soil ... | reverse complement strand
GCGAAGGACCTGGGAGAGCAGGGCCGGTCCGGCGAAAAGAACGAGTCCGGCGAACGACGACAGAAGCATGCCGAGGACGAAGGTCCGGCCCGGGCCGAGGCGAGGGCCGATCCGATCACGTTGACGGTCGAGCTGGTCAGCATCAGGGCGCTGTTGGCCGGCAGCAACTCCCCACGCGGCACCAGCATGGGCGTGAACGACTGTCCGGCCACGGCGTCGAACAGGGCGCACACGCCGGCCAGGACCACCACGACGTACAGCTGGGTCGAACTCAGCACACCGAACACGGCGGCCAGCGGGACCGAGCCGATCACAACCAACTGGCCGAGATCGGCCAGCACGAGAATCCGCTTGTACGGCAGGCGATCCACCCACACGCCGGCCGGCAGCCCGAGCACGAGATGCGGCAGAAAGCCGGCCGCGCCAAGGACACCCATCTCGAACGGCGTGGCGTGCAGGCCCACAACGGCGACCAAGGGCAGAGCCACCGCCGTCACGCTGGATCCCAGCAGGGACACCGAATTCCCGACGAACAGCCGACGAAAGTCCCCCGTGAAGATCACGGTCTCGACGGTACAAGCAGGCGGACCCGCCGGGGCGGGTCCGCTGCTCACAGCAGAACGGGTCAGATGTTGCGTCGGTACTGGCCACCGACCTCGAAGAAGGCCTCGGTGATCTGGCCGAGGGTGCACACCCGGGCGGCGTCCATCAGCACGGCGAAGACGTTCTCGCCGGTGGTGGCGGCGGTGCGCAGGCGGGCAAGGGCGTCGGCGGCGTCGGAGCGGTGGCGGTGTTGGAAGTCCAAGGTGCGGTCGACCTGGGACTCCTTCTCCTGCTCGGTGGCGCGGGCGAGCTCGATCTCGACGGGACCCTCGTCGGCCTGCGGCGCGAGGAAGGTGTTCACGCCGATCAGCGGCAGGGTGCCGTTGTGCTTGCGCTGCTCGTACAGCATGGACTCGTCCTGGATCCGACCACGCTGGTAGCCGGTCTCCATCGCGCCGAGCACGCCGCCCCGCTCGGAGATGCGGTCGAACTCGGCCAGCACGGCCTCCTCGACCAGGTCGGTCAGCTCGTCGATGACGAACGAACCCTGCAACGGGTTCTCGTTCATCGACAGGCCCCACTCCTTGTTGATGATCAGCTGGATGGCCATCGCGCGGCGCACCGAGCTCTCGGTCGGGGTGGTGACGGCCTCGTCGTAGGCGTTGGTGTGCAAGCTGTTGCAGTTGTCGTACAGCGCGCACAGGGCCTGCAGGGTGGTGCGGATGTCGTTGAAGTTCATCTCCTGCGCGTGCAGCGACCGCCCCGAGGTCTGCACGTGGTACTTGAACTTCTGCGACCGCTCGTTGGCCCCGTAGCGGTCCCGCATGGCCACCGCCCAGATCCGCCGGGCCACCCGGCCGATCACGCTGTACTCGGCGTCCATCCCGTTGGAGAAGAAGAACGACAGGTTGGCCGCGAAGTCGTCGATGCTCATACCACGGGCCAGGTACGACTCGACGTAGGTGAACCCGTTGGCCAGCGTGAAGGCCAGCTGGCTGATCGGGTTGGCCCCGGCCTCGGCGATGTGGTAGCCGGAGATCGACACCGAGTAGAAGTTGCGCACCTTGTTGGCGATGAACCATTCCTGGATGTCGGCCATCATGCGCAGGCTGAACTCGGTGGAGAAGATGCAGGTGTTCTGCCCCTGGTCCTCCTTGAGGATGTCGGCCTGCACCGTGCCGCGCACATTGGCCAGCGCCCAGGCCCGCAGCTCGGCGGTCTCCTCGGCGTTGGGCTCGCGGTCGTGCTCGGCCCGGAACGCCTCGACCCGCTGGTCGATCGCGGTGTTGAGGAAGTACGCCAGGATCGTCGGCGCCGGCCCGTTGATCGTCATCGACACCGAGGTGGTCGGCGAGGTGAGGTCGAAGCCGTCGTAGAGGGCCTTCATGTCCTCCAGCGACGCGATGGAGACGCCGGAGGTGCCGATCTTGCCGTAGACGTCCGGCGGGGTGTCGGGGTCGCGGCCGTAGAGCGTGACGGAGTCGAAGGCGGTGGACAGCCGGGTCGCCGCCGAGCCCTCGGACAGCAGCTTGAACCGCTTGTTGGTACGGAACGCGTCGCCCTCGCCGGCGAACATCCGGGCCGGGTCCTCACCGTCCCGCTTGAACGGGAAAACGCCCGCGGTGTACGGGAAGCGGCCGGGCAGGTTCTCGTTGCGCAGCCAGCGCAGCAGGGTGCCCTCGTCGTCGAACCTCGGCAGGCTGACCCGGCGCACCTTGTTGCCGGACAGCGTCTCCCGGGTCAGCTCGGTGCGGATCTCCTTGTCCCGCACCTGGAACACCAGCTCGTCGCCGGAGTACTGCTCGACCGTGCGCGGCCAGTCGGCCAGCAGGTCGGCGCTGTCCCGGTCCACCTCGCGCTCGCTGGCGTCGACCAGCTCGGCCAGGTCCGAAGTGGACTTTCCGGCGGCGTCCAACGCCTTCCGCGCCTGCACGAGATGCGTGTGCGTGCGGACGGCCTCGACCTGCTCGTCGGTCCGCTTGTGGTACGTGCGAACAGTGTCGGCGATGTCCGAGAGGTAGCGGGCCTGGGCGGCCGGCACGATGGTGGACGCCGAGGTGGACACCTTGCCCTCGACCGCGGGCAGTACGCCGTGCTCGAAACCCAACGAGCTCAACAGATGCTGGTACAACGCGGTGACGCCATCGTCGTTGAAGGTGGCGGCGCTGGTGCCGAACACCGGCATGTCCTGCCACGTCGAGCCGAACGCCTCGCGGTTGCGCACCAGCTGGCGGGCCACGTCCCGACGGGCGTCCTCGGCCCCGCGGCGCTCGAACTTGTTGATCGCCACCGCGTCGGCGAAGTCCAGCATGTCGATCTTCTCCAGCTGCGACGCGGCGCCGAACTCCGGCGTCATCACGTACAGCGAGTGGTCGACGAACGGCACGATCGCGGCGTCGCCCTGGCCGATGCCCGGCGTCTCCACGACGATCAGGTCCGCGCCGGCGGCCTTGCAGGCCAGAATGGCGTCGGCCAGGCCGTCGGGCACCTCGGCCCCGGCCCGACGCGTTGCCATGGAACGGAAGAAGACCCGCTCGCGGTCCAGACAGTTCATCCGGATCCGGTCGCCGAGCAGCGCACCGCCACCGCGACGCCGGGACGGGTCGACGGCCAGCACCGCGATGTGCAGCTTGTCCTGCTGGTCAAGGCGGAACCGGCGGACCAGCTCGTCGGTCAGCGAGGACTTGCCGGAGCCGCCGGTGCCGGTGATGCCCAGCACGGGCACGTGCCGGTCGCCGACCGCGTCGACCATGGCCGCGCGCAGCTGGTCGGACAGCTTGCCGGCCTCGATCACCGTGATGGCCCGGGACAGCGCGTCCTGCGCGCCGGTGAACAGGCCGTCCCAGCTGGCCGGGACCGTCTCGGACAGGTCGGTGTCGCAGGACTCGACCATGGTGTTGATCATCTGGGCCAGGCCCATGTGCTGGCCGTCGGCCGGCGAGAAGATGCGGGCCACGCCCCGCGAGTGCAGCAGCTCGATCTCCCGCGGCACGATCACGCCGCCACCGCCGCCGTACACCTTGACGTGCCCGGCGCCGCGCTCCTTCAGCAGCTGCACCAGGTAGGTGAAGTACTCGACGTGCCCGCCCTGGTAGGCGCTGATCGCCACGCCCTGGGCGTCCTCCTGGATCGCGGCGGTGACGACCTCGTCCACCGACCGGTTGTGGCCCAGGTGGATCACCTCGGCGCCCTGCGACTGCAGGATGCGCCGCATGATGTTGATCGCGGCGTCGTGCCCGTCGAACAGACTGGCGGCGGTGATGAACCGGACCGGGTTGCTCGGCTTGTGGAGAGCAACTGCTCCGCTCATGGGGGACTCCTCAGGGGGGTGGCCTCCTAAATACTTTGCCTTCCTACTATCGGGAGTGCAACTAAGTCGCTACGAGGCACTGCTCACACGGCCACCAGAAACCGGACTCGACCGGCGGAAACGACAGATCAGGTTAACGGCGTTCAGCCATTCGGCGACCAGCGACGATCAGCCCTGTCGGCGCGCGCTACCCGCAAGTAGGGTCCCACTCCGGGTGCCGCCACACCTCGCCCGCTCACATCAGGACTGAGGAGATCCCTATGCGCGTGAGCAAGGTCGTGGTCGCGGTGCTGGCGCTGGCGGGGCTGACCGCCGGGACCGCGAGCGCCGACGGGACCGGGTCGCTGCGGCTGTCCGAGGCCACCACCGTCGGCATCCACAACACCTACGACACCGCCGCGTACCAGTACCTGGCGCAGTCGCTGGACGCCGGCGCGAACCTGGTCGAGCTGGACGCCTGGTTCAACGTCTTCACGCACAAGTGGAACGTCAGCCACAGCAACCCGCTCGGCAGCGACAACAACTGCGTGCAGGCCAAGTCGCCGACCGCCAACCTGTACGGCGGCACGCGCAACCAGAACCTCAACGACTGCCTCGACGACATCAACGTGTGGCTGGGCAACCACCCCGGCGCCGGGCCGCTGACCATCAAGATCGAGCTCAAGGCCGGGTTCGCCGGCAACATCGGGATGGGCCCGGACACCCTGGACAGCTACGTGCACAACAGCCTGGGCAGCCGGGTGTTCCGGCCGATCGACCTGCTCGGCTCGTACCCGACGCTGGACGACGCCGCCAAGGCCAACAACTGGCCGACCCGCTCGGCGATGGCCGGCAAGGTCATGGTGGAGATCATTCCCGGCACGGTCGAGGAGCAGAACCCGACCGACCACCTGTGGACCGACGTCGAGTACGCCCAGTACATGAAGGGGCTGGCCGCCGCCGGCAACCTCGCCCAGGCGCAGATCTTCCCCGCCGTGCACAACGCCGCCGCCGGCGACCCGCGCACCCGGTACAGCGACACGTCGCTGCGCCCGTGGTTCGTGGTGTTCGACGGCGACGCCAGCGGCTACATCGACGGCGGCATCGACACCTCGTTCTACGTCACCAACCACTACTTCCTGATCATGACCGACGCGGAGAGCGTCAAGCCGGCCATCGACGACGTCAACCCGACCGTGCAGCAGGCCCAGGACCGGGTCGCGCTGATGGCGAGCAAGGGGGCCAGCGTGGTCGGCACCGACTGGCGGCAGCTGACCACCGTGCTGCCCGAGGTGCTCCCCCGCGGCTGACGTAGTGCCACATGCGCTTCCTATGTGGCAACCAGCGCCACATGGGAAGCGCATGTGGTTTTTCAGGTGGTGAGGGTGGTGGCCCAGAGGGTGCCGAGCCAGGTGGAGTAGCGGTCGTCGGACCAGCCCTGGCGCACGACGAGAGTCCGCCACAAGGTGCCGTCGGTCATGGCGAAGAGCACGTCGCGGCACTCATCCTCCGACACGGCCAACTGCCCGGTGGCCGCCGCCCGCGCGGCGTGCACGGCCATGCCCTCGAAGCGGGCGGCGTCGACCTCGGCCAGGAACGTGGCGACGGCCGGATCGGCCTCGGCGGCGCTCTGCGCGGCGAGGCGTAGCCCGGCGGTCCGGCGCATGACCGTCGTGTTGACCGAAGCGAACCGGCGCAGCCGCGTCGGCAGGTCGGGCTCGGCGAACACGGCTTGCAGCTCGGGCCGGTCGAGCAGCTGGACGTCCTGCTCGTCGCCGCCGACGGCGATGTCCCAGGCCCGGTACAGCAGCGTCGGCTTGTTCCGGAAGGTCGCGTAGACGGTTTCCGCGGCGACCCCGGCCGTCCGCGCCACGTCGGCGATCGTGGTGCCGCCGTAGCCCCTGACCTCGAACAACTCCCGCGCGGCGGCCAAGATCCGCGCGCGGTTCTCCGCGGCCTGCTCGCGGCGCCGGCTGGCGTCGTAGCGCCTCTTGACATCACCCACGGTTGGATACACCCTCACAGTATTGGATATAGGTCGACTGTATCGGAGGTTGCCATGGTAACCGAAGAGTTCCTCGCCGAGATGCTGCCGCGCCAGCTCGACGCCGAGCGGGCGCTGTGCCGCGGCGATGCCGAACCGCGCCGGCACACCTGGTCGCACGAGGACCCGGTGACGGTGTTCGGCGCGTCGAAGGTGCCGGTGCGACGCGGCTGGGACGAGGTCAGCGGCCTGTTCAAGGACGTCGCCGCCAGCTTCTCCGGCCTGGACGCGTACGAGTTCGAGCTGGTCGCCGCCGGGGCGAGCGGCGATCTGGCCTACACGGTCGGCTTCGAGCACAAGACCGCGGTGATCAACGGCGAGACGAAGACCTACACGCTGCGCGTCACCCACGTCTACCGGCGCGAGGACGGCGTGTGGCAGACGGTCCACCGCCACGGCGACCACGTCAGATCATGATCACCGTCGGTCCGACCGAAGGCACGCCGTTCATCCTGCCGACCAGAGGCCACGGCCTGGTGAAGCTCGACGCCACGGCCACCGACGGCGCCCTGTCGGCCTTCGAACTCGTCCTCGAACCGGGCGAAGGCCCCGGCGAGCACGTGCACACCCGCGAACACGAGCTCTGGTACGTGTTGGCAGGCGAATTCCGCTTCCTGCTCGGCGACAAGCTGGTCCACCAGCCCACGGGCGGCCTGGCCTTCGGCCCGCGCGGCGTGTCCCACACGTTCCAGAACGTCGGCAGCACCGAGGGACGACTGCTGGTGATCACCGCGCGGGCCGGGCTGGAGAGCTTCTTCCTCGAGTACGACCGTCTGGCCACCGGTCCGTACGACCCGGAGGCGCTGGCCGCGGCGGCGGAGGCCGGCGGGATCGAGTTCACCGGCCCGCCGCTGGGCACTACTTCTTCCGGGCCGCCCGGCGGGCGGCGCGGCGAAGCTGGAAGATCCGCGCGTAGGTAGGGATGCCGACCAGCAGCACGCCGCAGATCGCGGCCAGCAGCAGGGCCACGCCCAGCGGGAAGTTGCCGCTCCAGCCGAAGAAGTCAATCGTCACGTAGCTGTTGTTCTGCAGGATGAAGACCAGCAGCAGGACCAGCACCACGGCGGCGATGGTGATGCCGACCCAGAGGCCGCTGATCCGGTTGCCCTTGAGCACGGCCGGGTCGCGCCCGTGCTTGGTCGACGGCTCAGGGGTGGCGGGTTCGATCACGCCGCCGCCTCCGGGCACGGCGCCGCCCGGCATGGCCGGGACGGCCGGCGCCTCGGGCGCGCCGGGCATGGCCACGTCGGTGCCGGCGTCACGCATGGGCGGGACCTCGGGCACGTCACGGGCGGCGGCGCTGTGCTTCGGCTCGGTCATGGGATCCACCTCCTCACTGGAGTGTTCCCCATTGTGGTGGCCACGAACCGGCGACGCGCGGCGACGCTACCCCGTTCGGGTGTCGATCACGGCCAGGCTGCTCACCACCCGGTTCCGGCCGGCTCGCTTGGCCCGGTAGAGGGCGGTGTCGGCGGCGTGCACGAGCTCGTCGACGCCCGAGGCGGCCTCGGGATAGACGGCCGCGCCGATGGAGGCCGACAGCGTGGACAGCACGGTGTCGCTGTCGGGCAGCGGCACCCGCAGCTGGCTGATGGCCCGCCGGATCCGCTCGGCGATGGCCAGCACGTCCCGATTGCGCAGGCCGGGCAGCAGCACCACGAACTCCTCGCCGCCGAACCGGCCGACCGTGTCGTAGTCCCGCACCGACCGCCGCACGGTGCCGGCGACGGCCTTGAGCACCTCGTCCCCGGCGAGGTGCCCGTAGGTGTCGTTGACCCGCTTGAAGTGGTCGAGGTCGACCATCAGCACGCCGAACGGCGAGCCACGGGTCAACTCCTTGCTGGCCACGTCCTGCCAGGTGGTGGCGTTGAGCAGGCCGGTCTTCTGGTCCTTGGTGGCCAGCTCCTCCAGATGCTTGACCAGCACGCTGCGGTGCAGCACGAACAGCGGCACGAACAGGAACAGCAGCGCGAACGGCTGGTACACGAGCACCAGCCCGATCACCGCGCCGATGCAGATCGTGGCCAACTCCAGCGCGTTGTCGTCGGCCGAGCCGACCAGGTCCGGCAGCGACCGCGGGCCGCCGTCGACCCGCAGGCTGACGGCGATGAGCACGCCGTCGACGGCGAAGAACACCACGGCCGCGGCCAGCACCACCCCGATGGCCACGGCGTCCAGGTCGGTCTCGCGGGTCAGCACCGGGACGCCCCCCGCGTCCAGCACCAGCCGAGCGGCCCAGGCGGCCAGGATCATCGCGGCGGCGTTCATCACCTGCCGGTGCGGGTAGCTGCGGTGCACCCGGTAACTGCGCACCACCACGTGCGCCGAGACCAGCGCGGTCAGCACGGCCACCCACGACATGGGCAGCGTCAGCACGGCCGCGAACACCCACACCGACACCATGTTGATGTGCACGGAGCCGCTGATCACCCGGCGCAGCCGCTCGATCCGCCGGGACGCCTCGCCCTGAACGAAAGCCGCGGCGGCCAGCGCCACCGCGGTCACCACCGGCAGATCGGCGCGTTCGCGGAACGCGGCGGCGATCACCGCCAATGCGCCGAGATCGACCGCAAGCACATACCAGATCGATGCCACCGGCCGCCCCCACAACGGCCATTTCGCGATTCTTGCCACCCCAAGGTCATCTTGTCGTATGCTCGCCATGGCTCTCCCCCCACGGTTTCCATGGAGTATGCGGGAAGCTGCGGAGTGTGTTCTGGAATCGGATCAGGACCACCCGGCTAGCGCAACGGAGGTTGACACTATGCGTGGTAGGACAACCTGAACAGATCAAGGTGATCCGTCGAACGGGGTCGGCGGCGGCCCGCCATCCGTCGCCGACCGTGTTCACCGATCAGCCGGTCAGCTGCACGGCCAGTTGCGCGGGATTCGCCACCCGCCGCCAGGCCAACGCCAGTCCGGCGGCCAGCACGACACCGACGCAACCGACGACCGCCATTCCGACGGCCGGCGTGAACACCTGAGCGAATGCGCCCGCGACAAGTGCGCCTACCCCTTGCACCGATTGGATGACCGCGGACGCGAATCCCATTCCCTGGGCCCGTACCGAATTAGGCAGCAATCGAGATGCGGTCGTCATCGCTTGAATGGTGTAAATCGTCGCGGCGGCCCCGCTGCACGCGAACAGGACCATCGACAGCACCAGGTTCGGATACAGCGCGCAGGCCGCGATCGGCGCGCCGGCGGCCACCCCGAGCCAGCCGACCGAGCGCAGCCGGGCCAGCTCGGACAGCCGTTCGAACAGCAGCGAGCCGACGACCGCGCCGATCGGGTCGGCGGCCATCAGCAGGCCGACCGCGACCGGCCCCATGCCCAGCTGCTTGGCGTACGGGGCGCCCAGTGCCTCGGGCGCGATGTAGAACAGGGCGAGCGCCCCGATGCCCAGCAGGACGCGGGTGCGCGAGTCGCGCCAGATCACCGTGAAGCCGTGCAGGATCTTGGTCGGCTCGTCGTGCTCCACGGACCGCACGGCTGGGCGCGGTCGCAGGCCGATCTGGAGCAGCACCGCCGAGACGGCGAACGTGAGCGCGTCGATGGCCAGGCCCAGGTACGGGTTGAGCACGGCGATCAGCAGGCCGCCGCCGGCGAAGCCGGCCAGCTGCGCCGAGTACGTCGTCACGTTGCGCAGCGACATCGCCGTCACGTAGCGCTGCCCGCTGAGCAGATCCGGCAGGATGGCCAGCTGCGCGGCGTTGAACGGGCCCGTGGCCAGCACCGACACCGCCAGCAGCACGCACAGCACCGGCAGCGGCATGCCCGGCACGGCCATGGCCGCCACCAGCACGGCCTGCACGACGTTGGCCGCCACCATCACTTCGCGGCGCGGGAACCGGTCCCCCAGGCTGGCCAGGAACAGGCCGCCGAGCAGCGTCGGCACGTAGGTCAGGGCGAAGGTGAGGCCGGTCAGCACGGCCGAGTCGGTGGTGTTGAAGACGAGCACGGCCAGCGCCACGCGGGCCACCTGGTCACCGAGTGTGGACAGCAGCTCGGCCAGCCAGAGCGCGCGGAACTCGCCGGTCTTGAGCACGGTCGCGAACGTGACCCGCTCCGGTTCGGCAGTCATCAAGTTGTCCCCCGTAACCGACGCTCCCCAGCGCCGTGCTCACGAGGGTAGCGATTCCGTCACGTTGCGTACCGGTTTTCCTCGAGGTCACGCGTGCCCGTCGCGGCCAACTCGTCGCCCAGACGGCGCAGGACATCGGCCACATCGGCGTCCGCATGGCGGCAGGCGGCGTCGAACACCGCCAGTCGCGCTTCGTAGCCGGAGTCGTCGTACTCGAGTTCTCCTGCCAGCCGGTGCACCGCGTCGGCCTTGTCGAACACGATGCGTTCGACGGCGTCGCAGGCGACACGGAGCGTGTCGGCGAAGCCGCCGACCCGCTGCCACACCGCCCGCTGCCACGGGTCCTGCCGCGCGTCGAGCATGTCCGAGCAGAGCGACTCCAGGCTCTCCGCGTCGGCCCGTAACTCGGCGAGCGGAATGTCGCGCTGCGTGTCGTAGCGGGCACCGATGTCGGTGTCGAAGTCGAACTCGCACTGCCGTCGTCGAGCGTGCTCCGGCCCGTGTCGGCGGAAGAACTCCAGTCCGACCGCGCCGGCCTCCAGTATCGGCGTCGACGACGGCTCGCCCGCACTGCCGAAGACCTCCAGCCGCGCGGCCAACTCGGCCAGGTAGCCGGTGCGAACCTCGGTCGTGCCACAGCGCGCCAACAGTTCGGCCAGCTCGGCCCGTGAGTCGCCGATCCGCTCGTCGAACGCGACGCGCATGCGCAGCGACGCATCGTCCATGAGCGCCCCCCAAACACAAAACCTTGATCGTGCACCGTCACCATGACATGGCGCGCCCGCGGCTGGTAGGACCTTTCAGGCAGGTCCGAAACGTCGGGGGACCTGATGGGGCGTCAAGGGGGTTGGCGATGGTCGGCACGCTGCGGCTGCACTTCACGGCCGAGGATCTGCTGCGCACCCGGGTGCTCACCGAGCCGGATCCGTTGTGGGAGCTGGTGCTGAGCCTCCTTCACCTCTCCCCGACCGGCGAGCCGGACCGGCACACGGCCTGGCGGCGAGAGGTCCGGCCGCGACTGTCCGATCCCGCCGTCGCCCACGCCCTCAGCCTGTTACGGCAACTCGTGCCCGGGCGGGGCAATTTCCCCGACTTCCTGACGCCCTTGCCCACAACGGACGGCATGGACGGCGCGTTGGACGTAATCCGGTCTACGCCAAGCATCCGCCTGACGCTGGACATGAGCCCTGCTCGACTACACCGCGTCTCCGCCGGCCGGCTCAGCCGCGGCTTGGCCGCCGGTCACGCCGAGTCGATGTCCGATCTGGTCGGTGCGTTGCGGCGCTACCACGACACCGCGATCGCGCCCATCTGGGACGAGGTCGGCGACCACGTCCGAGCCGACAGCGAGTCCCGCGTCCGTGAGCTGGCCGACGACGGTCTCGGCGGGATGTTCAGCCGGCTCGGGCCGTCCTTCCGCTGGCGTTGGCCGTGGTTGGAGACGGACTACCCGCGCTCGCACGAGATCCGGCTCGGCGGGCGGGGACTGACGCTGGTGCCGTCGTTCTTCTGCCTCGGTGATCCGGTCACGCTGATCGACGAGGAACTGCCGCCCATGCTGGTGTTTCCGGCGCGGCCGCTGCGCCGTGACCGGGACGCCGAAGCACGCACGTTGTTCCATCTGGCCCAGGTCATCGGGCGCACCCGGGCCCGGATTCTGGTTGCGCTGCGTAGTTCCCGGTCGACATCGGAGCTGGCCGAGACCATCGGCATGTCGCTGGCGTCGGCCAGTCAGCAGGTGACCTTGTTGCGCAACGCGGGCTTCGTGGCCAGCCGCCGGGACGGTCAGGCCGTGCGGCACTGCGTCACCCGAAAGGGTAAAGCATTGTTGGAATCGAACTAACGAATCCGCCCGGCGGTACGACTATGCGTAGGTCCGAACGACAACTGCCGGGAGCGAGATGACCCACGTGGTCGACGACGCCGTGGAGACGGGGCTTTCCGCGCAGGCCGAGGCCGCCGCGTTGGAGGGTGACCTGGACACCGCGTCCCTGTTGGCCGATCAGGCCATGCTCGACGGGGAGCGACGTGGCGCCGAGGTGGCCGCCGCCGTGCTGGCGCAGCGCGGCATGCTGGCCGACAGTGTTGCCCTGTACCGGTGGGCGGAAAGTGTGGACGGTGTGCGGTCCGGCTTCGCGGTTGCCGCCCTGCTGGGCGTCGGGGACCTGGCGGCGGCTTCGGCGCAGCTGTCCGCCTTCGACGATTCCGTGCGGACTCCCACTTCGCTGTCCACCGTCGAATCCCTTGTGGCCCATGCGTTGAGCGAGTCCGTCACCGGTTCCGCCGTTGCCGCCCTCTCGCAGCTCGTGCAGGCCGCTGCCGTGCTGGAACCCCATGCCGGCAAGGTGTTGCTGCCGGACACCCCGGCCGCGTTGGCCTGTCTCGTCGCCCTGCACCTGGGGCAGCTGGACATGGCCGAGTCCGCCGTCAGCGACGAGTCCATGCGGCACGTCCTGCTGCGGGCGTGGATTTCCTTGCAGCGCGGGGATCTTGCCGCTGCCGATGTGCCGTCGCAGTGCCCTGGCCCCCGTGACGAGCTGTTCGCGGCGGCGATTCAGATCGGCGTGGCCCGGCGGCGTTCCGACCTGGCCGGACTGTTGGATGCGTGGCCGCGGGCCCGTGACGCCGTGATCGCCCATCCCGTGGACCTTTTTGTGCTCCAGCCCGTCGGCGAGATCGCCGTGGCCGCCGCCCGATTACACGAGGACGAGTGGTTGGCGCCCCGTCTCGCCGAGGCCGACGACCTGTTGGCGCGGTTGGGCCGGCCGGCGCTGTGGTCCGTTCCCCTGCACTGGTTCTCCCTCCAGGCCGCCGTCGCGGCCGAGTCGCCTTCCTTGGCCGCCCGTCACGCCAATGCCTTGTCCACCATGGCCCGCAGCTCCCGGTACGCCGCGGCGTTGGCCGCCTG
>Ga0068853_100003003_pt1 | contig 12871 bp, 10 predicted proteins | sample KBSCornC32_FD_65655 | JGI IMG/M metagenome (GOLD analysis project Ga0068853, IMG submission 65655) | Corn rhizosphere microbial communities from Kellogg Biological Station, Michigan, USA - KBS Corn C3-2 | ecosystem: Host-associated > Plants > Roots > Rhizosphere > Soil ... | reverse complement strand
TCCATTGTGCCGGTAAATAATTTTTTACTAAGGGGCAGGTGGAACGGAGGCCAGGTTGCTTTACAATGGGAATACACCGCACTTGCCAATGGCGCTACACTGGATATTGAATCATCAACAGACGCAGTGCATTTTGTAAAAGTTGGCGCTGTTGCTGCCGGCAGCAATACACAATATGCTTTCAACCATATTCCAAATGCAAACAATGTTTATTACCGCATCAGGAGTAATGAAGTAAATGGCGTGATCAAATATTCAAATACAGTAAAATTATTTAAGAATGGTGCTGCTGCAGATTTAGAGATCATCAGTCTTTATCCTAACCCCGCACAACGTGGAATTAATTTTGGTTTTAGTTCAGAAAAAGGGAAACTTGTTTATTCGATCAGCGCAACTGATGGCCGGTTAATGAAGCGAAAAGAAGAGGACCTGCAGTTTACCGGAAACTATGTAAGAACCTTTGATATCAGTGGGATTGCGGCAGGAAATTACATTTTGACCATATCAAATAATAATGGTAAGGTAAGCAGTTGGTTTATTAAAAAATAGAACTGCTGATCAAAACAAAAACTCCCATTCAGGCCTAAACCTTAAATGGGAGTTTTTTATTTTTTAGAGAACCTTTTTAATTGCCGCGCCTCAGTGGTCTTTGCGGATTATTCTGCTGTTTATCTATTCTTTCTGCCAGTTTTTTTCGAAACGCATCACGCATCCCGTAAAAACGCTCACACCGGGTATTTCCCAGTATTTTAGTAAATCCATCCTGGTACTTTTTTTTGATATTTAAACGAGCCTGTTCTTTGTCTAATTCCGGCAGGTCTTTCCTTACCCCTTTCAACTCTTCATCAAATTGAGTATGCAAAGGCCAGAATTTTTGCGCTTCTTCGGGCGTTAATTGTAACTGCTGTGTAACATAGGCTACATACAGTGCCTGTATTTTTTCCTGCTTGGCTGCATTATCCCCTTCCTGGGCAAAAGCCAGGGAAAAACTGCCAAGCAAAAGGGTTAATATGAGTATATATTTTTTCATTGTTGTTTTTTAATTTTTTAGATCATCAATATTGATACTGTTCAGGTATTTATCCAAAGCTTTCTCATCCAGTAAATAATCTTCCTGTGCAGGTAATTCATGCTGGTCAACACTATTGGCAACAACGGCAGCCTTAACATCGGTACCGCTGGCTTCCAGGAATTTTACAATATCTTCATCAGATATTTTTGCGAGTTCCTGGTCCACATCCTGCACTTTTAAACCGGCAGTAACATAATCAGGCAACTCAGTTTTTTTATTTCCGTTACCGGTGAATTTAAAAACACCCAATGCCATCACACCGGTAAAAGCCGCTGCCACTGCGTATTTAATAAATACTGAACTGCGCTTTTGCATGGTAACCACTTTAGCCTGTGGCTTCAGTTTATCCAAAACAGTTTCAGGTAAGTTTTCAAAATAACCCCGTGGTACTTCAAAAACATTTTCGTTTTGAATGCTATATAACATAGGTGATAAAGCCCTTATTTCCGAAGCAGCATCTTCTGTACCTGCTTTTGTTTTCGCAAGAACTGAATCAGCGAGCATATCAAAATAATCCTGCGGTACTTCAAAAACATTTTTGTTTTGAATGCCGTATAACATAGGCGATAAAGTACTGATCTCCGTTTCGGCATCTTCAACAGTAGCCGTTTTTATTTTTGCAAGAACCGAATCTGCAAGTGTATCAAAATAACCATGCGGAACCTCAAATGCATTTACATGCTGTATGCTTAATAATTCGGGAGACAGGCTGCTCATTTCAGTTACGGCATCTTCATTTTCCTGTGCCTTTATTTTACCAAGAATGGAAGTTGCCAGGCCATCAAAATATCCTGCCGGAATATCCGCCGTTGTATTGTTGGTTAAGCCATTCTCCTTTTCAACCCGCATCAAAATATCGGCCCCCAGGTACTCAAAATAACCTTCCGGAACACTGAAAACATTTAGTTTTTCAATGGCTGCCAGGGTTGGGCTCAACTCCTTTAATTCGTTCAATATGTCTATGCTGTTTTCCATCTACGTAGTTCAGACTCTGTTTTTACCTGATAGTTTAACTATTCAATATAAAATCTTCAATTTTTTTTACTGCATGATGATAACTGGCTTTCAATGCCCCTTCACTGGTTTCCAATACCTTACTCATTTTCTCGTATGGCATTTCGTCGTAATACCGCAGGTTAAATACAACCCGCTGTTTTTCGGGAAGTCTTTGTATGGCTGCCTGTAACTTCCACTCCAGTTTATTGGCGTCAAAATGTTTGTCAGATTCCAGCTTATTACTCAGGCCGGTTTCAACATCGCTCAGGGATACTGAAGATCTTTTTTTCTCCTTTTCCAAAAAACTAAGGCTTTCATTGGTAGCGATGCGGTAAAGCCAGGTATATAACTGGCTGTCTTCCCTGAAGTTCTCCAGCGCATTCCAAACTTTAATGAACATATTCTGCAAAACATCATTGGCGTCTTCATGAGATACCACAAGCCTGCGTATATGCCAGTACAATTTTTCCTGGTATTTTTTTAAGATGAGGGTAAAGCTGCGTTCTTTGGTTGCAGGCTCCCTGAACTGCATCAGCAGTTCCTTATCGTCTAAATGTTCAGTCATATCGGTTGAGCGTAAAAAATAAAAACCAATCTTAGTTCTTGGCTTTGGCAATTTAATCAAATCTGATTAAAATACCCCGGCTACAGAACACAGTTAAGATTGGTTTTTTATAAAAAAGTTTAAAATCTCTTATTTTCTTGACATGACTTTTTCAGCCGCTGCCACTATAAAATCGGTATCCAGCCCGTACTTTATTAACAATTCCAGTGGTTTTCCGCTTTCACCAAAGGTATCCTTTGTGCCAATATATTCAATCGGTATGGGACAATGTTTGGCTGCAACCTGCGCAATGGCGTCACCAAGTCCGCCAATGACATTGTGCTCTTCAGCGGTAACAGCACATTTTGTTTTTTGTATAGAAGCCACTACTGCTTCCACATCCAACGGCTTAATGGTGTGAATATTGATCACTTCAACGCTAAATCCCTTGTCTTCAAGTATCCTTCCTGCCTCAATGGCTTTCCATACCATATGGCCGCAGGCGAAAATAGAAATATCCGTTCCTTCCGAAAATTTTTGGGCCTTACCAATAACAAAATCGGCCTCGTTGGTAAAGATGGGCCATACCGGGCGCCCAAAGCGCAGGTAAACCGGTCCTTCATGATCGGCAATGGCCATGGTTGCGGCCTTTGTCTGGTTATAATCTGCAGGTACGATCACCGTCATACCAGGCAACATTTTCATTAATCCTATATCTTCCAGTATCTGGTGTGTGGCACCATCTTCGCCCAATGTAAGTCCGGCATGTGATGCACATATTTTTACATTTTTACCACTGTAGGCAACACTTTGGCGTATCTGGTCGTACACCCTGCCGGTAGAAAAATTAGCGAAAGTGGTCGTATAGGGGATCTTTCCGCCAATGGTTAACCCCGCAGCAATACCGATCATATTGGCTTCGGCAATACCACACTGGATAAACCTCTCGGGAAATTCTTTTATTAATCCATTTAGCTTTAATGAACCGGCAAGATCTGCCGTAAGTGCAACTATATTCGGATTTTTACGGGCAGCTTCCAAAATGCCATCGCCAAAACCGCTGCGGGTATCTTTATTACCTGAAACCTGGATCTCTTTAAGCATACAATTAAAAGATTTAAACTGCTATCTGCAATTGCCGCAAAGTAAAAGAAAGATTTGCAGGGTGGCAAAAGAGAATGAAAAAGTTGCGCACAAAATTTTCAATAATATACAGTAACCAGCTTAATTGGAAATTTCAGCAGCCGTATAATATTTTAATCCCAGGAGCTTAACCTTATCAAATATTTTCTGCAGCAGTTCCCGGGATACGCTCAGCGGCTTTCCGTTATTGATATCATGCGCAACAAGTACAGCGCAATTTTTGTTGTCGGCGGCAGACTGGATAAGCCGCAGGACATCTGCTTCGGACCGTTTGCCGCTTTTGTCTATATCCAATCCATATAAAATATCGTTCTTTTCAGTAGCAGTAAGGCTTTTGCTGAAATCGGCGGTACCATTAAGTGCCCTCACACTTTTGAAATAACGCAACAGCATTTTATCATAAATGCCGTTATGCGCTCCGTATGGATAAGCAAATGTTGTGGGATAAAACCCGTCCCTGTTCATCAGTTTCAGACCGCTTTCAATTTCATTCTTCATCAAATCATCAATAGTATGCTTGTATTTATACACATATTTAAGCATATCATAATGATTGGTGCTGTGAAAAGCTATTTCGTGACCATGACTTTGTATCAGCGCCAGCTTTTGCTTTTGCTCGGCAGTAAACTTGTGGTATTTGCAAACATAAAAAGTGGCTTTTACCTGGGCCGAATCCAGGAAGGGTAAATATTGCACCCAGTTATCAACGCGATCATCGTCAAATGTAAGTACAATGCCAGCCTGGCTGCATTCCCCTTTTTTTTCAAATTTGGTACAAGCCCCAAAAAACATACATGTTAACACCGACAGGCACAGCCGCCGGGTAAAATTCTTCAGCATAACTTAGTTTTGGTATATCAAAAAAGTGATCTCAGGGGGGAATTTGTGAAGATATGGGAAAAATTAATTCAAATCAGCATTAGAAGAACTAAATATTTTCTCGTCGGCATTAAGCTTCAGTTCCCATTTCCAGGCACTTGCCATCATTTCCTCCAGGTTGTACTTCAGCTCCCAGCCAAGCAGGTTCCTCGCTTTATCGTTATTGGCATATATGGCAACGACATCGCCCGGGCGGCGTGGTCCCATTTCGTAATTTAGTTTTACCCCACTTACTTTTTCAAATTCATGGATGATCTCCAAAACTGTAAGGCCATCGCCAGTACCAAGGTTAAAAATATCGCAATTGGTTTTGTTCTTGTTTTGCAACAGGTAATGAAGTGCCAGTGTATGTGCATGCGCAATATCACAAACATGAATATAGTCGCGTACACAGCTTCCGTCTCTTGTCGGGTAATCACTACCCCAGACCTGCATCATCGGCAGCTTTCCTATGGCAGTCTGGGTTATTGCAGGCACCAGGTTAGCTGGTTTCCCCAGGGGGATCTCGCCCATCAATGCGGACGGGTGTGCCCCCACCGGGTTAAAATACCGCAACAAAATGGCATTGTTCTTATTAGCATTTACAGCATCTGTCACGATCTGCTCGCCCATTTGCTTGGTTGCTCCATACGCAGATTCTGCAGCTTTCATCGGTGTTTCTTCTGTTACCGGAATTTGATCGGGATTACCATATACGGTACAGGAAGAGGAAAAAACAAAATTGGGAACAGTAAATTCATCCGCACATTTTAAAATATTGATGAGCGAGTTCAAATTGTTTTCGAAATAAAGCAATGGCTTTTGTACCGACTCGCCAACAGATTTATAGGCAGCAAAATGGATGATCCCTACGATATCCGGGTTTTCCTGGAAGATGGCTACGGTATCATCATAAATGCAGAGATCGACCTTATAGTTCTTTACTTTTCTACCACATATTTTTTCTACCGCTTCCAGGATATTCTCATTACTCCTTGAATTGTTGTCGGCCGAGATAACCTCAAAACCATTTTCGATCAGATCTACAATAGTATGTGCGCCAATATAGCCGCAACCGCCTGTTACGAGAATTTTGTTCATATGCAAAGAAAACAAAAAAATCACTCAAAGACCGAGTGATTTTTTTTATTACTGTAAAGTATAAATTTTAGAAAAGCTTGCTAATGATAAAGTAAAAAAGCGCTGCAAGTAAGCCACTTACCGGGATCGTAAGTACCCAGGCCCACAATAGATTTACGGTTACCCCCCACCTTACCGCCGACAAGCGTTTGGTAGCCCCAACACCCATGATTGAGCCTGCGATGGTATGCGTGGTACTGACTGGTATCTTTAAAGCTTCCGTTACAAATAAAGTGATAGCACCGGCTGTTTCGGCAGCCACGCCTTCAAATGGTGTTACTTTGGTAATTCGGGTGCCCATCGTTTTTACGATCTTCCAACCACCGCTCATGGTACCCAATGCGATGGCAGAATAACAGGCAAGGGGTACCCACCATTCCATATGACCAAGATTATATACAGCCGGATCGTATGCGATCAAAGCTGCCATGATGATACCCATCACTTTCTGCGCATCATTACCGCCATGCCCGATACTGAAGGCGGCAGAAGAAACCAATTGTAATTTTTTAAACCAGCTGTTTGCCCGGTACGCATTCAATGTATTTAAAAACATAGTGAATGCTGCCATGATGAGCAAAATGGAGGCAAGCAGTATCCATTTAAAATTCTTGCCGTAAAAGATCACTTTTAAAGTGTATGATTCAAAATGAGATTTTAATTTGGCCGGATCAAATTCAAGATTATAATAGAGGAATACGCCAACGCCCACAAAAATCGTAAAGGCAATGATCCTGGGCATCCACCCCTTTTTAAAAGAATGGATGAACCATAGCGAAATGACAAAAGCAATGATCATTCCGATCAGTGGCGCCAAAAAGATGAACATTACCGTCTTAATAACCGGGTCGGAGTTTACCGTTGAAAATCCGCCAAAGGCAATGGCCGCACCAGAAAAACCACCAATGAGCGTATGGGAAGAAGAAGAAGGAATTCCAAACCACCAGGTTAACAGGTTCCAGAAAATAGCCGCTAAAAGGCCTGAAAAAATTACGACAAGCATATCGTGGCCATGAATGGCTTCCGGTTTTACGGTTTTTGCAATGGTGTTGGCAACTCCATGATCTTTAAAAATAAAAAAGGCTACAAAATTAAACATGGCAGCCCACAATACAGCCTGTGTTGGTGTAAGTACTTTTGTTGAAACTACGGTGGCTATTGAGTTTGCAGCATCATGAAAACCGTTGATATAATCAAAGATGAGCGCTAATACAATAATTATTATTAAAAAAGTCATAAACAGTGATTTGATGATTCGTTGATTTGATAATGAGGTGTTTAATCCACACGATCATCAAATCTTCAAATTGATTAATTTCCAAATTGCCTAAGCGTACTTTACAATTATGCTTTCTATCACATTGGCAGCATCCTCACATTTATCAGTTACGATTTCCATTACCTGGTATATCTCTCTTTTTTTGATCACTTCTTTTGCATCGGGCTCAGTTGCAAAGAGACGCTCAATGCTCATATCAAAAATATCATCTGCCTGGTTTTCGATACTGTTGATAGAAACCAGTGCATCGGTTATCAGCCGCATGTTTTTCATGTTACGCAGTTCCTTAACGGCAACTTCAACCTGGCGGCAGCCAAGTGCTATCAGGTCGGCCATTTTGGTAAAACCCATATCATTGGGATTAACCCTGTAAAAATTTATTTTTTTGGCAGAAGCGTAGATATAATCCGCAATATCATCCAGTGATGTGGCGAGGTAGTGAATATCTTCCCGGTCGAATGGCGTAATAAAATTCTTGCCCAGTTCTGTAAAAATGGTATGGGTATAATCATCATTCTCATGCTCCATATCCTCAATTTCCTGTATCAACTGCCCACGTTTATCAAAATCCGGTTCGTTAACAACGTCCTTCAGTTTATCGCCCATTCTTACCAGTACTTCTGATACACTTTCAAATAACTGGTAAAATACCCTGTCCTTAGGTAAAAAAATTTTTAGAATTGTATTGATGCCCGCCATAATTAATTAGTTTGATGCAAAAGTATAATTAATGATTTTGTGTTTTACGATCAAAAAAATGGTAATGATAACTTAACATTGAAGTAACACAAAATTCTTATTACATTGTGGCAAATTATCATTACGTGTTAAGAAAGCCCTTTTTATTCGTCCTATTATTGCTATGCACAAATTGTATAAAGGCCCAGTTTTTAATGGACATGGTGGATACCAGCAAGGACATGGGAAAAGGGTTACTTTCAATCTACAAGAAATTCGACCGGATCCGCATCAGTGGCTATATGCAGCCACAGTTCCAGGCGGCCCAATCAAAGGGTGCTAAAAATTTTTCAGGTGGCGATTTTCCGGCAACTTCCAGCAACCGTTTTATGTTACGCCGCGGCCGCATCCGCTTTGAATACATTCATTTTGCAGAAAAAACAGGTCCTTCTGTACAATTCGTATTCCAGTTTGATGGTACAGAGCGTGGCGTGGTCATCCGTGATTTTTGGGGGCGCATACTTGAAAATAAATACAACTTGTTTGCCCTTTCTATCGGGATGTTTGCCAGGCCATTCAGTTATGAACTTAACCTTTCCTCGAGCGACAGGGAAAGCCCCGAACGGGGACGCATGAGCCAGATACTGATGAAAACTGAAAGAGACCTGGGTGCTATGATCTCTTTTGAACCAAGAGGTAAAAATCACCCGCTGCGGTATTTAAAAATAGATGCAGGGCTTTTTAACGGGCAGGGATTGGCCGCAACTGCAGACTACGACAGCCACAAAGACTTTATCAGCAGGCTTGCTTTAAAACCCTACCCCGTTTCAAAAACAGTTACGATAAGTGCGGCAGCATCTTATTTGAACGGCGGCATTTTACAAAATACCAAGTACGTTTATAACAGCAGCACGAACGGTGCAGGCAAAACTTTTATCCTTGACTCCGGGCTAAACAATTCGGGTAAAATTGCGCCACGCATTTACTATGGTGCCGATATGCAATTAAAAATAAAAAATAAGGAAGGCTGTTTTACCCAGCTAAGGGCCGAATATATTTTTGGTACACAGACTTCCACATCAGGCAATTCCGAAACACCCGCCGCACTGCTTACCGGCAACGAGGGGTATTATATCCGTAAATTCAATGGTGCTTATTTATGTTTCCTGCAACATATTTTTAATGAACATCACCAGTTGGTTGTTAAATACGACTGGTACGATCCCAACACAAAAGTAAAAGGCAGCGATATCGGTAAACCTGGCACTTCGCTCAATGCAACCGATATAAAATACTCGACCCTCGGTTTTGGCTATGTATATTATATCAACGAGAATTTAAAAATGGTTTTATGGTATGACAAGATAACCAATGAAAAGACCGGTCTCGCTGCTTATCCGGGAGATATAAAAGATGACGTTTTTACCTGCCGGCTCCAGTTCCGTTTTTGATATCAGTTAATTGGTTTATCCGTTAATTAGTTAATTGGTATAACAGTACAAATTTGTGCAGCAGCAGGCAATATTTAAACTCCCCACATATTAACTGATTAACCAATTAACGGATCAACGTTTCTCATAACATTTTGGTAATACACAGGTAACCTTACCGTAACATTCAATTCATGTTGGGATAACATGCAAGTTGTCTTTTTGCGGTAAATATATAAGGCATGAAACCGTTACTACTAATTGCATTTTTTACCCTCTCCATCAGCAGCTTTGCACAAACCGGTAAGATCGAAGGAAAAGTTACCGATTCCAAATCAGGAGCAATTTTATCAGGCGTTTCAATATCTATGGATAGCGATAAAGCCATTGCATCCAGCAATATAGACGGATACTTTGTTCTTACCGTTGCTGCCGGAAAAAAATACACGATTAAATTAACCTCTGTTGGTTATCAATCTAAAGAAATAACAGATATAGAAGTTTCTGCAGGCCAGGTTACCCACCTGGAAATTTTGATCGATAAGTCTGCCAAAACTGAAGATGCAGTTATGGTAAGGGCTTCAGCCCGTAAAGAAAGTGCTGCTGCACTTATTACTTATCAAAAGAACACTTCGGTAGTTGCACAGGTTGTTAGCGCCGAAACCATAAGAAGATCTCCGGATAAAAATACCGGTGATGTTTTAAAAAGGGTACCGGGAGCTTCATTGCAGCAGGGTAAATATCTTATTGTACGCGGTTTGGCCGACAGGTACAACCAGGCCATGCTCAACGGTGTTTTGTTAAGCAGTACAGAACCTGACCGTAAAACTTTCAGTTTCGATATCATCCCTTCAAACCTTGTTGACAATATCATTATCAACAAATCTTTTGTTCCTGAATTACCCGGCGAGTGGGCTGGTGGCTTGATACAGGTAAACACAAAAGATGTACCAGCGAAGGATTTCTTTAGCGTTCAGATCGGCACCGGTTTTAATACCAACACGATCGGTAAAGATTTTTATACTTATGAAGGAAGCAGTACCGACTGGCTTGGTTATGATAATGGGAAGCGGGGTTTACCTGCCGGTATACCAAACAGGGCGGCCTTTGCACAGTTAACACAGGGAGAAAAAACAGCCTATGCTCCTTCATTTGAAAATATATGGAGCACAACTAAAAAAAGTTCCAATGTTACCCCTGCACTTAATCAAAGTGTTGCTTTTAATTTTGGTTTTAATAAAAAGTTAAGCAGCAGAAATAAACTGGCTGCAATTTTTGCAGTAAACTACAACAGGAGTAATAAAAGACTTGACTACCAAAACCAGGTAAATACTTTTCAGAATAGTATTGCCAGTACCAGTTTTGATTACGTCAACACAAAATACAGCAATGATGTATTGGCAGGAGCCCTGGCAAACATTACATTACAGCTGGGAAACAATAGCAAGATCTCATTTAAGAACATTCTCAATATCAATACAACCAATTATGCCACCATCAGGGCAGGCCAGGACTTTGACGCAGGCCAGGGTGTAAAGAGTACAGAGCTCGCTTTTAAAGCCAATACCTTTTTTAATACCCAATTAACAGGAGATCATAATATTAAAAGATACAGCGCCAAATTGCATTGGTTTGGCAGTTTTAATATCCTGGATCAGTACATACCCGATCAGCGACGCCTGGAATATATACAGGAAAACCCTGCCGATCCAAATTCCAATTACATTGCCTCCATCGGCGCTTCAAATGCGTCGCAAAAAAGCGGAAGCCGTTATTTTGGCTTCCTGAGTGATTATAATTATACCGCCGGTGCCGATATCAGCAAAGATTTTAAATTAGGCAAACTTACCCAGTCAGTTAAAGGGGGTTATTTCTTCCAGGTTAAAGACAGGCTTTTTGATTCAAGGCCTTTCTCTATCTACCTGCCTATTGATAACAAGCCGCTGTTAAGGTTGCCAGCCGACCAGATATTTGCTGCCCAGAATTTTGGAAACGGCACCGACAACAAATTTGCTTTAAATGAATTATCCGGACCAAACTACAGGTACCTGGCCAATTCAATCTTAAACGCCGGTTTTTTACAATTCGATAATGCCATCACCGAAAAGCTTCGCGTGGTTTGGGGTTTACGTGTTGAAGATTTTGACCAGCTTGTGGGAAGTGTAAAAAAATCTGATCCTCGTTTTGTAAACTCCAAAGTGACGGATTATTTACCTGGTGTAAATGCCACTTATAAATTCAATAACAAAACCAATATCCGTTTGTCGGGCTCTCAAACAGTTATTCGTCCGGAGTTTCGTGAGCTAAGCACATTTTCATTTTACGATTTTGACCTGGGAGCCAGTGTTCTGGGCAACACAGGTTTACAAAGAACAAAGGTTTCCAACTTTGATGTGCGCTATGAATTATATCCAAGAGGTGGCGAGCTGTTTACCTTCGGTGTTTTTTATAAATACTTCAAAAACCCGATCGAAGCTTATTTTAATGCAAGCTCAGGTGGCGCAAGTACTTACAATTTCATAAACGCCAAAGAAGCAAACAGCTTTGGTGCCGAACTTGAGTTCAGGAAAAAATTAGACTTTAATACAGCCTTAAAAAACTTTACCGTACAGGGGAATTTCTCTTACATCTACAACAGGATATCTAAGATCGGTAATGATGTGGAACGTCCGATGCAGGGACAAAGCCCTTACCTGTTCAACGCTTCCGTGCAATATGACCTGGAAAAATATGGCATAAACACAACCCTTTTATTTAACGAGATCGGAAGAAGGATCACATTTGTTGGTGGTGGAGATCAACCTGCCATTTGGGAAGCGCCACGCCCTGTGCTGGATTTCCAGATCGCTAAAAAAGTGTTGAAGAATAAAGGAGAAGTAAAAATGAATATCTCTGATATCATCAATAAAAAAGCAATTTTCTATACAGACCTGAATGACAATAAAAGATACAATGAGGGTGTTGATGCTTTTGCCTTTAAAAGAAATTATGGCACCAACTTCAGCTTCAGCTTCGGATATAATTTTTAAACCATAAACTAACTAATCACAAAAACACAATTAAAAAAATAAAAACATGAAAAAGTTATTTCTCTACAGCATTTTAATAGCTGCAACCGCAACCAGCTGTCGCAAGATCGAAGTTGACGGCGGTACAACCGTAGTAAACAACGGCGGTGGTGGCACCACAGAAAACACCATCCTGCAGGGAAGGATCACAGAAAGCCGCACCTTGCATGCACAATACACTTATAAATTACGTGGCCTGGTGTATGTAACCAATGGTGCCATACTTACTATTGAACCCGGAACAAAGATCGTAGGTGAAAATGGTAGCACAGGTGGTTTGATCATCACCCGCAGCTGCAAAATAATTGCTGACGGTACTGCTGACAAGCCAATCGTATTTACTTCAGAAGCTGCTACACCACAACGTGGCGACTGGGCCGGTTTGGTTATATTGGGCCAGGCACCTACCAACGCATCTTTTAACGGCGTTCAGGGAATTGGCGCTATCGAAGGTGGTATCAATAACAGTGATAACCTGGGTTTATATGGTACGCCTGCCACACAGGGCCAGAACCCTGCTGATAACAGTGGTATATTACGTTATGTACGTATCGAGTATGCAGGTTATGCATTCCTTCCCGACAACGAGATCAACGGTTTAACATTTGGCGGTGTTGGTTCAGGAACTGTTGTTGATAATGTACAGGTTTCTTACGCAAATGA
>Ga0068853_100002999_pt1 | contig 12883 bp, 15 predicted proteins | sample KBSCornC32_FD_65655 | JGI IMG/M metagenome (GOLD analysis project Ga0068853, IMG submission 65655) | Corn rhizosphere microbial communities from Kellogg Biological Station, Michigan, USA - KBS Corn C3-2 | ecosystem: Host-associated > Plants > Roots > Rhizosphere > Soil ... | reverse complement strand
AATTCATCAATGCTTAACTATACTTGGCAACGAAAGCTTAACCATAATTTTTGGCGATGACCGGGAGCAGGCGGCGCGCGATCTGCTGCAGGCCCGGCCGGATGTTGTCGTGAATCTCGTCGAAGACCTGCCCGAGGGCCCCCAATACGGTTTTCGCGTCACGGAATTGCTGGATCGATTGGGTCTTTCCTTCACCGGCGCAGGTACTGAGGCGCTCCGCGCCCTCGGCGACAAGCGCGAAATGAAGCGGCGACTGGTCTGGGCAGGGCTGCCGGTCCCGGCCGATCTGGAAGAAGATTCAGCTTTCGCAGCAAAGGCCCCCTCACCCTACCCTCTCCCCCCAGGGAGAGGGAGTTGGGTGGCACCGCCGGGCCACAACGCTCCCGCTCCCTGGGGGGAGAGGGTTGGGGTGAGGGGGCCTTCCCGGCACCCAGACCCTCAGCGATATATCGTCAAGTCGGCTATCCACCACGCCTCGATCGGCCTCGACGACACCAGCGTCGTGCACGGCCGCGCCGCAGCCGAAGCGCTGCTCGCCGGGCGGCGCGCGGATGGCGATGACTGGCTCGCCGAGCAATATATCGAGGGGCGCGAGTTCAACCTGGCCTTGCTCGAAACATCCCAAGGTCCGCGCGCCCTGCCCGTCGCCGAAATCCTCTTCCTCGATCACGCCACGCGGCCCCGCATCGTGGGCTACGCCGAAAAGTGGGACGAGGGCAGCGCCGCCTATGCGGCGACGCCGCGGCACTTCTCCGACGATCCGGCCGACGCCGCGCTTCGCGCCGAACTGACCCGCCTCGCCGTGGCCGCCTGGCGCGCGTTCGATCTCTCCGGCTACGCCCGTGTCGATTTCAGGGTGGACGGCGCGGGCGCGCCCTATATTCTCGAAGTGAACGCCAATCCGTGCCTTTCGGCCGATGCCGGCTTCTGCGCCGCCGCCCAGCAAGCGGGCTTGAGCCAGACCGACATCGTCGCCCATCTGATCGAGACCGCCCTTGCCCGACCTCATCCGCTGGCGCCAGATCGCCGAGCCGGCCGACCCGCAGAAGATCTCTGACCTCGTCGCCGAGACGGGCGTGTTCTCGGAGGAGGAGGCGCACGTCGCCGGCGAGCTGGCGACCACCACCCTCAACGGCACGGAAACCTACCGCTTCATGTTCGCCGAGGAGCCGGGCGGCCAGTTGCGCGGCTTCACCTGCTTCGACCGCATCCCGCTGTCGAAGGTGAGCTTCGACCTCTACTGGATCGCCGTCGCCAGGGACCAGTGGGGCACCGGCCTCGCCCAGGAGCTGATGCAGCGCACGGCGCGCTTCGCCAAATCGAAGCGCGGCCTCTGGCTCTTCGCCGAGACCTCCTCGCGCCAACCTTACGAACGCGCGCGCGCCTTCTACGCCCGGAGCGGCTTTGAGGAAGCGGCCCGCTTCGAGGATTTTTACGCGCCCGGCGACGCCAAGGTGATCTTCCGGTTGAAGCTATGACCGTGCCAGGTCTCGAGTACCGCTACGACGTCAAGCCGGGCGCCGCCGATCTGCTGACGCTAGGCGCCAGATGGACCGACGCCGAACTCGACAGCGTCTTCCGCCACAGCCTGACCCATGCCTGCGCCTATCTCGAGGGCATACTCGTCGGCTATGTCAACGTCGCCTGGGACGGCGGCGTCCACGCCTTCCTGCTCGATCCGACCGTCCATCCGGACTACCGGCACCGCGGCATCGGTACTGAGATCGTTCGAACCATGGCCGAGCATCTCAAGGGCCGCGGCTTCGACTGGCTGCATGTCGACTATCGCCCGGAGCTCGAAGGGTTTTATCGCGGCTGTGGGTTTACCCCATCGTCGGCGGGTCTCATCCGCCTCTGACCTTGCGGCGCTCCCCGGCGCATGCTGCATTGCGCCGCAAATCAGCCGCCCAGGGCACGAGGAGGAAAAGCGTCATGGCCGACGACCAGCCGATCTACGAGCACTACGAGAAGGAACTGCGCAACCTGGTAGTGGGCAGCGCCCGGCTCGAGACGCTCTACGACAACTGTCGCTGGGCCGAGGGTCCGGTCTGGTTCGCGGATGGCAACTACCTGCTCTGGAGCGACATCCCCAACGATCGGATCCTCCGCTGGATTCCCGGCGTCGGCGTCTCGACCTTCCGCTCGCCCGCCGGCAACACCAACGGCCACACCCGCGATCGCGAGGGCCGGCTCGTTTCCTGCTCGCATGGCAATCGCCGCGTCGAGCGCACCGAGCTCGACGGCACGATCACCGTGCTCGCGACCCACTACAACGGCAAGCCGCTCAACTCACCCAACGACGTCGTGGTGAAGTCCGACGGCACCATCTGGTTCACCGACCCGGCCTACGGCATCGAGAGTGACTACGAGGGCCACAAGAACCCGCAGGAGCAGCCCGGGTGCTATGTCTACCGGCTCGATCCCAGGACGGGTTCGCTGACGGTCGTCGTCGACGATTTCGACCGCCCCAACGGCCTCGCCTTCTCGCCTGACGAGTCCATCCTCTATGTGGCGGACAGCGCCGCAAGCTTCGGGCCGGAGCGCAACCACCACATCCGTGCCTTCGACGTCCGCTCCAACAACAAGCTGACCAAGAGCCGCGTCTTCGCCGAGATCAATCCGGGCCTGCCGGATGGCTTCCGTGTCGACACCGACGGCAACATCTGGACCAGCGCCGGCGACGGCATCCACATCTATTCGCCGTCGGGCGTGATGATCGGCAAGATCAAGACGCCGAGGACGCCCGCCAACCTTACCTTCGGCGGCCCCAAGCGCAATTGGCTGTTCATCGCGGCGACGGATTGTCTGCATTTGCTGCACACCACGGCCAACGGCGTGCAGCGGCCCTAGGTGGTCGCGGTCGCGGGGCGGAAGTGCTATGTTTCCGCCGCCGGAGGTGCGAATGACCAAGCATACCGCGATCGATCTGGATGACGATCTCAGCGCCTTTGTCGAGGCGGAAGTCAGCGTCGGCAACTACGCTTCATCGAGCGAAGTTGTTGCCGCCGCGCTTCGCCTGCTTGAAAAGAAAAAACTGGGACGGCTGCAAGAGCTGCTGGACGAGGGCGAGGAAAGCGGTTTCCCCGAGGAAGACTTCGACTTCGATGCGTTCATAGCCGAAATGCACAAATCGGTATGAGCTATCGCCTAAGTCGTCAGGCCCGCGACGATTTGCGGGCTATCTGGCGATACACGGCAACGCGCTGGAATGTCGTGCAGGCGGACGCCTATCTCGCGGAAGTAAACGCCGCACTTACCAACTCGCGGACGGGCACGGGATATCACAGCACGTAGAGGGGCTTCGCGAACCCTATCGCCACTACCTTATCGGCTCTCATGCCATCTATTTTCGGTCCGGCGCCTCAGGTGAAATCCGGGTGGCGCGCATCCTCCACCAGAACATGGACCATCCACGTCACCTGCGATGACGCTCACTCCGTCGGCCGCATCTCAAAGCTGCGGCCGACCCTCTCGATCCATGCCGATACATCGAGCGCCGTGACCGCGGCCGCCGGCGGTCCCTGCCGCATCACGTGCAGCATATCGCCGACCTTGGCGTCGTCACCCGCGAGCACGGCTTCGACGGTGCCGTCGCGCCGGTTGCGCACCCAGCCGTTGAGGCGGCGGGCGCTCGCTTCCGCCTCGGTCCACGCGCGATAGCCGACGCCCTGCACACGCCCGCGCACGACGACGCGCACGGTCATCATGCCGAGACCCGCGGATGTGCGACGGCACCCTGGCCAGAAAACACGGCGTCATTCCCGCGAAGGCGGGAATCCAGTTTAGCCGCAGACGCGGTGCTCGTGAAAAACTGGATCCCCGCCTTCGCGGGGATGACGCCCGTGATGGAAGTTACGCTCATCGGACCCCGTAAGGCCTAGAACGTCGCGCCGATCTGCCAGGGCACGAACTCGTTGTCGCCGTAGCCGAGGAGCTCCGACTTCGTCTTCTTGCCCGACGCGACGGCGAGGATTTCGTCGAAAATCTCCTGCCCCTTCTCCTCGAGCGAATGACCGTCGAGCACGTCGCCGCCATTGATGTCCATGTCGTCGATCATCTTCTGGTAGATGTCGGAGTTGGTGGCGATCTTGATCGAGGGTGTCGGCTTGCAGCCATAGGCCGAGCCGCGGCCGGTGGTGAAGCAGAGCACGTTGGCGCCGCCCGCCACCTGCCCCGTCGCCGAGACCGGATCGTAGCCGGGCGTGTCCATGAACACGAACCCCTTCTCGGTCACCGGGTCCGCATAGTTGTAGACAGCGGCGAGAGGGCTCTGGCCGCCCTTGGCTGCGGCGCCGAGCGATTTTTCCAAGATGGTGGTGAGCCCGCCGAGCTTGTTGCCGGGCGAGGGATTGTTGTTCATCTCCATGTTGTTGCGGGTGGCGTAGTCCTCCCACCAATGGATGATGTCGACGAGCTTTTCGCCCACCTCGCGAGTCATGGCGCGCCGCGTCAGCAGGTGCTCGGCGCCGTAGATCTCGGGCGTCTCGGAGAGGATCGCGGTGCCGCCATTGCGGACGAGGATGTCGGCTGCAACGCCCAGCGCCGGGTTGGCCGTGATGCCCGAATAGCCGTCCGACCCGCCGCACTGCAGCGCTAGCATCAGTTCGCTCGCCGGCACCGTCTCGCGCTTCACGTTGTTGACGATCGGCAGCATGGCCTTCACCGCCTCGACGCCGGCTTCGACCGTCTTCTTCGTGCCGCCCGTCTCCTGGATGGTCATGGTGCGGAAAGTGTCCGACTCCTCGACCTTATAGGCTTCCTTGAAGCGCGGGATCTGGAACCCCTCGCAGCCGAGCCCTACCATGATCACGCCACCCATGTTGGGATTGGTGGCGTAGCCCCAGGTGGTGCGCTTCAGCGTGTCGAAGATCACGCCGCGATAATCGATGACGCAGCCGTTCGCCTGCTTCAGCGCCACGATGCCGTCAATCTCGGGATAGTCCTCGAGAATGCCGCTCCGCTCGATCTCCTTGACGATGAAGCCGGCGACCGTCGTCGAGCAGTTCACCGAGGTCAGGACGCCGAGATAGTTGCGTGTGCCGACCTTGCCGTTGGCGCGCCGATAGCCCTCGAACGTCGCGCGATCGGCGTCCGGCACATAGTCGACCGGCACCACGCCCTCGCAGAAGGCATAGTCGCGCGCGAAGGCGCCGTGCTCTTCGCCGATCCCGCAATTGTGCTCGTGCACCCAGTCGCCCGCCGCGATATCGGATTTGGCGAAGCCGATGATCTGGCCGAACTTGACGACCGGCTGGCCGGTGGCGATGGCCCGTGTCGCGAACTTGTGGCCCTTGGGCACGCGCTTGCCGGTGATCGCAATGCCCTGCGGCGTCATCATCCCGGCGTCGAGGTTGGAGAGCGCCACACCCACATTGTCCTGCGGGTTGAGCACGAGGGTGCGCGGGGCGGAGATGGGGGCGGCTTCGTTCATCGGTTGTCCTGGCAGTGGGCTGGGGTCGGCCGGTGGCGGCTGGCGACAAAATGCGTGGGCGGTGTGCGGTTGCACGCCTTCATCGCACCAACTAACATGTTAGCATGGTACTTGCCCCCAGTCCCTATGAATTTCTGGAGCCCGCCGACGTCACGCGCGGCAACGTGACGGCCGCCGTGACCGACCGGCTGCGCAGCGCCATCGTCACGCTGGCTCTAAGGCCGGGCGAAGTGCTCGACAAGACCCTGATCTGCGACCGGCTCGGGGTTTCGCGCTTTCCGGTCTCCGAAGCCTTTGCCCGCCTCCAGGCCGAGGGGCTGGTCGATATCGCCCCGCAGCGCGGCTCGACGGTGTCGCTGGTGCGCCTCGCCGAAGTCTCCGAATATTTCCTCATCCGCAAGGCGCTCGAGTGCGAGGCGCTACGTGTCCTCATTGGCAACCATCCGGAGAGTCTCGTGCCGAGCCTCGCTGAAAATCTCGATGCGCAGCGCACCGCGAGCGATGCCGACGACCGCGAAGGCTTTCACCGGCTCGACCTCGAATTCCACGACCTCTTGTTCACCAGCATGCGCTTCGACAGGATCCGCGGCGTCATCGAGGCGGCGCGGGCCAACCTCGATCGCGCCCGCCGGCTGATCGCGACGCCCCGCCGCCTCGCCGTCACCATCGCCGAGCACCAGGCGATCGCCGACGCCATCGCGGCCGCAGATGCAGCCAAGGCGCAGACGGCGATGCGCGCACACATCGATGCCGTAATGCACGAGGTCTTTGCCCTCGCCCGCAGCCAGCCCGAATTCTTCGCCGACGGCGACCAGCCCACCGCGGGCCGCGATGACTTCCCGTTTGGCTAATGCGTCAGTCATCACCCTTGGGCTGGCTGGGGACGGTCGCGGCTCTTGCGATGCTGGCAACCGCCTTCGCTTGGTCGCCCCCTGCAATCGCAAAGTGCCCGGAGCGCGCTACGTGCCATGGCTGCGGATGCAAAGGTGGACCGGGCTATCGCGCCCCCGACGGTCACTGTGTCGGCTTTGTCGAACTTACCAAAGTCTGCGGCACGCCTCCTGAAACGCGGTGCAAGTTTGAGAACGCGCCTGGCACAGGCGCCAATCACGACTGTGCGCTCGGCATTAAGCCGTCCGTGACGCCTGTTGGAGACTAGCGCGATGCGGCGAACGCTTTCGACCAACGTCGCCCTCGACTCGCCTGCCCTGGCCGCGTAAAGGCCCTCACCGGATGTTGGAGGATTGATCCCATGAAACTGCTGCGCGTGGGCGCCCCGGGCGCCGAAAAGCCCGCTTTGCTCGCCGAGGATGGCACCTATCGCGACCTGTCGAGCGTCGTTCCGGACATCGCCGGCTGGACGCTGACCCCCGAGGGCATGGCCAAGGTCCGCGCCGCCGACTGGAAGCAGCTTCCAACGCTCGACAAATCCTCGCGCATCGGGCCGTGCGTGGGCAACGTCGGCAAGTTCATGTGCATCGGCCTTAACTACGCCGACCACGCCGCCGAGACCGGCGCCGCGATCCCCAAGGAGCCGATCCTCTTCATGAAGGCGACAAGCGCCATCATCGGCCCCAACGACGACGTGGTGATCCCCAAGACGGCACAAAAGCCCGACTGGGAAGTCGAGCTCGGCGTCGTCATCGGCAAGAAGGCCTCCAACATCGACGTCAAGGACGCGCTCAGCCACGTCGCCGGCTATTGCGTGATCAACGACCTTTCCGAGCGCTGGTACCAGCAGGAGCGCGGCGGCCAGTGGACCAAGGGCAAGTCGTGCGACACCTTTGGGCCGATCGGCCCGTGGCTGGTGACGCCCGACGAGGTCCCCGACCCGCAGAACCTGCCCATGTGGCTCGAGGTCGACGGCCACCGCTACCAGAACGGCAACACCAAGACGATGATCTTCGGCGTCGCCCACATCGTCGCCTACCTCAGCGAGTTCATGAGCCTCTTGCCGGGCGACGTGATCTCAACCGGCACCCCGCCCGGTGTCGGCATGGGCATCAAGCCGAATCCGGTCTGGCTCAAGCCGAACCAGACCATGCGCCTCGGCATCCAGGGGCTTGGCGAACAGCAGCAGCGGACGAAAGCCTACGCGGGCTGAGCGGAGCGCCCGCAGCCAAAGCCTCATGGTGAGGTCCGACCCCCCGACTTGGTCCGGGGGCTCGGACCACGCGCGTGTATCGCCGAGGGCCCTTCGAGGCTCGGTCCTTACGGCCCTTCGCACCTCAGGATGAGGTTGGGGGGAGGACACTGAGAGGTCCTTGCAACATCCTCATGGTGAGGTGCGAGCCGTAGGCGAGCCTCGAACCACCCCGCGGTGTATCGCCGAGCGCTCTTTCCGGTCCCGCGACACCCTACCTCGCCAGCGAAAACCCCTTCGAGCTGGCCCCCACATAGCGGCCGAGCAACCCGACGAGCAGCGGGTTGTTCACTGCCCTGAGGAACAAGTCCCGGAAGATGATGTGGGCGTTGGTCGGCGGCACGAACCAGTTGGCCGTCCGCCGCCCCGACAGCTGCTTGGCGAGGACCAGCGGACGCAGCTGATCTTCGAGGCGCTGCAGCCCCGCCGAGACTTCTCCATCCGCCATCGCCTGCCCCAAAACATTGCCGCCGGCGACCGCAAGCGAGGCGCCCTGCCCGGCGAGCAGCGACACCGCATAGGCGGCATCGCCGATGAGCGCGACCCGGTCACGGTGCCAATGCGGCATCTGCGTCTGTGCCACGACGTCGTAGTAGATGTCGTGCGGCTCGGGCGCGCCAGCGAGCGCCGCCGGCACCAGCCAGCCAAGATCGCCGTAGATGCTGCGCAGCGTCGCGCGTGGATCGGCCGGCAGCTCCGTCGTTGCGGCCCGATAGACAAAGAAGCTCGCGAGCCGGCCATCGCCGATGGCGTAAAATCCGACGAAGCGGTTGGGCACCGTCAGCATCCGCATGCCATCGCCGACGGCGCGCGCCGCGGCCTCGTCGTGGAAGAAATAGGCGGCCGTGTGGTAGCCGAGATAGCGCACGAAATCCGCCTCCGGGCCGAACACCATCCGGCGAACTTCCGAGTGGATACCGTCGGCGCCGACCAGCAGATCGGCTTCGGCCTCTCCGCCATCGGCGAGGCGCACGGTCACCCCATCGGCACGGTTGTCGATGGCCGTGGCCGTGCTGCCGTAGTTGAGCTCGACACCGCCGGGCAGCTTTTCCAGCAGCACGCTCTCGATGTCGCCGCGGAGCAGCGAAACGAGCTTGCCGCCACCGGCCGCCCGCGCCGCAAGCTCGTATCGCAGCGTCGAACGCACATGCCCCTTTTCGTCGAGGAAGTGCGCGGCATCGATCCGGTGGCCCCTCGCCTTGAGCGCGTCGAGAATGCCCAGCGTCTGCGCCGCGTCATACCCGGGACCGAAGAAGTCGATCATGTACCCGCCGGTGCGCGGACCGCTGGCTCGCTCGTGGATGGCAACCTCCCAGCCGGCGCGGCTCAGCGCATGGGCGGCGGCAAGGCCGGCAATGCCGGCGCCGATGATGATGGCTTTCATGGTGGTTTCTCCTCGGGTGCGATGAGATCGACCAGCGCCATCCAGGCCGCGCGCTGCTTTTTGGCGCGGCCGGGAAAGAGCTGGCGGTGGAGGGCGAGGCCGTCGCCGGCAATGAGCAGCAGCGTTGCGAGGGCATCTGCCCGCTGTGGGGCAAGCGGCGCGGGCGCCATGGTCCGCAGCGCTTCGAGCAGGGCCGCCTCGAACGTTCGCATGACGTCTTCGAGCCGGGCCCGCAGCCGCTCGTCGGACTGGGCTCGCGCGATGAAGCCGATATAGGCGCCCGCCTCCGTGCGCCGCGCGTCCATCAGCTCGGTCGTCTGCGTGCCGAGTGCCACAAGCCATGCGCGGAGGCCGGCCGCAGGATCGGGCCGCAGCGCATCCATGCTCAGGATGAACGCTTCGAACGCCGCGACAGCGAGCTCATCGAGGCTCGGGAAATGGTGGAAGACGTTGGCCTTGCTGACGCCCGCTTCCGCCGCGACGCCTGCCGCGGTCAAACCTGCCGCGCCGTCGCGCGACAAGACGCGGATCGCGGCCGCAACAATCTCCTGCTTCTTGCCCGCTCGGACCATGAGAGCTCCCGATTTGCGCCGCGCTCGAGCAAGTGGGTGGGGCCCTGCTCCAACCAGGGGTGCCTCTCGGCACCTCTCCCGGCTACTTCCCGCTGTACGTTCGGTTGACCATACTGACCGACCGATCGGTCAGCAAGTGAAAAATACAGTTTGGTGGCTGTGTGTGGCGACGGCTGAGGGCTAGAGCCGGGAGCCGAAGGCCGGCGTGCCAGTGAGACGCATGCCGATGATCGGTGGGAGGATCACGGCCTGGTAGTGCTCATTGAGCGATAGGCGACCGGCGTCGCGGATGGGCGGCTGAAAGCTTGCGGAAATGTCGAGACGGGGGGACACAACGGACGCTGGCGCCGAGTCCGGCCGCCGTCAAAGGGGCGGCGGTACCACACCGAACCGCAAGGTATGAAAATGCAGTCGGCCGCTCCAGTGGGGCACTACGGCCGCCGCACCACGAGGTCGATCTCGACCAGCGCCCCGACGGCCAGTGCCGTGACGCCGATCGTGGTGCGGGCCGGCAGCTTCCCTTCGGGCCAAAAGCTGGGCCAGAGCTTGTTGAGCCCCGCATAGTCACGCTCGAAATGCGTGAGGTAGATGCGCGCCATGGCAACGTGTTCGAGGCCGAGGCCGATCTCCCCGAGCACGATCCTGAGATTGGCGAAGACCCGCCGCGTCTGCGCCTCGATGCCGTCGGGCAGCGGCGCGTCGGGGGCGGCGGGATCCGTCGGCATCTGGCCCGTGACAAACACCCAGCCGTCGGATTCGACGGCGTGCGAGAACGGCGCGACGGGGCGAGGCCCGGCAGCGATGACGTGATGGATCAGGGCAGACATGGGCGGCCTCCGGGGTTGGGCCGCGCGATTGTCGGGGCCCGCGGGCGCGAGTCAATCGTCGCCGCCTGCGCGCATCGCTGCCGCGGCGAACAACTCGCAACAAAATTGCCACTTGGAGGGAGGCAAGGTCAGCGCCTAGTCTCGCCGTCCAAGTTGCGGAAACCCAAATGGCCGACATCGAACTCGACGAGCGATCGCCGCTCGTTGCCACTGACCGTCAGGATCGGCCGACGCTGGCCATCGTCAGCACGTGGCAGGAAGTGTGCGGCATTGCCCACTACTCCGCGCTGCTGAAGAAAGCCCTGAGCTCGCATTTCGACATCACGGTTCTGCCGGCGCCCCGGGCCGTCGTATCGGCCGGCGGCCCCGCGGCGGAAGAGCGCATACGTGCCATCGCCGAGGCAGCGGCGACGTTCGACCACGTCAACATCCAGTACGAGCCGGGTATCTATGGGCCGGACGTGGCAACGGTGAATCGCCGGATCGCCGCGATCGTCCGCGCGGCGAAGAACGTCACCATCACCTTTCACTATCTGCCGCGGCTGGCCCGCCCGGCCAGCAAGGCCGTGCTCTTCGGCATGCTGCTGCGAGGCCGGATCTTCAGGACCGTGCGGCTGCTGAAAGCGGAGCGGGCGGAACACGAGGCGTGGCAGAATCTCCTCGACGTCATGCGCGCCAAAGCTGCCGATGGAAATCTCGGCATCGTCGTCCACCAGCCGGCCGATGCCGATTACCTGCGCGCGCTGGTGCCCGGCGCCCGGATCGCGGAGACCCCGCTCATCTATCTCGACGACGCGGGGCGGCGGGATCTCTACGCCAAGGCGAAGGTCAGCCAATTGCAAGAGCGGCTACCGCCGCGAAAATTGGACGAGACGCGCTACCTCGGCGTCTTCGGCTTCCTGCAGAAGAGCAAGGGGTTCGAGACGGCGATCGAGGCGCTGCAATTCCTGCCGGAGACCTATGAGCTCCTGGTCTTCGCCTCGCTGCATCCAGCGGCCATCCCGCAATACGCGTCGCACGATCCATATCTGCGCAAGCTGACGAACCTCGTCGCGAAAAAGGGGCTGGCGCCGCGCGTCCACTTCATGGGGGCGCAGTCGGACGACGATCTGCTGCTCGGCATGATGGTCTGCGACGCGGTGCTCCTCCCCTACCGCAGCACCGACCAGGTGGCGTCGGGTCCGATGGGACAGGCCCTTGATCTCAACCGCCGGGTTCTCGCCACGCGAAATCGCACCTTCGTCACGGTGGCGCACTATCGCGGCCCGATCTTCGAATTCTGCGATCTCGGCAATCCGCTCGAATATGCGGCGAAAATCCCCTGGGTGACGAAAGAGCGGACGGACCGCGACGTGCACGGCCTGAGGTTCGTCGAGTACCCACCGCTGCCGCAGCGGCACACCACCCAGACAACGGCAGCTGCCTATCGCTTTGCAATGGGGACGCTGGCGCCTGGGAACGCCCGCTAGCTGGCGCGCGCCAACGCGGCGGCGCGAGCACCGAGATCGCGCAAGATCTTGCCCTTCCAGCCGGAGGCCAGAATGGTGCGAACGATCTCGCCCTGTATGCCGGCAAAGCCCGAATGGACGAGCTTCACCGCCGTGCTCTCCCCGCGCGGCTCGAGCGTCCAGGTGACCACCGTGTCGATGCCGCCGGCAACCCACGAGTAGCTGAGCCGCCGTTCCGGCTCGATCTCGAGGACGCGGCAACGGACGGTCCCGTCGAACCCCGGCCTCGGGTCCGTGCGAAAGGTGAACCCGTGGCCGAGCACCGGCGCAAAATCCGTCTCCATCAGCCAGGCCCTGATCTCTTCGGGATCGGTCAGCGCCCGCCAGACGGCGGCGATCGAGGTGGGATAGATGGCCTCGAACACGATCTCAGACACGGCGCTTGCTCCTCAGGTGCGCGCCGAGCGCTTCGAGCCGTTGCGGCCAGAAGGCCGCGAAGGCGGCAGCCCAGTCGAACACCTCCCTGAGCGCCTCGGGCTCGAGCGCATAGAGGCGAAAGCGGCCCTGGTCGGTGACCCGCACCAGCCCCGCCTCCCGCAGCACCCGCAGATGCTTGGAGAGCGCCGGCTGGCTGAGCGCAAAGCCATCGGCGAGGTCGCCCGCCGTCATCTCGCCACCTTGTAGGCGCGCCAGCATCGCCCGCCGCGTCGGATCGGCAATCGCCTGAAACACGTCCTGTGCCGCGGGAGCCCTTGACATCCGATTTCGTATCGCCGAATGGTTATATATCCAATCTCTTATACAACCTAGCAATCGAGGTTCCAATGATCAACCGGCTTCAGGTCGTTTCCATTCCCGTGTCCGACCAGGATCGCGCCAAGGCGTTCTACCGCGACGTGCTCGGCTTCGAGGAACTGGCCGATGCCCGCATGATGCCGCAGATGCGCTGGGTGCAGCTCGCGCCTAAAGGGGCCGCCACCTCGGTCACGCTGGTCAACTGGTTCGATTCGATGCCGGCGGGTTCTCTGCGCGGCCTCGTGCTCGAGACCGCCGACGTCGATGCGGCGGCCGAGGCGCT
>Ga0068853_100002998_pt1 | contig 12884 bp, 11 predicted proteins | sample KBSCornC32_FD_65655 | JGI IMG/M metagenome (GOLD analysis project Ga0068853, IMG submission 65655) | Corn rhizosphere microbial communities from Kellogg Biological Station, Michigan, USA - KBS Corn C3-2 | ecosystem: Host-associated > Plants > Roots > Rhizosphere > Soil ... | reverse complement strand
CGTCCGCACAGAGCCGCATATTGTCCGTGCGCGCTAGTACCCTTGTCAAGGCAAGAATGATGCCGTCAGTGCGGCGCCGCCAGATGCGCCGCATCGCGGTAGCGCGAGATCTCCTGCTCGATGCCTTTATCCAGCTCCATCAACTTCTTGGCGTAGGCGGCCAGGCATTGGTCGTCCTCGGTCTGCGGCTCCCATTTGGGCACCGGCGTCGGCTTGCCGCTGGCGTCCGTCGCGACCATCACTACCACGCAGTGGGTGGCCAGCACGTCCTTGCCCGTGGTCAGGTTGCGCGCCACCACATCCACGCTGAAATGCATGCTCGTGTTGCCGGTATAGATGAGCTTGCAATCGACCGTCACCAGGTCCCCGATCATGATCGGCTGAACAAAGCGAATGCCGCCGACTGCCACCGTCACGCAATACATGCCGCTCCAGCCGACCGCGCAGGCGTAGCCGGCCTGGTCGATCCACTTCATGACCATGCCGCCATGCACCTTGCCGCCGAAATTGACGTCGGTCGGCTGTGCGAGAAAGCAGAACTTCACCTCACGATCCTGGCCAGGCATGCTGAAAATCCTCCGCGGGAACGAGCGCGATGCTAAACGAATTCGCCCGCGTCGTCGCTGCCGGTGCCGCCCTGCCGGATTACGGGAAAACGTGACCGGCTGCTCGTCACCCGGCAAAGGTCCGGCGTAGCGTGGTCAACCAGGGGGCTTCTCCGGCGCGGGGAATCATCATGCGCAATGCGACAGGTGCAATGCTGGCAATGCTGCTGGTCACGACGGCGGCGGGCAACGAAGTAACGGTCAAGAATGACTCGCTCACGGATTTCGGCAATGGCGTGATCGTCACCGGCTTCGCGATCGGCGAGAAGGCCGCGGTCTGGCTGACCTCGCCCTGCGCCGGCACCATCGTCGCCGCCCAGATCTACTGGCATTCCGCCACCGGCACGGCGGCGCAGGACATCGAAAACGCCATCGAGATATACCGTGCCGGGACGTTTCCACAACCCGGCCTCCTGCAAACCACGATCGGCGGCCCCGTGCTGACCGATGGCGTGTTCAACGAATACCGCTACCTGGACGAGAACAACACTATTCCGCTGTCCGTGGCAGTGACGCAGAACGAGGTCTTCATCGTCTCGTTCCAGTTCGCCAATGCGCCGCCTGCGCCCGACGGTCCGAGCCTGGTGCGCGACACCGACGGCAACCCCGGCGGGCGCGACGCGATCGATGCGGACCTCGGCGGCGGCACGTTTGCCTGGTTCGATTCGAAGACGCTCGGCGTAAACGGCGACTGGGCGATTCGCGCCGTCGTCGACTGCCAGGCGGTGTCCACCAGCGCGGATGTCGCGGTCGCCGCGAGCGCAATGCCGGCTGCCTATTTGCCGGGACAGGGACTCACCTACTCGCTCGTGATCAGCAACGCGGGGCCTGCCAACTCGCCGAACACGACGATAGTGGACACGTTCCCGGGCGCTTTCGCCAATCCGTCCTGGACCTGCACGCCTGCCGGCGGCGCCAGTTGCGTCGCGAACGGCACCGGCAACATCGTTGCAACCAACGTCAGCCTGCCGGTCGGCTCGAGCGTCGCCTACAGCGTCAACGGCACGGTCGCAAACGGCACCACGGGCCTCTTGAGCAACAACGTCACCGCCGCGGTCGGGGCGCCTTCGAGCGATCCGGTCAGCAGCAACAATACGGCGACGACCGACCTGCTGCCGGACCTGGACCGGATCTTCGCGGACGGATTCGGCGGCTAGCGCCGCATCAGACGTTGAAGCGGAAGTGCAGCACGTCGCCTTCCTTGACGATGTAATCCTTGCCTTCCAGACGCAGTCGGCCCGCTTCCTTGGCGCCGGATTCGCCGCGGTACTTGATGTAATCGTCGTACGCGATCGTTTCGGCGCGGATGAACCCACGCTCGAAATCGGTGTGGATCACGCCCGCCGCCTGCGGCGCAGTGGCGCCGACCCTGACCTGCCACGCGCGCACTTCCTTTTCGCCGGCGGTGAAATAAGTCTGCAGGCCAAGCAACTTGTAACCGGCGCGGATCACGCGGTTCAGGCCCGGCTCTTCGAGTCCCATGTCCTGCAGGAAGGCCAGCTTGTCGGCATCTTCAAGCTGCGACAGTTCCTCCTCGATGGCCGCGCACACCGGCACCACCTCGGCGCCCTCGCTGGCGGCACGCTCGCGCACCTTGTCCAGGTACGGGTTGTCGGCGAACCCGTCCTCGCGCACGTTCGCGATGTACATCAGCGGCTTGAGCGTGAGCAGGAACAGATCGCGTACCAGCGCTTTCTCCTCGTCTGACAGGCCGAGGCTGCGCGCCGATTTTCCGTCGTTGAGCCCGGCCGCGAGCTTCTGCAGCACCGGGCGCTTGGCGAGCGCTTCCTTGTCGTTCGCCTTCGCGGCGCGTTCGGCCTTGTTCAGCGCCTTGTCGACCGCTTCCAGGTCGGCCAGGGCAAGCTCGGTGTCGATCGTTTCGATGTCCGAGATCGGATCGATCTTGCCCGCGACGTGCACGATGTCGGGATGCTCGAAGCAACGCACGACGTGCGCGATCGCGTCGACTTCGCGGATGTGCGCGAGGAACTTGTTGCCGAGGCCTTCGCCTTTCGACGCGCCGGCAACGAGGCCGGCGATATCGACAAATTCCATCGTCGTCGGAATGATCTTCAACGGCTTGGCGATCGCGGCCAGCGCGTTCAGGCGCAAATCCGGTACCGGCACGATGCCGACGTTCGGATCGATCGTGCAGAACGGAAAGTTCGCCGCGGGAATGCCCGCCTTGGTCAACGCATTGAAGAGCGTCGACTTGCCGACGTTCGGCAAGCCGACGATGCCGCATTTGATGCCCATGTACTTTGAGTCCGGGTATGGAGAATCGGGAATAGGGAATCGAGACAGCGCGGCACCGACCGCGCGCTTACGATTCCCGATTCCCCATTCCCTGTTCCCTGCCCGTGTGCAACCGTTTCATCGCCTCGTTGAAATCGCCGCGCACGGCAAGCGGCAGCACATCGAGCGCCGCGGCCACCGCGTCGAGCAGCGCCGCCTCGTCGGCGACACCGGGCCTGCCCAGCACCCACGGCGTGACGCGATCCTTGTGGCCCGGATGGCCGATGCCCAGACGCAGCCGATGAAACCGGCCGTGTCCGAGATGCGCGAAAATGTCGCGCAAGCCGTTCTGCCCGCCGTGCCCGCCGTCGAACTTCAGCCGTGCCGCGCCCGGCGGCAGGTCGAGGTCGTCGTGTGCGACCAGCATCTGCTCCGGCTCGATCTTCCAGTAGCGCAGCGCCGCGGCCACCGCGAGGCCACTCTTGTTCATGTAAGTGGTCGGCTTCAACAGCAGCAACGGGGCGCCGTCGAACACGATTTTCGCGGTCTCGGCATGCAGCTTGGATTCCACGCCGAAACGCGCGCCTTCGCGCTGCGCGAGGGCGTCAATAAACCAGAACCCGGCATTGTGCCGGGTTCTGAGATGCTCGGCCCCGGGATTTCCCAAGCCGACAATCAGTCGAAGTGTGGACATCGCAAGATGCTCCGAACCATCCGTGGTGCGCGCACCGGCCTCGGCATCCTTGCCGAGTCGCTCGACCGGCGCGAGATGCGTTTCATCGCATCTCGCGAAATCCCGGCTCGCCCGAGGCCCACGATGAGACGCAAAGAAGTCATGTGTCGCAACCTTGCCCTCACCCCTTGCCCTCTCCCGCATGCGGGAGAGGGGGAGTGATCGTTGCGCTACGCGCAACAACGGTACTTCATTGAAGCAGGGTCACTTCTTCTCTTCTTTCTTCGCGGCGGCCGGAGCGGCGGTAGCACCGGCGGCCGGAGCAGCGGCACCGGTGGCGCCGGCGGCACCCTCGGCTTCCGCGACCGGAGCCGCTTCGACTTCCACCTTCATTTCCTGTGCCGTCACCACGGCCGAATCGTGCTCCTTGCCCAGACGCAGCTCCGGAACATCGACGCCGTCCGGCAGCTTCAGGTCGGACAAATGCACGATGTCGCCGACCTTCAGTTCGCCCAGGTCGACAGAGATGAATTCCGGCAGGTCCTTCGGCAGGCAGGAGATTTCGACGTCGGTCATCGCATGCGAGATCAGCACGCCCGCCATCTTGCCGGCCGGCGACTTTTCCTGGTTCAGGAAGTGCAGCGGCACGCGGATGCGGATCGCCTTGTTCTCGTCGACGCGCTGGAAGTCCAGGTGCAGCAGCTGCGCCTTGAACGGGTGACGCTGCATGTCGCGCAGCAGGACCTTCTGGGTCTTGCCGTCGAGGTTCAGGTCGAGAATGGCCGAGTAGAACCACTCGTTCTGCGAAGCAAGCCACACCGTGTTGTGGTCGAGCTGGATGCTCGCCGGATCCTGCGTGCTGCCGTAGACGATCGCCGGCACCTTGTTCGCAAGACGCAGGCGGCGGCTCGCACCTTTCCCCTCGTCCTTGCGGCTCTCGGCCGGAATTTCATGGATAGTTGCCATTGTTGTTGCCTCTGTTGCAGTTGGCCGCCTCGCGGCAGCGTTTGAACTCCCCCGCGACCAGGAGAGTCGAAAAAATCAATCCACGTACAACGAACTCACCGATTCACCGAACGCAATGCGCCGGATCGTCTCGCCGAGCAGTTCCGCCACGCTGAGCTGGCGGATCTTGCTGCAGGCCCTAGCCGCTTCCGACAGCGCGATCGTGTCGGTCACGACCAGTTCGTCGAGCTGCGAACCTTCCAGATTCCGTATCGCCGGTCCCGACAGCACCGGATGCGTGCAGTAGGCCACGACCTTGCTGGCGCCGTGGTTCTTCAATGCGGCCGCGGCAGCACACAGCGTGCCGGCGGTATCGACGATGTCGTCGATCAGCACGCACACCTTGTTTTCCACCTCGCCGATGATGTTCATCACCGTCGCCTCGTTTGGACGAGGACGGCGCTTGTCGATGATCGCGAGGTCCGCGTCGTCGAGGCGCTTGGCGATCGCACGGGCGCGTACCACGCCGCCCACGTCCGGGCTGACGACGATCAGGTCGCTTTGCCCGTAGTAACGCCAGATATCCGCCAGCAGGACCGGCGAAGAGTATACATTATCCAAAGGTATATCGAAAAACCCCTGGATCTGGTCCGCATGCAGGTCCACCGTGAGCACCCGGTCGGTGCCGACCGCGCCGATCATCTTCGCGGCGACCTTGGCCGTGATCGGCACGCGTGCCGAGCGCGGCCGCCGATCCTGGCGCGCATAGCCGAAATACGGGATCACCGCGGTGACGCTAGCCGCCGAGGCGCGCTTGAGCGCGTCGACTAGCACCAGCAGCTCCATGAAGTTGTCCGCGGTCGGCGCCGCGGTCGACTGCATCACGAATACTTCCTGGCGCCGGACGTTCTCCTCGATCTCGACCTGCACCTCGCCGTCCGAAAACCGGCTGCACAGCGCCTTGCCGAGCGGAACGTTCAGCTCATGGCAGACCTGCATTGCCAGCGGGCGGTTCGAATTGCCGGTAAACACCAGCAAGCCGCGTTCCTCGCGGTCGCGCGTGTACGTGTTGCCTGCAAAGCCGACCGTGTTCGCCGTGTTCACATTCACCCCCGACTGCGCCAGCGTGCCGAACATCAAACGTGGCTGGGACGGCAGGACTCGAACCTGCGAATGCGGGAATCAAAATCCCGTGCCTTACCAACTTGGCGACGTCCCACCGATCATTCCTGCGCATCGCGGCTTGCGCGACGCGCGAATTACTGTCCGCTTCGATGCCGCTCGAGCGCCGCGTGCAGCGGCGAGCGATTCACGCCGCGCACTGCGTATGCCCGCCAGCCCGGCGGGCATTCGCGCACGATTTCGGCCGCGCGCTGCTCCGACCCGACCGCGACGAACATGCATCCGCCGCTGCCGGAAAGGCGCGCATCTCCGAACCGGCCCAGCCAATCCAGCGCCGCCGCAACCTGCGGGAAACGCGCACGCACCACCGGCGCGAAAGCGTTCGCTGTCTCAACTCCGTCAAGGAAGCCAGATATTGTCAGCCGCAGCGTGTTGCGTGTCAATTCAGGCGCCTGGAAAAGCACTGCGGTCGACACGTGCGCGCCGGGATCCAGCAGCACGTAACTCGTTGAAGGCAAATCGACCGGCGTAAGCCGCTCGCCGACTCCCTCCGCCCAGGCGGACCTGCCACGCACGAACAACGGCACGTCGGCGCCGAGCGTGAGGCCGATCGCGGCCAGTTCGTCCTCGCTCAGGCGCAGATTCCACAGCTCATTGAGCGCAACCAGTACCGTGGCCGCGTCCGAACTGCCGCCGCCGAGGCCCGCGCCGAGCGGGACGCGCTTGTCGATGGCGATATCGACGCCAGGCGTTGCGCCAGAGTGCGCGCGCAGCGCCTGTGCGGCGCGAACTGCGAGATCCTGCTCCGGTGGCACTTGTTCGAGCCCGCCGGCACGCACGATGCCGGCGTCGGCACGCGGGCGCAGGCGCACCGTGTCGCCCCAGTCGAGCAGCTGGAACGCGGTCTGCAGCTCGTGATAGCCGTCGGCGCGTCGGCCGACGATGTGCAGGAACAGGTTGAGCTTGGCCGGCGCCGGCCAGTGGCTCCATGCTTCACTCATCGAAGTTCCAGTTTTCGATGACCACGCGCACGCGCGCGCCGCCGCGGCTCGCGAATACCTTGCGCGGCAGCGCCGGCGTGCGCTCCACGAACCAGTCGCGATACTCCACCTTCCAGCCGGATTGTTCGATCACCGCCGGCAGATTGCGTTCGTCGTAGTGCACGCTGGCGGGCGTCGCCGGCGCGCGCAGGCCGCGCACCCATGCGCCCAGATCGGCCAGTGGCACGTCCCAGCCGAGCCGATCGTGCAACAGGCGCTGCGGGTCCGGGCCGACGTCCGGCGCCGCATCGACGCCTTCGAGTGTCGCGCTGCGCGCGTCGCCGGACAACTTCCAGGTGCGGCCGGTCACGGGCGCGTGCACGGTGAACGTGTAGTTCTCGCCGTCCTGCTTCCAGACCAGCTCGCCGCTGCCGCCGTCCTGGCCGCTCGACACGGCGATGCGCGCCGCGATCGTCCAGCGCGTGCGCGGCGCCAATTCGCCTTCGCGCGCGGCCTGGGCGGCGGCCGCGGCCGGCGTTTCGCGCACGCGCACCGGCGCACACGCGGCCAGCAGGCACGCCAGCAACAGCATTCCGGACGGCGCAGCGCGCCGCATCTTGAAAAATGTATACATGTGCACTATCCGCGAAGCCTTCGGGAGCCCGCCCGCGGCGGGATGCGGCGGCGTTACGAGGCCAGCCGCTTGATCGTGTCCAGCAGCACCTTGTTGTTGGCGTCCTTCTTGCGGCCCTGCTCCCACACCTTCTTCGCCTCGTCCTTCTGGCCGGCCGCCCACAGCACCTCGCCGAAGTGCGCCGCGATCTCCGCGTCCGGCTGCTTCTGGAACGCCACCTTCAGCTGCTTGAGCGCCTCGTCCAGATGGCCCAGCCGGTAGTGCGCCCAGCCCAGGCTGTCGATGATCGCCGGTTCGCCGGGCTTGAGCAGCAAGGCCTTCTGGATCAGCGTGAGCGCCTCGTCCTTCTTGTCGGTGCGATCGGCCAGCGTGTAACCGAGCGCGTTGAGCGCATCGGCGTCGTTCGGCTTGAGTTCGAGCAGCCGGCGCAGGTCGCGCACGGCGGCGTCGACATGATCCAGGTCGTCGTTGAGCAGCGCGCGCGCATACAGCAGGCGCGTATCGTCGGGCAGCGCCTGCAGGCCGCGGTCGTACACGGCCACGGTCTGCTCGTCGCGCTTGTGCCGCGACAGGATCTCGGCTTCCAGCAGGAACGCCTCGCCGAGCTGCTTGACGTCGTCGCCGGCGCGGGCCTGCAGCTGATGGATCATGCCCATTGCTTCGGCGTGCTTGCCTTCGCCGTCGAGCAGCAACGCGCTGCGCATCTGCGCCTCGAACCAGTGCTCGTCGTCGACCGGGACCTGCTGGTACCACGCCAGCGCATCGGGCTTGTGCTCGAGCAACTCGGCCAGCTCGCCGAGCAGGTTCAGGCGCGCCGGCGGGCGCGGCGTCGGCAGCGCCTTCAATTCACGGTACAGCGGCTCGATCAGCGTCTTGTCGTTGGCACGCGCGGCATACGCGGCGCGTGCAGCGTAGGTGTAGTCGTCCTGCGGACCCTGCGCAAGCACTCTCGCGGCCTCGGCGTTGTCGCCCAGCTCGGCGAGCAGCACCGCGTAGGCGGCGCGCAGATGCACGTCCTTCGGATCGCGGCGCAGCGCATCCGCAAACAGCGCGCGTGCCGCGGCATGGTCGCCATTCTGGAACTTCAGCTGCGCCGCCCAGGTGTAGGTATCTGCTGTGGCGAACCTGGCCACCGCCTTGTCGGCCAGCGACTGGGCGAGCGGCTTGTGCTGCAGGCGCTGCGCGAGCTGGCTCAACGCAATCCACGTCTCGGCCTTCGAACCGAGCAGTTCCGGCGTCGCCAGCCGCTCCAGCAACGCACCGGCCGCTTCTCGATCGGGGCTGTCGAGCAGCGTCTGCGCGATCGTGCGCCAGCCTTTCGCCTCGGGTTCCTTCGCGAGCGCAAGCAGATCCTCGTAAGCCGCATCCGGCTTGCCGTCGTGCAGCGCGAGCAGCGCGCGTGCCTGGTGGATGCCGCTGTCGGCCGGCTTCAGCTCGATCCAGCGCGCGAGCGCGCCGCGCGCCATGTCCCATTGCCTGGCGGCAATCGCCACGCGCGTCGCCTGTGCGGCGAGCGCGGGGTCGTTGCTGGCCTGCGCAGCGCGCGCGTAGTTCTTCGCGGCGGTTTCGAGGTCCGCATCGGCCAGCGCGAACTCCGCGGCCAGCGAATTGGTCAGCGGATCGGCAGCCAGCGGCGGCTGCTCGACCTCGATGCGTTGCAACGGCTCGCGGCTGGCGCCGCGATGCACGCTGGAAACGGTGCAAGCGCCCAGCAGCAGCGCCAGCGCGGGTACGGCGAGCCGGGTCGGCCGCATGGAGAAAAATGTGATCATGTATACTTTGCGCCTGGCGACTGTCGTCGCGACATCATCCGTCCACGCCGCGCAGCGGCGGCGCTGGCTTGCCATCGCCGCGACTGCACCGCACAATTTCCTGCATCCGCGGCATCCGCGCCGTGGATTCCAAGCTTAGCCGATTGTCGCACGCATGGCCCTCATTGCCCTCGGATTGAATCACCTGACCGCGCCGCTGGAGCTGCGCGAGAAGGTCGCATTCGAACCGGACGCGACCGCCGGCGCATTGTCGGACCTGGCGCGCCAACCCGGCGTGAACGAAGCCCTGATCCTGTCCACCTGCAACCGCACCGAGCTCTACGTCGACGTCGAGGCAGGCGCCGAGGCCGTGCCGCAGGGCTGGCTGCTCGCGCACCACCAATTGACCGAGCGACGGCTCGACGAGTTCCTGTACCGGCACGCGGACACGGCAGCGGTGCGGCATCTGTTCCGCGTCGCCACCGGCCTGGATTCGATGGTGCTGGGCGAACCGCAGATCCTCGGCCAGGTCAAGGACGCCTATCAGGCAGCGCGCAGCGCCGGCACGTTGCGCGCGCCGATGGAACGCCTGCTGCAGCAGACGTTCGCGGTAGCCAAGCGCGTGCGCACCGACACGCGCATCGGCGCCAATCCGGTCTCGGTCGCGTTCACCGCGGTGCGCCTGGCCGAGCGCGTGTTCGCCGACCTGAGCCAGGCGTGCGTGCTGCTGATCGGCGCCGGCGAAACGATCGAGCTGGCGGCGCGCCACCTGGCCGAGTCGCGCGTGCGCCGCCTGATCATCGCGAACCGCACGCTGGAAAACGCGCAGGCGCTCGCCTCGCACTTTTCGGCCTACGCGATCACGCTCGCCGACCTGCCGCAGCACCTGGCCGAGGCCGACGTCGTGATCGCCTCGACCGCGAGCCAGGAGCCGATCGTGAGCCGCGCGATGGTCGAGCAGGCGATCCGCGCGCGCCGGCGCAAGCCGATGTTCCTGGTCGACATCGCCGTGCCGCGCGACATCGAGGCGAGCGTCGCGGACGTCGAGGACGTGTTCCTGTACACGATCGACGACCTCAAGCAGGTCATCGACGACAACCTGCGTTCGCGCCAGACCGCCGCGCGCGAAGCCGAGACGATGATCGAGCTGCAGGTCGAGCACTACCAGGCGTGGCGGCGCGCGCTGTCCGCGCACAATCCGCTTGCTGCGATCCGCCGCGACGCCGAGCAGCGCCGCGACGCCGTGCTGGCGCGCGCGCGCCAGCTGCTGGCCGGCGGACGCAGCCCCGAGCAGGCGCTCGAATTCCTCGCCAACACGCTCACCGCCAAGCTGCTGCATGCCCCGAGCGCGAACCTGCGCGCCGCCGCGCAGCGCGGCGACGACGAACTGCTGCGCGCCGCCGAGCGCCTGTTCGACGCCGGCGCCGATCCAGCCGAATTGCCGGACAAGGACGCATGACGCCCTCGATCCGCAGGAAGCTCAGCGAACTTGCCGAACGCCACCAGGAAGTCGCCTTGCTGCTTGCGCAGCCCGAGAGCGCCGGCGACGTGGCCCGTTTCCGCGAGCTCAGCAAGGAATACGCGCAGCTCGAACCGGTGGCGAATTCGCTCAAGGCGTTCGACGCGGCCGGCGGCGCACTCGAGGCCGCGCGTGAAATGCTCGCCGACCCCGACATGCGCGAGCTCGCCGCGGCCGAGATCGCCGAGCTCGAGCAGCGCCGCGCGACGCTCGAGCGCGAGCTGAACCTGCTGCTGCTGCCGAAGGACGCGCGCGACGACGCGAACATTTTCCTCGAGGTGCGTGCCGGCACCGGCGGCGACGAAGCCGCAATCTTCGCCGGCGATCTGTTCCGCATGTATGCGCGCTATGCCGAACGCCGGGGCTGGCATGTCGAGATCCTGTCGTCCAGCGCCGGCGAGCACGGCGGCTTCAAGGAAGTGATCGCGCGCGTCGAGGGCCGCGGCGTGTTCTCGCGCCTGAAGTTCGAATCCGGCACGCACCGCGTGCAGCGCGTGCCGGCCACCGAAGCGCAGGGACGCATCCACACCTCGGCCGCGACCGTGGCGATCCTGCCGGAGATGGACGAGGTCGAGGACGTCGAACTGCGCGACGCGGATCTCAAGGTCGACACGTTCCGCGCGTCCGGCGCCGGCGGCCAGCACGTCAACAAGACCGACTCGGCGATCCGCATCACGCACCTGCCGAGCGGCATCGTGGTCGAGTGCCAGGACGAACGCAGCCAGCACAAGAACCGCGCGCGCGCGCTGTCGCTGCTCAAGGCGCGCCTGAAGGACGAGCAGCAGGCCAAGCAGCACGCGGAGCAGGCCGAGTCGCGCCGCCTGCAGGTCGGCTCCGGCGACCGCAGCCAGCGCATCCGCACGTATAACTTTCCACAAGGCCGCATCACCGACCACCGCATCAACCTGACGCTGTACCGGCTGCCGGAAGTGCTGGACGGCAATCTCGACCCGCTGGTCGAGCCGCTCACGCAGGAATTCCAGGCCGACCAGATGAAGGCGTTCACCGGCGACTGACGCCGCGGCGCTAGGCCGGGGCCCCCGGTCTGTGGCAGCATCTGTCGGTCCCGTTTGCGCGAATTTGCCGTGAAATTCGATCCCGCCCTGGGCGTTGGCCTCACCGATCTGATCGGGCTGATTTCGCATGGCGAGCTCGTGACCGCGAAGGAGCGCGCCGACGCGTTGCTGCAGCGCTACCCCGAGCAGGCCGAACTGTGGCGGCTGTCGGCGATCTGCGCGTTGCAGCAGGGCGATCTCGCCGCCGCGCAAGGCGCGCTCGACCGCGCGCTGGAGCTGGCGCCGAACTCGGTCGAATCGTGGTGCAACCTGGCCAGCGTGTATACCGCGGGCGGACGCTTTTCCGATGCCGAGCGCGCGTTGCGCCGCGCGCTCGCGTTGTCGCCGCAGCATGCCGCGGCGCTCAACAATCTCGGCAGCCTGCTCGATGCGCGCGGCGACTACCACGGCGCCGCCGACTGCTTCGCCAAGGCGATCGTGCAGAAGCCCGACTACGCGCGCGCCTGGCTCAACCAGGCCGCGGCGCTGCTCGCGGTGCGCCAGCTCGAACGCGCCGAGGCGAGCGCGCGGCGCGCCATCCAGCTCGCGCCGCACTGGGGCGACGCGCAACTGGTGCTCGGCAACGTGCTCGACGCGGGCGGGCGCAAGGCCGCGGCGCTCGACGCCTGGCGCGAAGCGGCGCGCGTCGATCCGGGCAATCCGGGTTTCCAGTACCAGTTTGCGCTGGCGCTCGAACAGCACGGCGACTTCGCCGGCGCGCAACGCGCCTACGAAGCGTGCCTGCGCAGCGCGCCGCAGTTCTGGCCCGCGCTGGCGCAACTGGCGTTCCTGCTGCGCCGCATGTGCAGCTGGCACGCGCTGCCGCCGTTGAGCCGGCGCCTGCTCGAGGGCATCGACGCCGAGGCACACGGCATCACGCCGTTTTCAATGCTGGTCGAGGATACCGCACCGGCGCAACAGCTCGCCTGCGCACGCCAGTTCGCACGCGACCGCCAGGCGCAGATCGCCCCGCTCGAGCAGCGCCTCGCGCCGCGCCCGCACGCGCGCCGCGCCGGACCGCTGCGCGTCGGCTTCCTGTCGGCCGGCTTCGGCGAGCATCCGACCGCGCTGCTGATCGCCGAGCTCGTCGAGCGCCTGCGCGGATCGCAGCTGCACGCCATGGGTTTCGCGACCAGCGCGGACGACGGCGGAGTGCTGCGCAAGCGCCTGGCCACCGCGTTCCGCGAATTCCACGACCTCTCCGCGTTGTCGCTCGAAGGCATGCTGCGCAAGCTGCGCGACGAGCAGCCGGACATCCTGATCGACCTGGACGGCTATTGCGAAGGCTCGCTTCCGCAGCTGCTCGCGCTGCGGCCGGCGCCGCTGCAGGTCAACTGGCTGGCCTACCCCGGCACGCTCGGCGCG
>Ga0068853_100002997_pt1 | contig 12889 bp, 9 predicted proteins | sample KBSCornC32_FD_65655 | JGI IMG/M metagenome (GOLD analysis project Ga0068853, IMG submission 65655) | Corn rhizosphere microbial communities from Kellogg Biological Station, Michigan, USA - KBS Corn C3-2 | ecosystem: Host-associated > Plants > Roots > Rhizosphere > Soil ... | reverse complement strand
GGTCGACGCTACGACATCCTCGTCGGGCTGCCCGAAGGCTACGCGGCGCAGCCGGGACGTCGCTATCCGGTGCTGTTCGTGACCGACGCGAACTACGCGTTCCCGCTCGTGCGCAGCATCGCCCACATGGTCGGTGACCATGGCCACGGCCTGGAGGACTTCGTGCTCGTCGGCCTCGGCTACGCCGCCGGCGACACGCCGCAGTACAGCCGCCGACGTGACTACACGCCGACGCCGCGCGGCGACGCCGACGCACGTTCCGACATGCCCGGCCGCGCGCCACTGCACGGCGAGGCGGAGGCGTACCGGCGCTTCGTCGCGACCGAGGTGTTCCCGCTCGTCGCGGCGAACTATCGCGTCGACATGAAGCGCAAGATCCTCGCCGGCCATTCCTACGGAGGCCTGTTCGCCGCGCACGTGCTGCTGACCGAGCCGACGATGTTCGAACGCTACGTGATCAGCAGCCCGTCGCTGTGGTACGACGATCGCGTCGTGCTGCGGCGCGAACGCGAGTACGCCGCGACGCACGACGACCTGCCGGCCGACGTGCTGCTCGAGGCAGGCAGCTACGAGACGCTGGACCCGGTCGCGCACGATCCGCGCTACAACCGCAGCAAGGACATGCTGCGCGACCTGCGCCTGTTCGAATCGCGCCTGAGGGCGCATCGCTATCCACACCTGCGCATCGAGACGAAGGTCGTCGCGGGCGAGGATCACCTGAGCGTGTTCCCGGTCGCGATCACCCGCGGCCTGCAGTGGGCGCTGCCTGCGCGCTGAGCCGCGCGGTGCGGTTCGGGTTACGCTGTCGCGTCGCCGCTTTCACGTTGGAGTCCCGCATGCAGATGCCGCCGTTCGCTTTCGACACGACCGACTGGATGCGGCTCGAGCCGACCGAACACGCGGGCGAGAACGGCGCCGCGTTCTGGCGCACGCGCGAGTTCGGCGCGCTGCGCGTGCGTCTCGTCGAGTACACGCCCGGCTATCGCGCCGACCACTGGTGTCGCAAGGGCCACATCCTGTTCTGCGTCGACGGTGAACTGCACACCGAGCTCGCCGACGGCCGCCGCTACACGCTCACCGCGGGCATGAGCTACCAGGTCGGCGACGACGCCGAACCGCATCGCTCGTCGACCGAGGTCGGCGCGCGCCTGTTCATCGTCGACTGAGGCCCGCGATGAAGACGATCGGCCTCATCGGCGGCATGAGCTGGGAATCGACGCTCGGCTACTACCGGCTGGTCAACGAAGCGGTGAAGCGCCGCCTCGGCGGCCTGCATTCGGCGCGACTCGTGCTGTACAGCGTCGACTTCCACGACATCGAGCGCCTGCAACGGACGGGCGACTGGGCCGCGGCCGGCATCACGCTCGCCGACGCGGGGCGTGCGCTCGAGCGCGCGGGCGCCGAGGTCCTCTTGCTCTGCACCAACACCATGCACAAGGTCGCGCCTGCGATCGAGGCCGCGGTCGCGATCCCGCTGCTGCACATCGCCGATCCGACCGCGACCGCGATCAAGGCCGCCGGCGTCGCGCGCGTCGGCCTGCTCGGCACGCGCTTCACAATGGAGCAGGCGTTCTACCGCGATCGCCTGCGCGACCGCGGCCTCGACGTGCTCGTGCCCGACGAAACCGCGCGCGAGCGCGTGCATCGGGTGATCTACGACGAACTCTGCCTCGGCGTCGTGCGCGACGAATCGCGCGCCGCGTATCGCGACATCATGCGTGAACTCGTCGCGCGCGGCGCCGAGGCGATCATACTCGGCTGTACCGAGATCTCGCTGCTGGTCGGCGCCGACGACGCGGCCGTGCCGCTGTTCGACACGACCGCGCTGCACGCCGAAGCCGCGGTCGACGCCGCGCTCGACTGACGGCGTCGGGAACGCCTGGGCCGTGTGCGACGGCCGGGTGATTTTCCCCACGGCTCGCCTCACGCCGAGGCGCCACCGCTGTGGCACTCTGTCGGCCGCCGATGGCGACTGGGGAGCGCATCGATGGACAGGCAGGCGTGGGAGCGCGTACGCGCGCTGTTCGAGCGCGCGCTCGAGTGGCCGGCGGACGCGCGCGCGCGTTTCCTCGACGAGGCCTGCGCCGGCGACGCCGCGCTGCGCAGCGACGTCGAGGCGATGCTGCGTGCCGATGCGGACGCCGCGGCGAGCGGGCTCGCCGCGGCGACGCCGGAGTTCGCCGATGCACTCGCGGGTGCGCGCGAACGCGAAGGCGACGCCTGGATCGGCCGTCGCGTCGGTGTCTGGCGCTTGCTGCGCGAACTCGGTCGCGGCGGCATGGGGACGGTCTACCTCGCCGAACGCGACGACGGCGAATACGTGCAGCAAGCCGCGGTCAAGCTCATGCGCGGCGGCTGGAGCGGCGAGGTGCTGCTGCAACGTTTCCGCGCCGAGCGGCAGATCCTCGCGACGCTCGGGCACCCGAACATCGCGCGCCTGCTCGACGGCGGCGTCGACGAAGAAGGCCGACCCTTCCTCGCGCTCGAGTACGTCGACGGCAGCACGCTCGCCGAACATTGCGACGCGCGTCGCCTCGGCATCGGCGAACGCCTCGCATTGTTCCTCGCCGTGTGCGACGCGGTCGCCTACGCGCACCGCAGCCTCGTCGTGCACCGCGACCTCAAGCCGTCGAACATCCTGGTCGACGCGCAAGGTCACGTGAAGCTGCTCGACTTCGGCATCGCACGCCTGCTCGACGCGGGCGACGCCGCGGCGACCGCGACGGCGCTGCGCATGTTCACGCCCGAATACGCCGCACCCGAGCAGATCCAGGGAAAGCCGGTCACGACCGGCGTCGACGTGCACGCGCTCGGCCTGCTGCTGTACGAGCTGCTGACCGGCCGGCGCCCGTACGACGCGACCGGCTCGTCACCGGCCGCTTACGAGCAGGCGATCCTCACCGCCGAACCGCTGCGGCCGTCGCGCGCGGTAACCCAGGCCGACGCGCGCAGCGCGGCGCTCGCGCAGGTGCGCAGCCTGCAACCGGCGAGCCTGCGTGCGCGACTGCGCGGCGACCTCGACGCGATCGTGCTGAAGGCGCTGCGCAAGGAACCCGAGCAGCGCTACGCGAGCGTCGAAGCGATGGCCGAAGACGTGCGCGCGTACCTCGCGCACGCGCCGGTGAAGGCGCGGCGCGGCAACGTCTCCTACCGTCTCGCGCGCTTCCTGCGCCGGCACGCGCTCGCCGCGGGCCTCGCCGCGGTCGCGCTGTCGTCGCTCGTCGCCGGCCTCGGCACGGCGGTGTGGCAGGCGCGCGTCGCGCGCGAGCAGCGTGACGTCGCGCGCGTCGAGGCGCGCAATTCGGCTGCCGTGGTCGACTTCCTCACCGGCGTGTTCGCCGGCGCCGACCCGGCCAACACGGACGGCCGCGATCCCGCCGCGAGCGAGCTGCTCGCCAACGGCGTCGCCGGCATCGACGCGCAGACCGACCTCGACCCGGCCACGCGCTCGGCCCTGCTCGGCGCGATGGCGCGCGCGCATTCGGGCCTCGGTGACGGCCAGCGCGTGCAGGACCTCATGCAGCGTTCGCTCGCCGAAGCCGAGCGCAGCGGCGATGCGCGCGCGCTCGTCCGCGCGCACATGGGCCTCGCCTACGCGTATTCGAACAACAGCCGCTACCAGGACACGCTGGAGCACTACGGCATCGCGCGACGCCTGATCGCCGAACGCGGCATCGACGATCCGCTCATGCTCGCGCACGTCGACGCGTCGACCGGCAACGCGCTCAACAACCTCGATCGCGACCGCGAAGCGTGGGACTACCTCGAGCGCGCCTACGCGGTGCGCCTGCAGCGCGAGGGTGCGGTGTCCGAGGACGTCGCGCAGATGCTGCCGGTCTCGGTGGTCGTGCTGAAGGGACTCGGCCGCGGCGCCGACGCGGTGTCGCTCGCCGAAACGAGCTACCGCGCGACGAACGGCGCCGACATTCCGCTCGCGCGCCGCGCGCTGATCGCGCACGCGTACTCGCTCGCGCTCGGCAACGCCAAGCGCTATGCCGAGGCGGAGCAGCTGTGTCGCGAGGCACTCGACCTCGCCGAACGCGTCTACGGCAAGGGCGACCCGCGCACCGTGCCCGCGCAGATCAGCTGGGGCGTGTCGTTGCGCAACCTCGAGCGCTTCGCCGATTCGGCCGCGGTCATGGACCAGGTGCTCGCGATCGAACGCCGCCATCTCGCGCCCGACCACCGGCGCATCGCCGACATCCTCGTCAACGTCGGCGCGAGCCATACGCTCGCCGGCGACGGCAAGGGCGCGGTCGGCTACCTCGAAGAGAGCCTCGCGATCTCGCAACGGCGCAACGAAATGTCCGGGCGCACCGCGGCGCGCGCGACCGCGGCGCTGGCGAAGGCGCTGGAGGAATCGGGCGACGGCGCGCGCGCGCTCGACGTCGCGACGAAGGCGCTGGCGTACACCGAAGGCGCGAAGGCGCGCCTTTCCGGTGCGCCGGGCGCGGCCGTGCGCGTGCAGTACGCGCGCCTGCTGCAGCGGCTCGGCCGGATGCCGGCCGACTGCGCGCCGGCGCAGGCGGCGCTGTCGGCCGAAGGCGCCGCGCCGGGTGTGCAGGTCGAAGCGACGATCCTCGCCGCCACGTGCGCGATGGAAAACGGTCGCACCGAAGAAGCGGCGCGACTGGCGGCAGCGCTACCGGCCGAAGCCGCCGCGACGAAGGACCTCAGCGGCTACGCGCGCGACGCGCTGCAGCGGCTGCGCGCTCGTTAGCGCCGGAGAGATCGCGGCGGCAGGAGTGCACCACCCTGGGCGAGACCGCGGCGCCGCGTTCTCAGGCGAGCGAGGCGAGCCAGTCCTCGTCGGATCCTTCGTTGACGCCCTCGAACAGGAACGTCGACAGGTAGCGCTCGCCCGTGTCGGGCAGCATCGCGAGCAGCACGGAGCCCTGCGCGGCGGACTCGGCGACCTTGAGCGCGGCGGCGAGCGTCGCGCCCGAGGAGATGCCGACGAAGATGCCTTCCTCGCTCGCGAGCCGGCGCGCGGTGTCGCGCGCGACGACCTCGTCGACGGGTTCGATCGCGTGCGCGACGGAACGGTCGAGCACTTCGGGCACGAAGTCGGGCGTCCAGCCCTGGATCTTGTGCGGCTTCCATTCGTTGCCGGACAGCAGCGCCGCGCCGGCGGGCTCGCTCGCGATGATCTTCACCTCGGGGCGCGCGACGCGCAGCACGTCGCCGACGCCGGTGAGCGTGCCGCCCGTGCCCCAGCCGGTCACGAAATAGTCGAGGCGCCGGCCGGCGAAGTCACGCAGGATCTCCGCCGCGGTGGTCTGGCGGTGATAGGCCGGGTTGGCCGGGTTCTGGAATTGCCGCGCGAGGAACCAGCCGTGCTTCTTCGCGAGTTCCTCGGCCTTGCGCACCATGCCGCTGCCGCGTTCGGCGGCGGGCGTGAGGATCACTTTCGCGCCGTACGCGCGCATGAGCTTGCGGCGCTCGATCGAGAACGTCTCGGTCATGATCGCGACGAACTTGTAGCCACGCGCGGCGGCGACCATCGCGAGCGCGACGCCGGTGTTGCCCGACGTCGCCTCGACGATCGTGTCGCCGGGCTTGAGCAGGCCCTTGCGCTCCGCGTCGAGGATGATCGCGATCGCGAGGCGGTCCTTGACCGAGCCGCCGGGATTGAACGCTTCGACCTTCACGTACAGCTCGACGTGCTTGGGCGCGAGGCGGTGCAGCTTGACGACCGGCGTGCGGCCGATGGTGTCGAGGATGCTGTCGTGGATCATGTCGGGGTCCTCAGGAAGTCGATGCGGGCCGGCGGTGCCGGACCGTCCATGCGCATAACGTCAGGCCGCGTGCCGCACGGACACGTCGCGTACGCTGCCGAGCGGCGGTGCGCCGTACCAGTGCAGGGTCTGGGCCAGCGCGGCGACCTCGCCGAGGATCAGCAGCGCCGGCGAGCATACTTTGTGCGTGTTCGCGACGTCCGGCAACCGTCCGAGCGTGCCGGTGACGACGCGCTGGGATTCGCGCGAACCGTTCTCGATCAGCGCGAACGGCGTCGCCGCGGCGCGCCCGTGCGCGAGCAGGCGCTCGCGCAGCGTGTCGAGTCCCGCCACGCCCATGTACACCGCGAGCGTCTGCCGTTCCTGCGCGAGCGTGTCCCAGTCGAGCGTGTCGAGCGAATCGCGGCAGTGCGCGGTGACGAAGCGCACCGACTGCGCGTGGTCGCGGTGGGTCAGCGGCACGCCCGCGTACGCGGCGCAGGCGAGCGCGGCGGTGATGCCGGGCACGACTTCGTACGGTATCCCGCGCGCGCGCAGGAACTCGAGTTCCTCGCCGCCGCGGCCGAACACGAACGGATCGCCACCCTTGAGGCGCACGACGCGGCGGCCGGCGCGCGCGTGCTCGAGCAGCAGCGCGTGGATGCGGTCCTGCGCGGTCGAGTGCGCACCGCCGGTCTTGCCGACCTCGACCAGGGTCGCGTCACGGCGCGCGAGCGCGAGCACGCCGGCGCCGACGAGGCGGTCGTGCAGGATCACGTCGGCTTCGTTGAGCGCGCGCAACGCCGTCAGGGTGAGCAAGCCCGGATCGCCGGGGCCGGCACCGACGAGCACGACCGAGCCTGCGGCCGGCGCCGCCGGCGCACGCAACGCGGCGTCGAGCGCGGCTTCGGCGAGCGCAGGCTGGCCCTTGCGCAGCAGGTCGACGACCGCCCCCGCGAACAGCGAGGAATAGAACCGGCGCCGCGCGGCCGGTTCGGGATGGCGAGCGCGGATGCGCGTGCGAAAGCGCGCGGCGAGAGCGGCGAGCGGGCCGAGCGCTGCATCGAGCACGGTCTCGAGTCGCTCGCGCAGCAGGCGCGCGAGCATCGGCGCGGCGCCGCCCGAGGAGATCGCGATCTGCAGCGGCGCGCGATCGACCACCGCGGGCACGTGGAAACTCGACAGTTCCGCGTCGTCGACGACGTTGGCGAACATGCGGCGCCGTTCGGCCGCCGCGGCGACGCGACGGTTGAGCGTGGCGTCGTCCGTCGCGACGACGACGAGCCAGCAACGCCCGGGGCCGCTGCCGCCTTCATCGAGCCCGCCTTCATCGAGCCATTCGTCGACGTAGCGGCCCGCACGGTGGCGGATGCGCCCTTCCGCCGCGAGCGCGGCGAGTCCGGCATCGAGCGCGGGCGCGCCGACCGTGACGACGGCGCCGGCGCGCAGCAGCCCTTCGACCTTGCGTGCGGCGACGGCGCCCCCACCGATGACGAGGACGGCGCGCTGGCGGAGGTCGGCGAACAGCGGATACAGCGACATGGCGGCGGACGCGGACGGGGCAGGACAGGCTAGCCGCGGCCGGCCGCGGCGCGGAAATGATCGCCGCGCCGGCGCTTATGCCGCGCCGTCATGTCGGCGCGCGGGCCGGGGTGGGCGTGATGCATGGCACATTTTGGACGGATAGACTTCCAAACCGAGCTCCGGTAGGCTGGACAATCCGTGCCCGCGCGCGGCTAACCCGAGTTCCCAGGAGCAGATCATGAAATCCCCGACGTCCAAGGCCCCGATGTCCAAAGCGATGTGTTGCCCGACCGCGATCATCGATTCGACCAACCGCCGACACAGACCGCCCGTGGACTCTCCGACATGACGCTGACCCAGCTCCGTTACCTCATCGCCATCGCCGATTCCGGCCTCAACATCACGCTCGCCGCCGAACGCGTCCACGCGACGCAGCCCGGTCTCAGCAAGCAGCTCAAGCAGCTCGAGGAAGAGCTCGGCTTCTCCCTCTTCACGCGCCGGGGCAAGAGCCTCGAAGCGATCACCGCCGCCGGCGCGCAGGTGATCGAACGCGCCCGCATCATCCAGTCCGAAGCCGCGAACATCCGCGCGCTCGCCGCCAACCTGCGCAACGAGGCGCAGGGCGAACTGCGCATCGCGACCACTCACACCCAGGCCCGCTACGCGCTGCCGCCGGCGATCGCCGCGCTGCGCCGTCGCTATCCCGAGGTCGGCGTGCACCTGCAGCCGGGCGGCGACGCCGAGATACTCGAGCTGCTCGAGCGCGGACAGACCGATCTCGCGGTCGTGTCGACCGCAGGCGCACCACCGCCGGCAGGCCTCGCGCTGCCGGTCTACCGCTGGGACCGCGTCGTGCTCGTGCCGCGCGCGCACGCGCTCGCCAGGCTCGGTCGCGCGCCGACGCTGGCCGACCTCGCCGAACATCCGCTGGTCAGCTACGAATCTTCGCTCAAGGCCGAATCCTCGCTGCGCCGCGCGTTCGAGGATGCCGGGTTGCCGTTGCGCCTCGCGTTCACCGCGCGCGACGCCGACCTCATCCGCACCTACGTCGGTGCCGGCCTCGGCGTCGGCGTGCTCGCCGAGATGGCGCTCGATCCGGCCGACCGCGACGTCGTCGGCCTCGAGATCGAGGGGCTGCTGCCGACCTGCACGACCTGGATCGTGCTGCGCCGTGACCGCGTGTTGCGCGAGTACGCGCTCGAGTTCATCGCGCGCTTCGCGCCGCACCTCGACCGCCGCGACGTGCGTCGCGCATTCGACCACGGCATCGCGGTCGACGAATGGCCGGTGCCGCCGCGCTGGCGCGAGCTCGACCCCGCGCGCCTCGCCGCCTGAGCCGCCGTCCGTGCCGCGATACGTAGCGGCACGGATGGGACGGCCGCGCGCGCGTGATGCTACGCTCGCCCGGTCTTTCAGGGGGACACCACCATGCATGCCTTCGTCCGCCGCTTCGCGGCGTCGTTTCTCTTTGCAATTTTCGCGGCGGGTGCCGCCCACGCCCAGGCCACCCGTACCTGGGTTTCCGGCGTCGGTGACGACGCCAATCCGTGCAGCCGCACGGCGCCGTGCAAGACCTTCGCGGGCGCGATCAGCAAGACCGCCGCGAAAGGCGTCATCAACGCGCTCGATCCGGCCGGCTACGGCGCGGTGACGATCACCAAGTCGATCACGATCGAAGCCGACGGCGTCGTCGCCAGCATCCTCACGTCGGGCACCAACGGCGTCGTCGTCAACGCCGCGCCGACCGACGTCGTCACGCTGCGCGGCCTCAAGTTCGTCGACGCGAGCGGCTCCGGTTCGGCGTCCGGCGTGCGTTTCCTCGGCGGCGGCACGTTGATCGTCGAGAACGGCGAGATCGACAACTTCCACGGCAGCGGCATCAGCGTGGTGCCGTCGACGAATCCGGTCAGCGTGGTCGTGCGCGACACGCTCGTGCGCGGCTGCGGCGACGCGGTCGCGGGCGGCGCGGGCATCGCGATCCAGCCCGGCGGCAATGCCAGCGTGAAGGCGACCCTCGAGCGCGTGCAACTCGTCGCCAACAACGCCGACGGCCTGCTCGTCTCGGGCCTCTCCGCGGTCGCCGTGCGCGACAGCGTGGCGAGCGAGAACGGCGGAAACGGTTTCTCCGCGTACGAGGAGGTGCAGGCCGTGTCGCTCGTGCTCGACGGCGTGCTCGCGGCGCACAACGTCGCGAACGGCGTACTCGCGTACGGTGCCGGCAGCACGGTGCGCCTGTCCGCCAGCACGACCACCGGCAATGCGATCGGCATCAAGCCGGCGAAGAGCGGCCGCGTGCTGTCGTTCGGCAACAACCGCAACAGCGGCAACACGAGCGACGGCGCGCCGAGTTCGACCCTGCCGCTGCAGTGACGCGCAGCGCGCGGCTGCGCCTCACACCTCGAGGTGCAGCCCGCATTCGCGCTTGAGGCCGAAGAAGCGCGTGTCGTCGGCGCTCATGCCGGGTTCCCAGCGGTGAGTCGTGTGCACGTCGCCGATCGACACGTAGCCCTCGTCCCACAGCGGGTGGTACGGCAGCTCGTGTCGCGCGAGGTAGCGGCCGACGTCGCGGTCGCTCCAGTCGGCGATCGGATGCGCCTTCCAGCGGCCGTTGCGCAGTTCGACGAAGTTCGTGCCGGCGCGGCTCGCCGACTGCGCGCGGCGCAGGCCGGCGAACCAGGTGCGCGCGCCGAGCTCGTCGAGCGCGCGCTGCATCGGCTCGACCTTGCGCAGGCGGTTGTAGCGCTCGATGCCGTCGAGGCCCTGTTCCCACAGCCGGCCATGGCGCGCTTCCATCCAGGCGATGCCGATTTGCGGGCGGTAGACCTTGAGGTTGAGGCCGAGGCGCTCGGTCAGCGTGTCGGCGAAGCGGTAGGTTTCCGCGAACAGGTAGCCGGTGTCGACGAGGATGACCGGCACGTCGCGCCGTCGGCTCGTGACGAGGTGCAGGCTCGCCGCCGCCTGCGCACCGAAGCTCGACGAGAGCACGTGCGCGCCGGGCAGGGTGTCGAGCATCCAGTCGACGCGCGTGTCGGCGTCCTGCTGCGAGAGCCAGCGGTTGAGGTCGGCCAGCGCGCGCGCGTCCTCGGCGGCGCTGACGATGTCGGGCGGGATCATGCGGTCACCTCGGCAGCGATGCGCGTCGCCGGTGCGACGACGCCGGTGCGCAGCAGGAAGTCGCCGAAACCCTCGCCGTGCGCGCGGTCGGCGGCGTAGCGCGCGAACAGCAGGTCGAGCGCGTCGAGGATCTCGGTTTCGGCGATGTTCTCGCGGAACACGCGGTTGAGACGGCGCCCGGCGAAGTCGGCGCCGAGGCGCAGGTCGTAGCGACCCGGCGCGCGACCGACCAGGGCGATCTCGCCGAGGTACGGCCGCGAACAGCCGTTCGGGCAACCGGACACGCGCAAGCCGATCGGCGCATCGGCGAGGCCATGCGCGTCGAGGCGGCGTTCGACCTTCGCGAGCAGGTCGGGCAGGTAGCGCTCCGCCTCCGCCATCGCGAGGCCGCAGGTCGGCAGTGCGACGCAGGCGACCGCGTGGCGGCGGATCGCGCTGCCGCGGCGCCAGCCGTCGAGGCCGTGGCGTGCGACGAGCGCGTCGATCGTCGCGCGTTGCGCAGCGGTGACGTTCGCGACGACGAGGTTCTGGTTGCAGGTGAGGCGGAATTCGAGCGCGGAATCCACGCTCGCGTGCGCGCGCGCGATCTCGCGCAGGCCGGTCAGCCACGCCTGGCCGTCGCGGTCGACGATGCGGCCCGCTTCGACCTGCAGGGTGAGGTGGGAGCGACCGTCGCCGTCTTCGATCCAGCCGTAGCGGTCGCCGTTGTGCTCGAAGCGGAATTCGCGCGCGGGCTCGAGCGCGAAGCCGAGGCGCCGCTCGAGCTCGGCGACGAACGCGCCGAGGCCGTGGTGGTCGATCGTGTACTTGAGGCGCGCATGCTTGCGCTCGCGGCGATTGCCCCAGTCGCGCTGCACGCCGATCACGTGCTCGGCGACGTCGAGCACGCGCTCGGGCGGGACGAAGCCGACCACGTCGCCGAGGCGCGGATAGGTGGAAGGGTCGCCGTGCGTCGCGCCCATGCCGCCGCCGATCGCGACGTCGAAGCCGGCGAGCGCGCCGTCCTCGATGATCGCGATGAAGCCGAGGTCCTGCGCGAACACGTCGACGTCGTTCGTCGGCGGCACCGCGATGCCGATCTTGAACTTGCGCGGCAGGTAGGTCGCGCCGTACAGCGGCTCGACCTCGTCGCCGCCGGCGACGCGCGCGAGTTCGTGCGCGCCCTCGGCGCCGAGCGGCGTTTCGTCGAGCCAGATCTCATGGTAGGCGCGCGTCTTCGGCAGCAGGTGCTCGGACAGGCGCTTCGCCCACGCGTACGCGTGGGCGTGCGCGGACGACTCGACCGGGTTGGCGGAGGCGACCACGGTGCGGTTGACGTCGCCGCATGCGGCGATCGTGTCGACGAGGCTCGCGTTGATCGCGGCGATCGTCGCCTTGAGGTCGCGCTTGATCACGCCGTGCCACTGGAACGTCTGCCGCGTCGTGATGCGCAGCGTCCCGTTCGCATGGTCGCGCGCGATCGCGTCGAACGCGAGCCATTGCGCGGGCGTGACGACGCCGCCGGGCAGGCGCGCACGGATCATGAAGGCGTAGGCGGGCTCGAGCTTCTGCAGGCGGCGCTCGTCGCGCAGGTCGCGATCGTCCTGCTGGTAGCTGCCGTGGAACTTCAGCAGCTTGTTGTCGGCTTCGCTGATCGCGCCGGTCACGGGATCGGCGAGGCTCGCGGCGAGCGTGCCGCGCAGGTGGCGGCTGTCGGCCTTGATGCGTTCGAGTTCGGAAAGTGTCGTGGACATGGACAGGGCGCTGCTTTCGTTCAAACGTGCGGCCACGGATGGCCGCTGCGGCTTCAGGGCGGCATCGGTCGACACATTCGAAGATGCGCCGTCGGAACCGCGTTCATGGAGGAACGCGACAACTCAGTACACGTCGCGCGCATAGCGGCCCTCCTCGGCGAGCTGAAGCAGGCGCTCCTCGGCGCGCTCGCGCTCGAGCCCGCCGTGCGCGACGAACGCGTCGAGCAGCGCCGCGTGCACGTCCCTGGCCATGCGCGTCGCGTCGCCGCAGACGTACAGGTGCGCGCCGCCGTCGAGCCATGCGTGGAGCTCGCGGCCGTGTTCGCGCAGGCGGTCCTGCACGTAGCTGCGAGCGCCGTCGCGCGACCAGGCGAGGTCGAGGCGATGCAGGCTGCCGTCGCGCAGCGCGTCCTGCCATTCGGTCTGGTAGAGGAATTCGCTGCGGAAATGGCGGTTGCCGAACAGCAGCCAGTTGCGACCGGCGGCGCCGGTCTCGCGACGCTCCTGCACGAAGCCGCGGAACGGCGCGATGCCGGTGCCGGGACCGATCATGACGACGTCGCGCGAGGCGTCGGCGGGCAGGCGGAAACGCTCGTTCGGTTCGACGTAGACGGGCACGCGCGCGTCGTCGTCCGCCCGCGCGAGGAATTGCGAGGCGGCACCGACATGGCGCGCACCGAACGCCTCGTAGTCGACCACGCCGACCGTGAGGTGCGCTTCGTCGCCGACCGCCTTGCGGCTCGACGCGATCGAGTACAGCCGCGGCGCGAGCGGACGCAGAGCGGCGACGAACTCCTCGGC
>Ga0068853_100002996_pt1 | contig 12889 bp, 6 predicted proteins | sample KBSCornC32_FD_65655 | JGI IMG/M metagenome (GOLD analysis project Ga0068853, IMG submission 65655) | Corn rhizosphere microbial communities from Kellogg Biological Station, Michigan, USA - KBS Corn C3-2 | ecosystem: Host-associated > Plants > Roots > Rhizosphere > Soil ... | reverse complement strand
GCTTGCCGATCGAGAAACGCGGCACCGTGCTCGACGCTCCCGACGATTTCATGCTCGTCGTCAGCTACAACCCCGGCTATCAATCGATCCTAAAGGATCTCAAGCAGTCGACGCGTCAGCGTTTTGTCGCGATGGAATTCGACTACCCGGGCGCCGACGCCGAGACCAAGATCGTCGCCAAAGAAGGCGGCATTGACGAGTCAACCGCCGCCGATCTTGTCAAAATAGGACAGAAGGTCCGCAACCTTCGCGGTCACGGCCTTGAGGAGGGTGTCTCCACGCGCCTCCTCATCTACGCCGCCCAAATGATCGCAAAAGGCATCTCTCCCGTGAGCGCCGCCGAGGTCGCCATCTGCTCCCCCATCACCGACGACCGCGAATTACAGCGCAGTATTAGAGAAATAGTGACGACCATCATTTAGATCAAGAAGAATTAACCGCAGATAAACGCAGATAGACGCGAATAGGAAACTCATTTCGGGCTTTCTTATCTGCGTTTATCCGCGTCCATCTGCGGTTAATTTCTTTTCAAATTTAACCCTCATTTAATACCCCTTTCACAGTCTCGTAACGTCTCCCAAGACATACTTCTCCTTGCAGCAACTGAATTTTGAAGCGGTTTGAGACGCAACTAGAGGCGGGGGATCGGCGAGAGCTGTATCTCACGCCGGTTATTAAAACAAGTTTCTAAAACAGGAGTTCTGAATGAGATCCACTTTGGCAAAGGCGTTAACAGCAATATTTTTGAGTCTCGTATTGATAATCGGTATTTCGGCGCAGACCGATCAGGGGACCATCGCGGGGACTGTCGTCGATCCGCAGGGAGCGGTACTCGCCGGTGCGACCGTTGTCGTCACAAACGAAAGGACCGGCAAGGCTCGCACAGTCACCTCCGACAAGGACGGCGCGTTCAAGCTCACGGCTCTCGAGCCGGCGACGTACACCGTGACGGTGACGTCGGGTGACTTTCAGGTCATCAAGCAGGCGGGCGTTGAGGTGCTCGTTGGTGTCGAGAAAGAGCTCTCGATCACAATGCAGCCAAAGGGCGTTGCGGTGAACGTCGATGTAGTCGGCGGCGAGGACGCGGTCGTCAACACGACCTCGGCGTCGATGGGTGCGAATGTCAGCGGCCGCGAGGTCGAGGCGCTTCCGATCAATGGACGACAGCTTTCGCAGTTGTATCTGCAGGCACCGGGCGCGCAGAATGCAGGCACCGGCACCTTCGGCGACATTCGATTCTCAGGCCGTGCCAACCAGGAGAACGTCATCCGCTACGACGGCGTTGAGGGCTCGGCGATCATCGACGCCTCGCCCGGCAATCTCAACGGCGAGGTGCCGTCGCCCTTTCGCCTGCAGTCGTCGCTCGAGAATGTGCAGGAGTTTCGCGTTGAATCGTCCAATTTCCCTGCCGAGTTTGGCACGGGCACGGGCGGCCAGATCTCAGTGGTCACAAAGTCGGGCGGCAATCAATTTCACGGCTCAACATTCGAGTACCTGCGTAGACAAGGGCTCGACTCACGCAACTTCTTTGACAACACGACACCCGGTATCGAAAAGAGCAAGCTGCAGCTCGATCAATTTGGCGGATCGTTTGGCGGCCCGATCATCAAGGACAAACTCTTCTTTTTTGGCAGTTACGAGCAGTACCGCGGGCGATTTGGTTTGAACTTTGTCGAGGCCGCACCGAGCCTTAGCCTCGCTGCTCTCGGTGCTCTCATTCCGGGGACGTCGACGCCTGTGAATCCGCTAATTCAGCCCTACATCGCCGCCTTCCGAGCGCCCGGTGCGGTGACTGTCGCGGGCGGCACGACGGCTCCGGGCTTTGACATCGTGCAGCTCCAATCGACCGAGCGGACGGATGAGAGATCGTTTGCTGCACGCTTTGATTGGCAGTACAGCACGACGAATAAGCTTTACTTCCGCTACTTTCGCGATCAGGGTACGGACATCTCGCCCGAGGGCGTGACGGGACGCGTGACAACGATCCGCGCCGTCCCGCAGAATGCCGTCCTCGGCTGGCAGTCGATGCTCCACAAGGATGGCTTGCTGATCAATGAGTTCAAGCTCGGTTACAACGGTGCCCAGACACGCATCAACGGCTCCGCTCCGACTGTCGGAGGTCTCTCAGCGGTAACAGTTAACATCTCCGGCAGCGTCGCGAACACAGGCATCGCTGGGCAAGGGACCTCGTCCGGCATCGCGATCCCCGGCGGCCTGGTACGTGCAAACTCCGCGACGAATGGCCGCGGTCAACCGTACACTCCATACACGCTCGGCTTTATCGATAGCCTGAGCTGGACGCGTGGGAATCACAACATTAAGTTTGGCGGCGAGGTGCGTCTCGTTCGCCTTTGGACCGATCGGCAGGGCGGCACGACGTACACGTTCTCTAATCTCGCGGCGTTTCTCTCAAACACTCCGACGTCCGTTCAGTATCTCGGCGACGTCAGTGCACCGAGCCCATTCACAAACGGCCCGGGCGGTCAGCGTCTCGCAAAGCAGACCTATTACATCGGCTACGCTCAGGACGAGTGGCGCATCCGGCCCGGCCTTACGCTCAACTACGGGCTCCGCTACGAGTACTACACGCCGCTTCGCGAGGCGAATCACCAGGAGATCTTTTTTGACATCACGACGGGTCTGCTGAGACCGACGAGCGAACAGCCTCTCACGTCCAAGAAGAATAACTTTGGTCCACGCATCGCGCTTACATGGTCGCCAAACTCTACGGGTGACGGATTTTTTGCCGGTGGCAAGACTGTCTTTCGCGGCGGCTTTGGGATCTTTTACGGGCCCGGACAAACCGAGGACCAGATACAGCCGATAGAATCGGACCGCATCAGCTCGACAATCACGAGCGGAAGTTTGCTCGCATTCCCCGCGAATATTCCGGCGATCGTCGCAAACTTTAACTCAAATCCGAACAACCGCAGCTTTCAGCCGCGTGCGTACGCCAACAATTACACGATCCCTGAGCGGGTGTACGAGTACACTTTCTCATGGCAGCAGGAGCTGCCGGGCAAGCTGACCGCAACGCTCGCGTACGTCGGAGCACAAGGGCGGAATCTGTTCCTCCGCAGTGTTGCCAATCAGATCCTGCCGGGCTTTACTTCGATCGTGAACGGAGCGAATATCCCGACCGGCGTCGGCGTCGTCAATCGCACCGATCCCGCAAGCGGGCAGGTGATCGGCGTCAACACCATTCGCCAGTTCTCTATCGTCAGCGGCACCAGCGTGCAGAATCCGTATGCGGAGATCGACTACAAAACGAGCGGCGGTTACGACAGCTATAACTCGCTGCAGGCGTCGCTGCAGCGGTCATTCCGCACGGGCCTCACGATGAACGCCCAGTACACGTACGGCCGCAGCATCGGCACGTCGGCTGGCTCGAACGAAGCCCGGACATCGGCTCAGCTCGACAACTTTGCCGCGGACCTCGGACGCAATAATTTCGACATTCGCCACAACTTCAACCTCTCGGCCCTTTATCTGCTGCCGTTTGGCAAGGGCAAGCGGTTCGACTTTGGCAAGGCCGGCAACGCGCTGCTCGGCGATTGGGAGGTCGGCGGCATTTGGAACGCCCGCAGCGGTATCCCGATCGAGGTGCTTGTCGTCCGCCCGGACGTTGTCATCCAGTGCCGTCTCGCTGCAGGCTGTCCCAATGGTGCGGGCGGAACGTTCGCGAATGGATTCACCGCAAACCTGCCGTCATTCGGCGCGAGCTTCCCGGCGTTGCCGACGGGATTTGTCGCGGTCGTCAACACGCCCGGCGGCGGCAACTCACGAAACATTCGGCGTCCGGATCTCGTCGCCGGAGTCAACCCATTCCTCGACGCCGATCGACAGTACCTCAACCCGGCTGCATTCGCGACACCGGCGGCGGGAACTTTCGGCAACCTGCCGAGGAATGCGTTTTCCGGCCCGTCGTTCTCGCAATTCGACATGACATTTGTGCGAAGGTTCAGGATCTCGGAATCAAAGAATTTTGAATTCCGCACCGAGATCTTTAACATCCTCAATCACACAAACTTCGCCAACCCATCGACGACGCTCAACAATGCGCTGCCTAACCTGAGCTTCAACACTGCGACCGGTGCGTACTCGGCGACGACATCAAACGTCGTGCAGCCAGGACAAGCGTTCACGCAAAACGCGGCCGGGTCGACTTTTGGCCTGCTGAGGGCGACGGTTGGACGCACGGTTGGACTAGGGTCGAACAGGCAGATACAATTCGGCTTTCGATTCAACTTTTAACTCGTGAAGCAGAATATCCTGATCATCGAGGACGACGCCGACATCGCCGAGAGTCTCGAATACAACCTCAAACGCGAGGGATTCGTGACTGTCGTTGCCGAATCTGGCGAAAAAGGGCTGAGGCTTGCGACTGACGAAAAGCACCGGCCCGCACTCATATTGCTCGATCTCATGCTTCCCGGAATGGGCGGAATGGAGCTTTGCCAAAAGCTCCGTTCCTATCCCTCGACGGAGAAGATCCCGATCGTGATGCTCACCGCAAAGGCTGCCGAAAAAGACCGCGTCGCCGGTCTTGAATCGGGGGCTGACGATTACGTTGTAAAGCCTTTCTCGGTAAAAGAACTCATCGCACGTGTGCGAGCGGTGCTTCGTCGCAGTGAGTCGGAGGCGGCAAATGAAACGTATCGTGGCGAGCGGCTCGCGGTCGATTTTGCCGACATGCGGGTAGAGTGTGACGGCTCTCCGATAAAACTCACAAGAAAGGAATTCCACCTTCTTTCACATCTCATAAAAAACATCGGACGCGTCTCGACGCGTCAGCAACTCCTCGATAACGTCTGGGGCTACTCCTATTTTGGCGACACCCGGACACTCGACGTACACATTCGCCGTACTCGACAAAAGCTCGGCGAGTGCAGCGATTGTATCGAGACCGTCGTCGGTGTCGGCTACAGGTTCACCGGATGCTGAGCAGCGCCAAAAAGGCGGATTACGCTGTCGGCAATGATCTCTTGACAAAGATCCTTGATGCGACGAAGGAAGGCGTCGTCGTTGTCGCTCGCGGCCTAAAGGTCGTTGCGGCAAACCGCTCCGCCGAGCAGGCCTTTCGGGTCGTGAGCGGCTCGCTCGTCGGCCGTGGACTCGATCACCTGGTCCAGGACGATGCTGTCTTGACGGCTTTCGTAAGAGGCTGTGCGAAGCTCGAGACTTCCGACCTGCATCTCAAGCTCGGGCCAAAGGGCAATCGCCGTCGCTACGACGTCCACGTCGCGCCGCTGGAGCTCGAGGGTGTGCCACATGCGATCGGATTCTTTTACGACGTCACTCAGGTACACCGTCTGGAGAATATTCGGCAGGCGTTTTTGTCGAATATTTCGCACGAGCTGCGCACGCCGCTGACGTCGATACTCGCATTTGTCGAGACGCTCGAGAACGGTGGCCTCGAGGACACGGAGAATAACAGGCATTTCCTCAACGTCATTCAGCGTAACGGCGAGCGGATGCGCGATCTGATCGCCGACATTCTCGAGCTATCGCAGATCGAAGCGGGCAGCGTCAGCATCGAGCTCAAGAAGGTACCGCTCTGGCGACACGTTGAGGAGATCATGACCAATCTCTCATCGATGGCCGCCGAAAGGGAGATCGTACTAGAGAACAAAACAGAGACTGGCTCGATCGTCAGCGCCGATCCAAAACGGCTCGGTCAAATGCTAACGAATCTTATCGACAACGCGATCCGGTTCAACCGCCGCGGCGGCTCGGTCACGATCAGCGACGAGCTTTTGACTGGCCGTCACCTGATCCACGTTGCCGACACCGGCGAGGGGATGGAGCAGCAGGAGCTCCAGCGTGTTTTTGAGCGCTTCTACCGCGTCGACCGATCGCGCACGCGTGAGGTCGGCGGTACGGGCCTCGGACTCGCGATCGTCAAACACCTCGCGCGTCTCCACAGCGGTGAGGTCTCCGTCGAGTCCAACCTCGGCGTCGGCACCACTTTTACGATCGATATTCCCGCCGACCAGCCTTGATCGGCGATGAGCCCCTACAAGAGCATTTATCTCTCGGCATTCGACTACAAAATTATTGTTTCAACTGGTTGCCGAACTGTCGTCTCGCACTTTGGTATAGAGCCCGGCCGAGTCGTAGCAGTGATCCAATATCTCTATCGGGTGACAAACGCGGACCGCATCCTCGCCTGCCCGGGCGAGACCGTGAGAGATCTGCATATGACATCCGGGATTTGCGGTCGCGATGATGGTCGCCTCGGAGTCAATGATCTGATGGATCTTTGTGTCCAATACAGCTTCAGAGAGTTCGGGTTCAAGAAGGTTGTAGATACCTGCTCCGCCGCAGCACACATTTGCGTCTTCGAGAGGCACGATCGCGAGTCCCTCAAGAGCGCGGAGCATTCCGAGTGACTCTTCGGCAGCGTGCTGCCCGTGCAGCAAGTGGCATGAGGCGTCGTATGCGACGCGTTCGTCCGATGTGACGGCAACGCGACGAGGGTTATCGAGCACTTGGCCGATGTCCTTGACCCTTGCGGCAAAATCTATCGCCGCTTCACGATACTCGCCATCGGCTGCCAGCAAGTGTGGATAATCCACAAGCATCGCTCCGCAGCCGCCGGCGGACGTTACGATCGGTCCCTTGGTTTGGGCGAATGCATCGATGTTTCGTCGAGCTAGGCCTCGAGCCTGCTCCAGAAAACCCGCATGCGCGTGGAGCGCCCCACAGCATGTCTGATTCCCCGGGACGTTGGTCTCCATGCCGTTCACTCGTAGGACGCGCGTCACGGAGGCGTCTACGGAGGTCAGGAGATCCGCTGTGCATCCGCGGAATATGGTGACCGATCGCTGACTTTGTTCGCTGTGTGTCTCGTTACGAGGTGACGCCCTGATCGCGATCTTAGCTGGTCGCGATGCGTCGAGCAGACGCAACGCGGTATCGGCCTGATGCGAGATCAAACGGACGATCCGGCTGCTAATGAGGACCGTCGAGATGCGGCTGTCTCTTAGCACACGCCCGCCGAACATGAGTAGGCGTCGCCGCCAGTCAACCGGCCAGATCCGCTTTAAGACGAGATTCTTGAATGCGTTAGCAACGCCGGACGGACGCTCCATTTCGACGCTCACGCGTGCGGCCTCCAAGAGATGTCCGTACTCGACGCCCGAGGGACACTCGGATTCACACGCGCGGCAGCCGAGACAGCGGTCGATGTGTTTGCGAAATGTTTGCGAATCGATCGACAGCTTCTCTTCCTGCACCTGCCGCATCAGGTATATACGACCCCGCGGACTGTCATTCTCATCGCCCGTCGCGACGTAGGTCGGACATGCCGGCAGACACAACCCGCAGTGAACGCACGATAGAATGCGGTCGCGTTCGTGGAGTATTCCTTGCGAGCTTTGTCGGGTCATTTAGTTAGATCAAAGCGGTTTGGGGAAAGGCGGTTCGATGGATCTAGCCGCGATTTGATCCGCGCCATTATGTTGCGCGCCGAGCCAAGGTCGCCCCACGCGCCAACCGCGGCCTTGAATGAACTGTCGGCTCGATCTAAGACGAGGCTGCCACCGGCAGTGATGGCCCGCTCGCGCATTTTTAATAGCTCATCCGCATGAACCAAATCTTCGCCCGCAAAGCATCGGATCCAGCCTTGGAACGGGTCGATGTGAATTCTTGGTGCGCTCTGCGACTCTGCGATCATCGTCGCAACCGCTCCGACCTCTGATGGCGGAGTCGAGACTCTCCAGCTTACTTGGTCCTGCGCTGACGAGAGATTTTGCCACACACCCGTGCCCTCGCTTTCATCTGACACCGCCAGCAGGTTGCGCGTTTTCCCGATCTCCGCATCAACGGCCTCTTTAAGTCCCATGAATCTGAGCATGAGCACATACGCGAAGGGGAACTGTTTCCCGCCAATGAGTTCCGTCGAAACGATCGCGGCAGCCGATGGATACACGCCGTTTGATCGAAGCTCGAGAGCTCTCTCGGTTAGAGTGGCCGCGTCAGAACCAAAAACAAAAAGCGTCCGGTCCGCCTCGGGTATAGCGCACAGCTTCAGACTCACCTCCAAAATGACCACCAGCGTGCCAAAGCTTCCGGTAAAGAGCTTACCCAGATCGTACCCCGCGACGTTTTTGACGACCGATCCGCCAGCCTTGATCACGCTGCCATCGGCGAGGGCCGCCTTTATTCCCAGCACACGATTCCTTGGCCTGCCGAATGAAATCGATAGCGGTCCGGCCATACCTGTTGCGATGACACCGCCAACGGTCGACGCGGAACTGAACGGAGGGTCCAGAGGCAGCCATTGAGCGCCGAGAGCGGAGTTTAGATCACTGAGCAGCATGCCCGATTGGACCGTTGCCACGAGATCCGCAGGCTCGTGCCGAACAAGGCGTGAAAGTCGCCGGGTCGAAAGCAGAACATTCGGATCCGGCGACACCTCGCCGGCATCTATCCAATTACCCGCTCCTATAGGCGTGACAGTCCAATTTTCAGAGCTGCTGAGTTTGAGGAATTCAGAGATCTCCTCGAAAGACGTGGCTTCCGCGATCAACGATGGGCCGTTTACCCGGACGTTTTCGGAGCCGATGACCGCTGACATTTTTTGAACGGCATTTTCCGGATCAAAGCTTGAACGGGTCGAAGTAAGCGGCGCGCTCGCTTGAGCATTCGTGGCAGCGGTAGGGGTAAAATTCGTCTCGGTGTCCTGATCCGGCGAGGCGCTTTTCGAGGCGACGGCGCGGGCTTCGCCACAACCGCGGAGTACCGGGATCGCTTTGCCCGGATTGCACAGTCCGAGCGGATCGAAAGCGGCCCTGACCTGAAGCATCGCGTCAAGATCTTCGGAAGAATAGGTCAGCCCCAAATAATCGATCTTATCGATTCCGACGCCGTGCTCGCCGGTTATCGCTCCACCCGCATCGATACAGACGTCCATCATCTCCCGACCAGCATTCTTCACTCGTTGCACTGCGAGCGGATCGCTCGAATCAAACGGGATCAGTGGATGCAAATTTCCGTCGCCCGCGTGAAAAACATTCGCGACGGTCAAATCATATTTAGAAGCTATCGACTGAACGCGATCGAGCACCTCCGGCAGGCGAGAACGCGGAACTACCGCATCCTGGATCATGATGTCCGGGCTCAGTCGCCCCATCGCTCCGAAGGCACCTTTGCGCGCTTTCCAGATCCGTTCCCGCTTTGGAGGGTCATCAGTCGATTCGACGGAGATCGCAGAATTGCTTAGACAAATCGACTCGACCATCGCCGATTCCACCGAAACTGAGGCCGCAATCCCTTCTACTTCGATTATCAGTGCGGCGCCGGCATCGAGCGGCAATCCGGCTTTATGAACGCCCGCCTCAACGGCGCGGATCGCGACCGCATCCATCATTTCCAAGGCAGCGGGCAGTATCCCGGACGCGATGATGTCGCTGACCGCCATGCTGCCGTCGTGAATTGTCCTAAAAGCGGCGAGAACTGTACGGACACTCGCCGCGATCGGAAGCAGGCGAAGCGTTGCCTCCGTCGCGATCCCGAATGTACCTTCCGACCCGACAAAAACGCCCGCGAGGTCAAACCCCGGCCGGCTGCTGGCGTCGTGGAGCTCGACGATCTCGCCGTCACTGAGAACGACCGTGATCTCGGCAACATGGTCAACGGTCACTCCGTTTCGGAGGCAATGGATGCCGCCGGCATTCTCCGCGATATTGCCGCCGATCGTACATGCTTTTTGACTGGAGGGGTCCGGCGAATAGTAAAGACCGTAGCGTTTTGCGCGGCGCGACACCTCGGCGTTTAAGACGCCGGTTTCAACTCTGACGGTCCGGTTTACCGGATCGATATCGATATGATCGAGGCGCGCGAGCTCGATGATGAACGTGCCATCAAGAGCGAGAGCTCCGCCCGACAGTCCGGTCCCCGTTCCTCTCGCAAGAAACGGAATGAAAGCCTCAGACAGCGCGTGAACGACTCGCGCAACATCATCTGTCGACCTGAGTATTGCGACACCGCGTGGGAGCGATTTGTGCTGCGGCAGCCCGTCACACTCGTAAACGCGGAGCTCGTCGGTATCGAGCAGGAGAGAACTCTCGCCGACGATGGTCCTGAGTGTGTCCGGAAGATTCGACATCTCGTTCTTGTCCATTTCGGCGTATCGGCAAAGGGATTATACAACCCGTGCTTCGACATCGTTGAGGCATTGCGGAACTGAAGTCGAAGTTTTACTCTCAGTAGAACCAACCTAAAACACAAATGCCAAGCTTGCTATTGAGTCGACGAAATAGGTCAGCGATCAAAATTCTAATCGGTCGCCTCTCATGTCTCTGCGTATCTGCGGTTCTTTTTGCTACGGTCGCTCACGCTCAAGGATTGCCGCCGGCCTCGCCGCAATCGGTCGGGATGAACTCCGACAAACTCAACCAGATCGACGCGCTTGTTGAGCAAGACATAAGGGATAAAAAACTTCCCGGCGCGGTCGTGCTGGTCGGTCACAAAGGCAAGATCGTTTTTAGGAAAGCATACGGCAACCGCTCGCTCGTGCCGACGATCGAACCGATGACCATCGACACGATTTTTGACCTTGCTTCACTAACAAAAGTCGTCGCGACCACGACGTCGATCATGATCCTCGTCGAGCAGGGAAAGCTCCAGCTCTCGGACACGATCGGTAAATACATTCCCGAGATACAAGACGGCCAGGTCAAACGCGTCACGATACAGCAACTGATGACGCATGTCTCCGGCTTTGCTCCCGATTTTAACTTACGCGAAAAATGGACCGGTCGCGAAGGAATGCTCCAGGCTCTCTACAAAGAAAAACTCCGCTCACCGCCGGGAGTGAAGTTTGTTTATTCGGATATTAATTACATCGTGCTTGGCTATCTAGTTAAGAGGATAACCGGCGCCGATCTGGACTCGTTCGTTGCGAATTCCATCTTTGATCCGATTGGAATGAGATCAACACGCTTTCATCGGGAAATGTTTACGCTTTGGTCTGACGACGATCTAGCTATAAGACCGCTCCCGATCCGGGATTTAGATATCACATTGGATCCTAAGGCGAAAGAAAAATTTCTTCAGCAAGTGTCAGCATTCGTTAAGAGCGTAGCTCCCACGGAGAACGTCAAGGGCCAAAACAGCTATCTGGGTTCAACATTTGCGGGAGATACCAATGAAGGAGAACGGATACTCCGAGGGCAAGTCCACGATCCCACTGCGTATCGAATGAACGGCGTTGCCGGACACGCCGGACTCTTCTCGACTGCCGACGATCTCGCTCGTTTCTGCCAGATGCTGCTGAATGGCGGGACACTCGACGGCAAGCGGATCATGTCGGCTGCGACTGTTGCTCGGATGACTGCTCCGATCGTTGTTTCTGCTACGGGAGACACTCGTGGTCTTGGTTGGGATATCAACACAAGTTTCTCCTCGAATCGCGGCGAGCTTTTTCCGCTCGGATCGTTCGGCCATACCGGCTTTACCGGGACAGGCCTGTGGATCGATCGCGTGTCGCAGACGTTTGTTGTTTTTCTGTCGAATCGAGTTCATCCGGATGGTAAAGGCGACGTGGGGCCGCTAAGGGCAAAGATCGCGACGGTCGTCGCATCGGCGGTTGAAGATACGCCGGTAGAGATGACGCGGCTCGCTGAGGACATCTATTCCTCGCAGGTGGCGGCGCAGATACCGAAGTTTAAGGAGCAGGCCGAGGCCGCAATGCGGCGAGCTTCGCCTGCAACGCCGCGAAGCGGTGTAACGACCTCGGCGGTTCTCAACGGCATCGACGTTCTTGAGCGAGATGGATTCAAGCAACTTGCGGGAATGAAGATCGGCCTCGTTACCAACCAAACCGGTCGTGACCTGAAAGGCACACAAACGATCGATATTTTAAAAGAAGCGAGCGGCGTGAAACTCGTTTCACTCTTTTCACCCGAACACGGTATTCGCGGGCAGGCGGATGAAAAGGTTAGCGATTCGACAGACGAGAAGACCGGACTGCCGATCTATTCGCTTTACGGCGAGACGAGGCGGCCAAAGCCTGAGCAATTAAAAGATCTTGACGCGATCGTCTATGACATTCAGGACATCGGCACGCGGTTTTATACCTACACCGCCACCCTTAGAAATGTTTTAGAAGAAGCCGCGAAGGCCGGCAAACCTGTTTACGTTCTCGACCGGCCAAATCCGATCAACGGCATCTCGGTCGAAGGGCCGCTAGCTGACGAGGACAAACTGTCATTCATCGCCGCTCATACGACGCCGGTTCGTTACGGAATGACGATCGGCGAGCTCGCTCAGATGATGAATGCCGAGGACAAGATCGGTGCCGATCTGCGTGTGATCAAGATGGACGGCTGGTCGCGCTCAATGTGGTTCGACGAAACGGGTCAGACCTGGGTAAACCCTTCGCCAAATATGCGCTCGTTGATGGAGGCGACTCTTTATCCGGGCATTGGGCTGCTCGAGACGACAAATGTTTCCGTGGGTCGTGGGACCGACACGCCTTTTGAAGTAATCGGAGCACCCTGGATCGACGGTCAAACCCTTGCCGCATATCTGAATGAAAGACAGTTAAAAGGCGTCCGATTTGTACCCATTCGATTCAAGCCGAACGCGTCGGTCTATAAAGATCAGGACCTTGGCGGCATAAATATTATCGTCACCAACCGCGATGCATTCGATTCTGTGCGAACCGGCCTCGAGATCGCTGCGGCGTTACATAAGCGATACCCAAAGTACTGGGAGGTCGAGAAATTCAGCCGCCTGCTCGTAAACCAGGAGACTCTGGAAATGGTAAAGCGTGGCGACATACCCGAGGCCATCGAAAAAGCCATCGCCCCAAAATTGGCCGACTACGAAAGGCGTCGCGCATCATTCCTGCTTTACAAATGAGCAGTATAGGGTTATAAAT
>Ga0068853_100002994_pt1 | contig 12891 bp, 13 predicted proteins | sample KBSCornC32_FD_65655 | JGI IMG/M metagenome (GOLD analysis project Ga0068853, IMG submission 65655) | Corn rhizosphere microbial communities from Kellogg Biological Station, Michigan, USA - KBS Corn C3-2 | ecosystem: Host-associated > Plants > Roots > Rhizosphere > Soil ... | reverse complement strand
CGTGTTTCTCGTCGCGATGTGGATCTATTCGCCGGCCCTGTTCTGGATCGCTGTGATCAGCATCGTCGGCTATGTTATCGTCTCGCAGCTCGTCACCGCGCCGCTGCGCCACCGCCTCGACGAGAAGTTCGAGCGGAGCGCCGCTAGCAATGCGCTGCTGGTGGAAAGCATCAGCGGGATCCAGACCGTCAAGGCGGCCGCGGTCGAGCCGCAGTGGCAGGATCGCTGGGAACGGCAGCTTGCCGCCTACAGCGCCGCCAACCAGCGCGTGATCAACCTCGGCAACACGGGTGGCCAGGCGGTCCAGCTCATTTCGAAGCTGACCTTCGCCGCCATCCTGTTCTTCGGCGCCAAGGAAGTGATCGCGGGAAACATGACGGTCGGCGCGCTTGTCGCGTTCAACATGTTCGCCCAGCACGTCACCGGCCCGGTTCTCCGCCTCGCGCAGCTGTGGCAGGATTTCCAGCAGGTCCGCCTGTCGATCGATCGCCTCGGCGACGTGCTCAACGCCGCGCCCGAACCACGCAGCCCGAGCAGCGTCACCCTGCCGAGCGTCCGTGGTGGCATCAGCTTCGAGAATGTGAATTTCCGCTATGGCGACAGCGGCCCCTGGACGATCGATGACGTCAATATCGATCTCGAACCCGGCACGATGCTCGGCATCGTCGGCAGCTCAGGTTCGGGCAAATCGACCCTGACCAAACTGCTCCAGCGGCTTTACGTCCCCCATTCGGGCCGGATCGCCATCGACGGGATCGATATCTCGCAGATGGATCCGCTGTGGCTCCGCCGCCAGATCGGCGTGGTGCTTCAGGAGAATCTGCTGTTCAACCGCACGATCCGTGAGAATATCGCGCTCGCCAATCCGGCGATGCCGCTCGAACGGGTGATGATGGCGGCGGACATGGCCGGCGCGCACAACTTCATCGTGTCGATGCCGCAGGGCTATGACACGCCGATCGTCGAGCGTGGCGCCAATCTCTCCGGCGGCCAGCGCCAGCGCATCGCGATCGCCCGTGCGCTAGTGACTTCACCCCGCATCCTGATCTTCGACGAGGCGACCTCGGCGCTCGACGCGGAAAGCGAAGAGATCATCCAGCGCAACCTGAAGGATATGGCGGTCGGCCGCACGATGCTGATCATCGCGCACCGTCTCTCCGCCATCCGCCAGTGCGATACGATTATCGCAATGGAGCGCGGCAAGATCGTCGAGACCGGAACCCATGCCGAGCTGCTGCAGTTGCAGGGTCGCTATGCCGACCTCCACCGCCGCCAGCTTGGCGATCACCGGGAGATCGCGGCATGAACGGCGTCGCTGGACATCTCGTTGTCGTCAAGCAGGCGCTTGCGGCAGAAAAGGCGCGCGCCAAGCGGATCGTGCAGGTGCACGAGACCGGCTTCCTTCCGGCCGCGCTGGAAGTGGTCGAAAAGCCCGTTTCGCCCACGTCGCGCGTCACCGCATGGGTGCTTCTCGTCGGCATGGTGCTGATGGTGCTGTGGCTCTTGCTTGGCCGGATCGACATCGTCGCCACCGCGCCGGGCAAGATCATTCCGGCGGAAAATGTGAAGATCATCCAGCCGGCCGATACCGGCGTGGTACGCCAGATTCTCGTCCATGACGGGGACCGGGTGAAGAAGGGCCAGCCGCTCGTCATCCTCGATCCGACCGCCTCGGCGGCGGAACTTGAGCAGGCACGCAAGGCCTATGAAACGGCGGAGCTTGACGCGGCGCGTGGCCGCGCGGTGCTGGGCGCTCTAAATGGCCAGCCGTTCGTCTTTGTGGCGCCTCCGGGCACGCCGCCGATCGTGATCGAAACCAATCGTTCGCTGGCGGCGGCGCAGCTTCAACAGATCCAGTCCGGTTTCTCGGCCGGCGGTGCATCCAGTGCGGCGGCATCGGCTGCGGCCAGCGAGGCGCGCATCAATGCCGCCAAGCTCACCGAAACCATTCCGCTGCTCCGCGAGCAACTTCAGGCGAATGAAAAGCTGCTCGCCAAGGGTTTTGTCTCCAAGCTTCGTGTGATCGAGATGCGGCGCCAATATCTTGCTGCGATCCGTGATCAACAGATCGCCCAGAGTACGATGGCAGGAAGCGGCGCGCAGGCAGCAGCGGCCGGGGCAGGGGCCGCGCAGACCAGTGCCCAGCTTCGTGCCGATCTGCTGACTCAGGTCAACAAGGCCGAATCGGACGTGGTCCTTCGCCGGGAAGAGCTGGTAAAGGCCAATCGCCGCGCCAATCTCCAGCGCATGGTCTCGCCCGTCGATGGCACCATCGCCCAGCTCGCGATTCATACCGAAGGCGGCGTGGTCGAAGCGGCCAAGCCGATCATGGCGGTCGTTCCCAACAGCGGCAAGCTTGTCGCCGAAGTGAAGCTGCTCAACAGCGATATCGGCTTCGTCCAGCAGGGACAGGAAGTCGCGATCAAACTCGATGCCTTTCCGTTCACGCGGCACGGTACGATCGTGGGCAAGGTTCTGAGCATCAGCAGCGACGCCGTCGTCGATGAAAAGCTCGGCCCGGTCTACATGACCCGCGTCGCGCTTTCGAAGACGTCGATCGATCGCGGTGACAAGGTCGTCCCGATCCTGCCCGGCATGGTCGCGACCGCCGACATCAAGACTGGCCGCCGCAGCTTCATGAGCTTTCTCCTGAGCCCGATCGAAAAGGCCAGCCAGGAAGCCGCGCGCGAACGCTAAACGTTATCGTCATGCCGGACTTGTTCCGGCATCCACCAAGCAATTTGCTGAGCGCCCGTTGGACAGTGGATGCCGGAACAAGTCTGGCATGACGGTTTATCTTACCAGCGCCTGTTCGATCTGCGGCAAGGGCATACCGGTCAATTCCTTGCTGACTTCACCGATCAGTCGAAGTTGCACTTCCTTGTGATAATGCTTGCGCATCTCGCCTAAAGTACGCGGCGGTGCAGCCACAATCAGGGCCTCGAAATCGTTCGAAAGCGCGCGCTTGCGCAACAACTCGGCAGCTTCCGCCGCGAAGCGATCCTCCTGAATCTGGTGGAAATCGGTCGGCTCCATCGCGCTGCGGGCGCTGCCCACGCTGGATATCGACCGGCCCGGCGCGTCAGTCGCCTGATCGCGGATGGGGGGATTTTCCTGTTCCCGATGGCTTTCGACGCGCAGGTCGACAAGCGTCTCGTCGCCCTTGTTCCGCAGGAACAGCATCTTGCGGCCATCGGCGACAAGCACGAGCGTTTCGTTGGGAATCTGCACTAAAATCCTCCGTCCTGATTGTGCCCTGATGGGTCAACGCCGGAGGTTGGCAGGGGTTGCGATTCTCAGGAAAGCGCGTGCAGATTCAAGGTTATGCCGTCCTTGGACCGCAATGTCAGGCGGCTAACTGGCTGTGGCTTGGGGCCGGGCGGACAGCTTAGGAAAAAGCTGCGCACGATTGAGCCTAGCACCAGCATTGCCTCCTGCTGCGCAAAACCGGCGCCGACGCAAACGCGCGGCCCCTTGCCGAACGGCATATAGGCGCGACGGCACGCCTCGGCCTGCTCGGGCTGGGTGAAGCGGTCGGGATCGAAGGCGTGGGGACAGGGGAAATTCTCGGCGTTGCGCTGGATCAGCCAGGGCGAGATCACGATCATGCTGCCCGCCTTCATCAGCTTCTCGCGCATCGTCGTTGGCTTGGTCACCGCCCGCACGAAGAAGCTCACCGGGGGATAGAGGCGCAGCGTTTCGCGGAACAGATTCCGCAATTTATTAAGTGATTTCAGGGAGTCAAAGCCGATCGGCCTATCTCCATCGACAGTCCGCATCTCCTCGCGCAGCGCAGTCTGGAGGTGCGGGCATTCCGCAAGCAGATACAGCGCCCAGCTCATGGAGCTGGCAGCGGTCTCATGCCCGGCGAGGAAGATCGTCGAGACCTGGTTGATGATCTCATCGAAGGTGAAGGGCTTGGCCGTCTCGGGATGCCGCGCTTCGAGCAGCGAAAGCAGAATGTCCGACGAGCCATGTTCGCCGCGCTGATGATAGGCGTCGTAGCGGGTCCGTACGATCGGCGCGAACACGCCGTGGACCTCCGCCGCCGCGCGATAGGCGCGCTTGCGGTAGTTGAATAAGGGCAGGCCGTAGAGGCGTAGCATCGCGCTCGGCTGGATATATTTCTGGAAGCGATGGAAGGCCGTGTAGATCCGGTGTGCACCCTCGGCATCCAGCTTCACGGAGAAGATGGTGCGGAAGATGATGTCCGCCGCGACATGGGTCATCAGCGGTTCGACATTGACCGGTTTCGAAAGATCGAGCGTCCGGATCTGCGCCACCAGATCGTCCACCGCCTGCTGCATCACCGGGAAGACGCGCTTCAGGTTGGTGTGCGTGAAGGCCGGATTGACCATCTCGCGCTGATTGTCCCAATCCTTGCCGTTGGCGGAAAAGACGCTGTTGCCGATCAGCGGATCGAGCAATTCGCGCAGGAACTCATGCTTGGGATAGATGCGTTGTTTGTCGTCCATCACCTCGTCAACGATGGCGAGGTCATTGGCGATGTAGAAATCCAGCTTGGGCAGATGAATCTCGCCCATCTTCATCGTGTAGCTGCGCTCGAACAGCGTGTGGATCCAGCTGTTCCAGCCTTCGAAGAAGCGTTTGACCAGCGATGCCTTGCTCTTGTGCGGAACGGGGTAGGGCGGCGTGAAGGTCAAACAGGGTTCTCCGCCTTGAAGGCCTCGATTGATCGGGTGAGCGGCTGCCCGCCCGAGGTGACGCCGATATAATCGAGCGGCGAGATGCGGTCGAACGTCCGAAGATATTCAAAATGCACCTCATATTTATTGCGCCGACGGGCATCATAGGTCGATGGGTCGCAATATTTGAACCAGCGCGGGGAAAGGATGTGCAGCGTCGGCCGCTGTTTCGTTATGCTGGAACCGCAGGGGTCGATCAGCGCGATGCAGGCTCCATCGGTGATCGAGCCCACGTCCAGCCAAATGAAATCGCCCTTTGCCACATCTTCGAGCTGGGCATGGAAGCGCTTGCTGTCCCGCCGGCAGCCGATCAGCGGGATGCACGAACCAAGCGTCATCAGCGCGAAATGCGGCGGCATCCTGCCTCCGTTCATCGCGAGCAGCCGCGCCATGATCGGCACCGCCATGATCGATCCGTTGCTGTGGGTGATGAACAGCAGCTCGTCATATGGCTCGGCCAACGCAGCGTTGATGGTTGCGGCCATTTCGTCGAGTCGCTGCTCGATCACGGGATCGGGTTTGCCGCTCGCTAGACTGTCATTGAAGATGATGAAGCGCAGCAGCCAGAAACTCTCGATCTTGCGCACAATGATCGCGGCAACGCCGATCGCGGTCACGATCGCCGCCGCAATATCCCAAGGAAAATCAAGCAGGAGTCCGAATCCCAGCCACAGGATCAGCCCGAACAGCAGCGGCAGCAGGATCGCCGAGGCGCCCGGATAATAGAAGGCGATCAGCGAACCGCGCGGAAAGCGCAGGGTCTGCGCCCAGTCCATCCCCCGCGTGAAGCGCCAATAGGATGCCAGCGAACGGCCAAGCAGTCGCATCGGATTCTTGACCCAGTGCGCGCGGATCACATCGTCCCAGCCGAGGAAGACCAGATCGGTCTCCGCGCCCGCCGCGTCATCGCCGATCGTCCAGCGCGCATTGCCTTTGCCGGCGCGTTCACGGTCTCCGACCGTCACGGAATGGCCGCTGTTGCGCGAATAGATTTCCGCCTGCTCGCTGTAGAGCTGATGGTAGAAACGCGCGCCTCGTGGGTCAAAACCGCTCAGGTAGAAGATTTTGCGCTTGAATGCGGCCATGCCCGCTGTTTACTCGCCCCGATGATCGAACCCGAACGCCAATATTGCATCTTCATGGATGGCACCAAGTATAATCGGAACGCGGGCTGCCGCGCGCACGACAATGCCTATGGGGTCAACGGCGGGGGTACCGAGCGGGATCGTCGCGCGGCGGATATGGAACTGTTCCGCCACATGCGCGCGAACCGCGATCCGATGGCGATCCCGGTGCTCTATTTCACGCGCGTCTATGGCTGGACATTTTTCAACTATCACCAGGGCCTGCTGTGGCAGGGTCAGCTTATCCGGAAGCTGTGGCCGGGCTATAATCGCCGTCATTCATAGGCTTGGCGGATTTTACCGCGGATAGCGGGATCGCAGCATAGACATGCGGGAAAAGCGCTCCGCCCCGCGAAACCTCCCATTTCACGGCATCGTCAAGCGCGGAGAGATCGATCTCGGCGAGCATGAGCCCGGACTGTCCGGCAAAGTGCCTCGCTGCCGTCCCCGCGACCTGATCGGCCGCCGAAAGATGGATGAAACCATCCGCCAGATCGACCGGCGCTCCAGCGAAAACGCCGGTCGATTGCCACTTATCCCATTGCTCCGCCGTCAGGATCTTGAAAGCGGTGGCGGGATGGGGGCTGGTCATACGGTCTTGAGATAGTCGAGATAGGAGCCGTCCGGCGGGCCGTCGAGCGCGGCCATCACAGGCGCGAACGCTTCCTTGGCCAGCGCCTTGCCGGCTTCCTTGTGCGCTTCGATCGATTCCCATTTCTCGATGAAGAAGAAGCGATGCTCATTGCCGCTGTCGCGCAGCAGTTCGACGCCTTCGCATCCCGCGAGCGGGCGGACCGCATCGACCAATGCCCGCAACGCCGTTTCTAGCGCCCCGTCCTTACCGTCGGCGGCATGCATGATGTAGAAGCGTGCGGTCGTCATCGTCTTCTCCTCAGATATCCTGTGTCAGCCGGCCATAAAGCTCGGGCCGCCGATCGCGAAAGAAGCCGAAGGCCGCGCGGTGCCGCTTGACCCGATCGAGATCGAGTGTCGCGGTCAGCACGCCGGTTTCCTGCGCGCCGAACTCCCCCAGCAGATCGCCGCGCTCGTCGCAGATGAAGCTGTGACCGTAGAAGCTCTGGCCTTCCTCGGTTCCGATCCGGTTTGATGCCACCACCGGAACCACGTTGGACACCGCATGCCCGATCATCGCGCGCCGCCACAGCCGGCTGGTATCCAGCGTGGGGTCATGCGGCTCGCTACCGATCGCGGTCGGGAAGAACAGGATCTCCGCGCCCATCAGCATCAAGGCGCGCGCTGTCTCCGGATACCATTGATCCCAGCACACGCCGACACCCAGTGTAGCGCCCGGCGTCGGCCACACCTTGAAGCCGGTGTTGCCCGGCCGGAAATAGAATTTCTCCTCATACCCCGGACCATCGGGAATATGGCTTTTGCGATAGACGCCCATGATCGCGCCCTTGTCATCGATCATGGCGAGGCTGTTGTAATGATGCGGTCCGTCCGCCTCGAAGAAGCTCGTCGGAATATAGACGTTCAGTTCGGCCGCGAGCGTCTGCATCGCCAGTACCGCGGGATGCGCGCCGACGGGCTTGGCCCGCGTGAACAGGCCTTCATCCTCGTTGCGGCAGAAATACCAGCCTTCGAACAGTTCGGGCGGCAGAATCACCATGGCGCCCTTGGCTGCAGCCTCGCGCACCAGTTCGGAGACGTTCCGGATATTCTCGTCGATATCGTCGCTGAGGGCCAGTTGCAGGGCGGCGACGCTGATCTCGGTCATGGCTGTGTGGTCCTCGTCACGCCGGTATCTGCTGGCTGATGCAATGAAAGCTCCCGCCGCCGGTCAGGATCGCATCGGCCGGAATGCCGACTACGGTGCGGCCGGGAAACAGTTCGCGCAATGTCTCGATCGCGGCTTCCTCATTTTCGGCGCCTTCATAGGTCGGCATCACGACCGCCGTGTTGCCGATATAGAAGTTCATGTAGGACGCCGGCACGATCTCGCCGTCACGTTCGATCAGGCCTGGGGATGGCATCGGCATCACCTCGACCCCGAACGCTGCCGCCTGCCATGCTGCCTCGGCGTAGATATCGGCGTTGGGATCGTCGTCGCCAGCCGAAACCGGGATCAGCAAGCGCCCTTCGCCCACGAAGCGCGCGAGGTTATCGACATGCCCGTCGGTGTGATCGTTGAGCAGACCGTCGCCCAGCCATAGCACGCGGGAGAGGCCCAGCTGCTCAGCCAGCCGCTGCTCGATGGCTTCGCGATCCAGCGCCGGATTGCGGTTTACGTTGAGCAGGCACTGCTCGGTCGTGACGACAAGGCCGGTGCCGTCCCCATCGATCGCGCCGCCTTCAAGCACCCAATCCTGGGTCCGCACAGCAAAGCCGCTTCGTTCCGCGAGCCGCGCGCCGATCGTCTCATCCCCCGGCAGATCATATTTGTGTCCCCAGAAATTGAACCGGAAATCGACGGCGCACCGTCCCGACACACCACTCGCGATGATCGGCGCGGTGTCACGCAACCAGATGTCGCCGAAATGTTCGACGATGACCTCGGCCGCGCCGTTCGCCAGTTCCGCCGCCCGATCCGCCGCCGCCTGATCGGCCGCCACGAGGATTACGCTCTCGCCACGCCCGCCGTCATGAACGGCGCGTGCAAAGGCGATCACCTCGGCCCGGGCCTGCTCCAGATCCTCCTCCCACAATTCGGGATGGCTTGGGAATCCGATCCAGACCGCTTCGTGCGCGGCCCATTCGGCGGGGGGGCGGATGGTCGTCATGCTGAGGGCAAATAGTGCCTCTATGTTACGACGCAAGCACGCGCGCTATTTTGCCGCGCGCGACTGATCCCGCACCACACGGAACTCGCTGGTGGGCCGCCAGTTGGGCCACGCATTGCCGTCCGCAAGCTCCCGCCCGATTGCGTACCACAGGTCGAGATCCTGCACCGCACCGGCCCAGTCCCAGTTGGGATCATATTCGTCCTGCGGGCTGTGATAGCGATTGGCGACATAATCTTCGGACAGCGCTTTTCCACGCGCGACCCCGCCGTTCACAAGATCCTCGCCCGGATCGGTGTAGAGCATCGGCACACCGAGTTTGGCGAAGCTGAAATGGTCGGACCGGAAATAATAGCCCTTCTCCGGCGTAGGCTCGGGCTTCACGGCACGCCCTTGCGCCTTGGCGGCACGTGCCAGATAATCTTCCAGTTCGGATTTCCCGCCACCGACGAGCACGATGTCACGCGTGGCGCCATTGACGTTGAGGCTGTCCATATTGACGCCGCCGACGATCTGCCGGAGCGGAACCGTGGGATGCGCGGCATAATATTCGGAGCCGATTGTTCCCGATTCCTCCGCAGTCACCGCGATGAACAGGATCGATCGCCTTGGCGTTCCCTGCTTTCGGAAAGCCTCGGCCAGAGCCACCAGTCCGGCGATCCCGCTCGCATTGTCCACGGCGCCGTTGCAGATATCATCGCCCTTGACCGGCGCGCACCGGCCGAGATGGTCCCAATGCGCTGAATAGACGACATATTCGTCCGATCGCTCGCTGCCCGGCAGCACACCGATCACGTTGCGCGAGCTTTGCCGGCGGATGCTGTTGTCGATCGTCACCGATGCCTTCAGCCCGAGCGGAACGGCCCCGAAGCCTTTCCTGCCCGCCGCCGCGATCAACTGATCGTAACTGCGCCCGGCTGCGGCGAAGAGCTTGTGAGCGGCCTCGTTGGTGATCCAGCCGATCGCTTTCGATTGATCCATCCGCCCACCGGGCTCATCGAACTGGAGCTGCGGCCCCGTATTCGAGGACACCACGACGCTGAACGGATAGGCAGCCGGCTCGGTCTCATGCACGATGATCGCCGCCGCCGCGCCCTGCCGCGCCGCTTCCTCATATTTGTAGGTCCAGCGGCCATAATAGGTCATTGCCCGCCCCTCGAACGGGCCCTTGAGCGCCTTCGTCTTCCAGTCGGGATCGTTGACGAGGATGACGACCGTCTTCCCTTTCACGTCGATGCCCGCATAGTCATTCCAGCCGCGCTCGGGTGCATTGATCCCATAGCCGACGAACACGACGTCGCTGTCCTTCACCGCGATATGCGGCTGTACCTGATAGCTGTGGATGATCATGTCGGTGGGTGCGGTGAAGCTGAGCGGCATCTTGCCGCCAGTGATGCTGAGCGGGCTGGCCTTGGCGTTCAGCTCAACCAGCGGCACCGCCTGATACCAACCGCCGTCTGTCCCGCCGGGCTTCAGGCCCGCCTTGGCGAAACGGTCGGAAATATAAGCGATCGTCTTCTCTTCGGCAGGCGTCGCCGGGGCGCGACCCTCGAAACTGTCGTCGGACAGCGTCTTCGTGACGTCCTTCAAAGTCTCGATCGAAATCTCGGGCGCGGCCGAAGCGCCGGTCGCAGCGAGGATCAGGCTCAGCGGCAGGATAAGGCGGGGCATCATCTCATATTCTCCAGCCCCCATACCCGATTACTATTTACAGTCGTGCAAGCAAGCAAAAAGGGCGGCCCCGCAGGACCGCCCCTCTTGTCCACCGATATTCCGAAGAATCAGCGCGAATAGAATTCGACGACGAGGTTCGGCTCCATCTTCACCGGATAGGGCACCTCGTCGAGGGTCGGCACGCGGGTGAAGGTCACCTTCGCTGCGCCGTCCTGAGCGATATATTCGGGCACGTCGCGCTCGGACAGGCTCTGCGCTTCCATGACCAGCGCCATTTCCTGCGCCTTGCCGCCCAGTGTGATCTCGTCACCCGGCTTCACGAGACGCGAGGCGATGTTACACTTCACGCCGTTGACGCGGACATGGCCGTGGCTGACGAGCTGGCGGGCCGAGAAGATCGTCGGCGCGAACTTGGCGCGATAGACCACCGCGTCCAGACGGCGCTCGAGCAGGCCGATCAGGTTCTGCGAGGTATCGCCCTTCATGCGGGCAGCCTCGGTATAGGCCTTCTTGAACTGCTTCTCGGTGACGTCGCCATAGCTGCCCTTGAGCTTCTGCTTGGCGCGCAGCTGGATGCCATAGTCGGAAAGCTTGCCCTTGCGGCGCTGACCGTGCTGGCCGGGGCCATATTCGCGGCGATTGACCGGGCTCTTCGGGCGACCCCAGATATTCTCGCCCATGCGGCGATCGAGCTTGTACTTGGCGCTGTTGCGCTTCGACATGATAGTTCCTTCAACAATTGCTACGACATTGCCGCTGCCCGAAGGCGGCGGCGCATACCCGGTAATCCGCTCGGTTGCCGATCCGGGGATCGGGCCGGGCCACCGCTTCACCGGGGTGCGGGGCCAATTGCGAAGCGGGGCCTATGACGACGAAGCCCGGAATAGTCAAGCCCGCGCGCCTCGGCTAAGCGGCCTCGCATGACCAGCGAATCAATCGTTCCCGCCGCCGATTGCACGACGATGGCGGAGGTCCGCGCGGCTATCGACCAGGTGGACACCGAGATCGTGACGCTCTTCGCGCGCCGCATGCGCTACATCGAGGCAGCGGCGCGCATAAAGCCTGACCGCGACGCCGTCCGCGACGAGCCTCGCAAGGCCAGCGTGGTCGATCATGCCTGCGCCGTTGCGCGGGAGAAGGATTTTCCGGAGGCGCTGACCCGCCGGATTTACGACATGCTCGTGGAAGGCTCGATCGCGCACGAATTCGAACGCTTCGACAATCGCTAACGCTGCCTGGGCCGTTCGATGGATGACAGGACGCCACGCAACGTCCTGATCTCTTGCGCATTCCAACCGGGTTTCGTGAGCAAACCCCGCAAAGTCCGCTTGGTCGTCGGCACCCGATCTGGGGGGAAAAAATAGCCGGTCGTGTCCAATATGGCCTCGAGATGCCCGACCAGCCCGTCCAGTTCCTCCTGCGACGCTGGCGGATCAAGCTCGGTCGCCGGCGGCTGTGCAAGCGCGATATGCTTCGACCATTCATAGGCGACGAGGATCACTGCCTGCGCCAGATTGAGGCTGCCGAACTCAGGATTGATCGGCACGGTGATGATCGTCCGTGCAATCGCCACATCGTCGGTTTCAAGACCCGATCGCTCCGGCCCGAACAGGATCGCTGATCGCCGAGGCTCCGCATGGATCGCGCCGGCGGCTTCTGCGGGTGTCACGACCGGCTTGGTAACGCCCCGCTTGCGAACGGTCGTCGCATAGACATGCACACAATCGGCGGTAGCGTCGGCAACGCTTTCAAAAACCCGAGCCTGCTCCAGCACGACATCCGCGCCTGAGGCGGCAGGCCCCGCATCAGGATTGGGCCAGCCATCGCGCGGGCTCACCAGCCGAAGATCAGTCAGCCCGAAATTGAGCATCGCCCGCGCCGCCTTGCCAATATTCTCGCCAAGCTGCGGACGGACGAGGATGATGGCGGGTTGCTGGTTTTCGAAACATACCCCCCGTTCGTCCTGAGTAGGGACTGAGCCAACCTCCTCCGTTCGCCCCGAGCGAAGTCGAGGGGCGCTGCCGAGCGAAGCCGAGGCTCTTTCTTTCCGTTCGGAAGGAGGCATTGATGCAACTCTCAGCCGTTCAAAATGCCCAGCGATCAAGGCTTCCTTCTGCGCCCGAGACCAGTTCTTGATCCTCAGTTCCGCGTCGAGCGCTTCAACCCGCGTAGGAAAGTTCTCCGACCAGGCCAGTTCGACTGGCCGACGGTCATGCGTATACCCCTTCAGCGCACCGGACTGATGCTGAGCGAAGCACTGTTCCAGATCGTCGGTGTGACCGGTGTAATAAGTGCCGTCGGCACAGCGCAGGATGTAGGCCCAAAAGCTCATTGGTCGGCAGGTCTCGCTTCGCTCGACAGCACCCCTCGACTTCGCTCGGGGCGAACGGATATGGATGCGTTGCTACTCAGGACGAACGGTGAGGGGAAGGGCTGGCGAGGGAATATTACTCCCGCCCGGCATCCTGCACATTGCCGGCGAATTCCTCGAAATGCCGGGCTTCGGTGAAGTCCTTGTAGACACTGGCGAAGCGGATGTAGGCGACGCTGTCGATCGCCTTCAACCCGTCCATCACCATCTCCCCGACGCTCGCGGCCGGGATTTCGCTTTCGCCCGAGGTCTCGATCTGGCGCTGGATCGAC
>Ga0068853_100002993_pt1 | contig 12891 bp, 16 predicted proteins | sample KBSCornC32_FD_65655 | JGI IMG/M metagenome (GOLD analysis project Ga0068853, IMG submission 65655) | Corn rhizosphere microbial communities from Kellogg Biological Station, Michigan, USA - KBS Corn C3-2 | ecosystem: Host-associated > Plants > Roots > Rhizosphere > Soil ... | reverse complement strand
GCCAATACCGGCTGAAGTGCGGCCGAGACGAGAGCCACGATCGGGCCAATCAGTGGAACAACCGCCGTCAGGATCCTGCCGAAAGCCTGGACCAATTGGATCAGGACCGGAACTAGCGGAGGAATCGCCTCGGCCAAAGTTCCCGCCAAGACTTCCGCGAGCTTGCCCAGGACCGGACCGAGCGCGGAAGCGACCGCACCCAAACCTTGGCCGAGCGCGGACGCGAGCTGTCCAATCGCGGGCAATGCAGGAGCAACACCCTGGATCAGCTGACCCAACCCGTTAACGAGAGCAGCCAAACCCGGAGTCGCTGCCTGCAAAGCCTGACCCAGAAGCGGAAGAACCGTCTTGACGACAGGGCCGAGCGTCGCACCGACCACCGTTCCGACAGTCCGGAGTGCAGTTCCGATCTGGCCGAGCGCGTTCAGCATCCCGGCCGAGCCGAGAGCGTCGTTAATCGAGGTCAGGATCGGGAGCAATGTGGAGCCGAGCGAGGCTCCGCCCGAAGCCAGTCCGGAGAAGATCTTCCCGACAATCCCGAAGACCTGACCCAGGATTTGACCAATCTGCCGGATAGCGTTGATCGCGTTAGTGATGACTTCCTGGATCTTGGCAATGCCTTCAGCACTCTGAGTAAACTTCAAGAATGCTTGCCCGGCCGCGCCGATACCGGAAGTAAGCTGGGCGATGATTGGACCCGCAACGGCCCCGATGTTGACAAACCCAGCGATAACCGGAGCCAAGAACGACCCGATATTGCTGATCGTCTTGCTCGTGCTGACCAGGATCGTCTGAAGAGATTTGATCCCGTTCGCAGTGCTGAGAAGTCCCGTAGCCTTGGTCACGAACCCGCCCATGGCCGTGACGATTTGCTGGAACCCCGTTGTCAATTGCGGAAGGGTCCGCTTCAAATTGTTCACGGCCGGGATCAGGGCAAGCTCGAACGACTTGGATACAGCCGCTTTCAAGTTATTGATCGTGGGAGTCAAGCCTTCAAACGCGCGCTTGGCTCCGTCCGCACCTAGTTTGATTGCAGCCATTGCCGAAGCCGCGATCAGCAAAGCTCCGGGCAAGAGAGCCGCCGCACCCGCAGCCTGAGTCAGGAGAGGGCCGAGTGTACCCGCAGCGAGCTGTACAGCCGTGAACAGGGCCGACACTTTGGCGAATCCAAGCCCCGCCTTGGTTACGGACGTCAACCCGGTCCGGACCTTGGCTAGCGCAGCGTTAAAGTCGAGGCTGGCTCGGAACTCAGCAAGTTCTTTTCGAGCCTTGCCTGTGTTCACGTCTAGGCTCTTATTGATGTCCTTGCCCGACTGAGAAGCGATGAACCGCTCAATCGTGGCCTTAGCCTTGTCCGTGTTGGCCTGGACATTAACCGTAAAGTCTGTCTGGATAGCTTCTAGACCCTTTTTCAGGTCACGCCGGAACTCGCTCAGGTCCGGCGTGACCTTGACCGAAGCCACACCCACGATCGCCATTACATAGCCTTTCTCCGCTTAATCGCGGCAAGCATCGCCCTAGCCTGGTTATCCGCGTCGGCTCGGGAAGGCTTCTGGCCTTGTGTTCGCGGGCTCTGAATCAGATCCGGTTTCGGCAATTTCTTTGGGGAATTGACTTGCTGGACCACGTGAGTCTGTACCGACACCATATTGGCGAGAAGTAGCAAGAGTTCTTCGGAGTCAGACCAGGACCAATTCTGTGCAGAATCCCCCGGCGAGAACGATGCCCTGAACGCGGACTCTTTGGGGAGCCATACGATCAAGTCTTCGATCTCGGCTAGGGTCCGGGTCCGGATTGCCTCGACAAGCCGGAGCCCGTATTCCCGTTGGAAGTCAGCAGTCAAAGCCGGTTCATGCTCAGCTAGGATCCGGGCTAGACCCTTCACTTTTGGCGGCTCCGCCCAGTCCTTCACTGTATTTCTTGAACAGGACGACAAGCACCTTCAGCGGAGCCTCACCCAGCTTGGCCTGAGCCGCCTCGGGATTGTCCGAGACAAGGACCAAGGCCCGGACGAACTCGGCCCGGAGAGCAGAGACATTCGAGGACTCGTCAAGCTCCGAAAGCTTGGTCTGGATTTCAGAAAGTTCCTGGGTCTCTTCGTCGTTTAGATCCAGGCTCGAACGGAGGCGGATTTCGGTGCCATCCGGAAACTGAATCGGGAACGAAGGATATTCGCGCTCGGCCTCTTCGAGCAGCGCGGTGTAAGCAATGCCAGTCATGATTCTCCTATTTGTCGGTCATGGGTAGCGGATATTGGCACGCATACGCGTCCAGTCCGCTCGACGGTTGTGCTTGGATAAATTGCATCGCACACAACTGACAGCTACGTTTATAGCTGTGTCACCGGGATGGTAATCCGGTTCTATATCCCAAGACAGCGGCACCAGATGGTCCAAGTGCATGTCTTCTATCCGCACGGGATTGTCGCAATGAACGCATAAACCCGAGTCCCGATTAAATATCTCTTCACGGGAGTAGTTGTCCGCGCGTAAACCTCGGATTGCGACGCGTTCATCCAACCTGCGCATTCGGGTATAGTTCAGACGGTTTCGTGCTTTACGTTCATTGATCCTGTGTTTGTTCTTGTCATGGTACGCATTGTTCCTCTGTCGGGAACAACCCCGGCATAAGTTCTTGTTTTTGACACAGTTCTCAGCATCCCGAATACCGCCGCAGTCCGTACAAATACGTTGCCCTGGGCGTGGCGATAAAACGAGCATGACTCTCCTAAGATGAGAGCCCGGACAGGGCCATGACTCCCTGTCCGGGCCGATCATGAGGTCAGGAACTCGGGAACAGGTCCGGCGAGATCCAGGTGTAGCGAAGCGGCTTACCCGACGGACCGGTCAAGGTCGTCGAGTCCAGGAATCCGGCGTGAACCGGGACCGCGATAGCGTCTTCGATCGAGTCGGTGTCGATGTTGTCCCGACCCGTCCAAGACACGTTAGGTGCGTACAGCGCGACACGCTCGGCACCGTCTTCCCAGACGATCAGGAGAGACGTCTTGGTCGTGCCACCATCCGAAGACCCTTCCACCTGGAACGAGCCAGCAGCGTTGCCACCAGTCGTGCCCGTGTACAGAGACAGGATTTCTCGGGTGAACTGGGTAAAGTCCATGTCCACACCGGAAACGACCGGAGCCACAACCTGGCGGATGGCCCGCTTGGTCATAGATCCCTTGGTCGTGACGTCCCCACCCTCACGGGTGAAACTCGGGGCACCGTTACCCTCTTCGTCACCGACATGGCCACGGATAACCCAGGACCCGCCCGGAGTATCCAGGCTGGCAGCGGCGGGGGCTACAGCATCGACGGCGTTCGTATAAACAACAATTCGACTCGGGAGCACATATCCGTTGTCATTGAGAGCCATTAGGTCAGTCCTTTCTGAGAGATTTTGGCCGATACTGTTTAAGTATTTTCTCGGCCCAATCGCAAAGATCCTTCGGGCGTTGGCCCGTTGGTTGGGTTGTGACCCATAACTCCAGGTTCGAGGGTCGGTTATCGTCCCGCACACCGTTTTTGTGATGCACGTTCTCACCCGGAAGAAGTTCCCGGTTTAGGATCAGACGCATAACCCAGCGATGCTCCGGAACCCAACGACCGAATCGTTTAACGAAACGGTACCCTTCAGGATCCAGGAACGACGCGGAATGCCCCTTTCCCCGAACAGGTTCGGTAAGGACTCCGGTTCGCTCTTTCATGTTTTTATGCGTTAGACACAATCCGGAACTGTACCTAGGGCGAGTACAACTTTCCAGGGTGCACGTGGAGGCACCCGTTTGCTTCCTGATTTGAAGGTAGTGTTTTCGGCACCAACCCTTTGCGTAGTGCGATTTCGTGCACTGGTATATGTGACAATACTTGATCACGATACGCCCCAGTGACTTTTATTGGAGAGTATGAAATCGTACTGAGCAACGGACCGGCCGCAACCGTACGGTAAACCGCCAATATCTTGACGATTCGGATCTACTCGGGTGATAACCCGATGAATGCCCCCTTCAGAAAAGGGCACGCCCCTTGCCGCTTCGAGTGCGGCTTGGATATCGTACGATACCCGAAGCGACTTGTTCTTGCCCGTGTAATCGTCCGCGTCGGTGCAGTACACCACAACCTGAATCGTAGGCCGGTTCGAGTACAGAATATGCGGAGTCGATCCGGCAAGTTGTTCTAGGAACACGTACTTTTCAGCGGACAAGGCTCGGGATTCGAACTTGTCGTAGTTGACATCGGTGAACCCGGCTGCGTTCAAGACTTGCTTGATCAGTGCGCACGGCAGAATGAAGGTCATAGCCTCGATTCCTCCATTGCTCGACGGAGCACGTGCAGACCTTGAACGAATTTCCACTCACCGGCTCCGGGCCCTGCATAGAACCCTGCCACGACGTGGCCCTCTTCAATAGAGAGCGCTGCCGGTCCTACCAGGTTCACGTAATGATCGACTCGGCCCTTGGTCTGGGTAACTTTATGTTCGCCGGATCGGTGATGCGGAGCCAGGTTGGCACGAGCCTTGATCGTGATCCCGTACGTGATATCGCCGAGTTGCTGTTCTAGTTCGTCCGTGTGCGAGATGGTTCGTTCCAAGCTTTTACGGAGCTTGACTTTTTCCATTAGCACAACCCCGGATCCCAGCCAGGGCCCCAATCCCAGGTATCTACCGTAGGAAGGATCGGGACCGGTTCGGGGGTGATTCGAGTACCACCGGTCAAGGGCAGGCCCAAACTCCTGCGTTCCTCGCGGCGAAGATAGACATCGCCCTGGACACGGTTCTGATTCGCGTACCCGGCCGATTCATCCCCCGGGATCAGGTTCTGTACCGCGTCCGGCAACCGGGCTGCACGCTTAACGACGGAGCACTCAACCTTGACAACCAAGGCTTTCCAGTTCGCGTCCGCGATCTTGGCTCCGCCCCCGAGCCGGATAATTTCGGCTTCCGCATCTTCTAGGAAGGCATCGACTTGGATGATTTCTTTCGGAGTCAACGGCCGTCCGATCCGGTCCGCAACATCCGTCGAGGTCGCAACGGCCATTACCTCACCAACTCTCTAACGTTGTCGACGAACACAGATAGCTCTTGCTGGCTCTGACAAGCAAGCTCACGGGCGCGGAGCCTAGCCAGGTCTGACCTCTCCTGGTAGTGGTTCTCGTCCGTTAGAAGCAACCTCAGAGCTTGTTCGTACTTGTCGATGTCGTTCCGGTCGATAAAGATCCCGGCCGAGCCAAGACACTCAGTCAAACCCGGGGTCGGATGTGCGATCACCGGGATCCCGGACACACACGCTTCGGCCGCAACCATCCCGTACGACTCGTACTGGCTAGGCATAAGCACGACACGGGACCGAGCCCAGACATCGCGCATATCCTGAGTAGTCTTCTGGATCAAGACATTATCCAGATCTCGTCTGACTTCTTGCTCGCCGTGAGTCCCGATCACACCAAGGAAGACCGCATCCATACGTTCGGCCAGACGATAGAACGTACCCACACCTTTATTGTCCTGCAAATTCACGAGCGTGACACACGGCCCAGTCTTGTCAACGTAATGCCGGTCAAATTCTAGCGGGGGATGAACGACAATACCCGGAAGCTGGATCGCGTCTTTGACCCAATGCGTGTTGTACACGTTCAGGTCAGCGTTCAATCCGACAATGTCTGGGATGTCGTACCGCTCGTTATGAAACACCGCGACCGTGGCTGCGTTCGGGAATTCCTGGGCAAGCTGATTAGAGACCCGGGCACCCGGTCCGTGATGGGTCACGATCAGATCCGGTTCGAACGGGGGATCAAACCCAACCGTTACTAGGATACCGTCGTATTCGTACTCGTCTACGTAAATCACATCCGGCCCAGCTCCGAACGACAAGACTTCGATCTCGAACTCGTCTTTGGGCAGAGCCGATAACATGTGCTGCAACATCCGCTCGGACCCGGCTGCCAAGTACGGGAACCAACCATGAACCACGGCCAGAACCCGTACTCGACGACCAGATACGTTCGGTTTTCCGATTCTGGGTTTAGGCTCGGCTACACGCCCACCATGCGCCAGAAACCTGCGAATAAGCGGACCGGGTCCGCCCATTCTAGTTCCGGAAGAGGTATAGATTTCCATCAAAGCCCCTTCCGGAACTTAGGATCAGCTAGCAGCCGAAGTGGTGCCAGCCTGGATCTTGACGAACGCGTTCAGATCCGCGACCTGAACACCGATCAACGCTTCCGCACGGAACAGGATCAGGTTCTCCTGCACGGCCGAGTGAGTCGTGCCCGAGTCATCCACGTAGGAACCCTCGCGCGACACGAAGTAGTCAATGCCGCCGACAGTGCCCCACAGAAGCCGAGTCCAGTCGCCCATGTACCCGACGACACGGGTCGAGCCCGTACCGGTACGGAGCTTCTTCACGAACTGGCTCGGGTGGCCCAGGAGGCGACCCTGACGGAGAACCGCATTGGTCTCGGGACCAACCGGAGTGTCCACGAACAGCGGACGACCCTGAAGGTCAACGGCACCATTCACGACCGGCTCGACGAAAGTGTCGAGAACCGTGCCCGTCAGTTCCTTGTCGCCGTGGACGAGAGTGGAAAGACCGGTGTTGAAGTCCTGCCAGATCCCACCGGCCGCAACCGTGGAAGTGCCAAGGTTGACCGTGTTGGTCACGCTCGACAGAGCGGACTGACCCGAGATACCCGCACCGGTCGTAGCCAGATCATCGAATGCGCGGGCAAAAGCTTCCGGCATCTTCTGCTGAATCTTGGCGACTGCACCTTCCGGGTTGGCACGGAACAGCCGGAGCGACATCGGGATAACAACGGCCCATTCACGGACCGTGATGTCACCCTTGATCGTGTCCGGGTTGGCGATGGGCTTCTTACCCGACTCAGCCGCGACGAATCCGCCCGTGATGTCCGTGATGTCGAGATACCTGCCACCCGCAAGGCCGAATTCGACCTGAGTGCCCAACTGCTGAACCCACGAGTACTTTCGCGAGTCGGACAGATCGACAGACACCGTGGTCTTGTCGAAATAGAAATCACCGGTATTAATCAGAAGAGGGTCAGGCGTAGCCATGTCCCATCCTTTCGTAAGAGCGCGAGATTGCGCTTATAAACGCTGGGCTCCCGGCCCTTACTAGATAAGACCCGCATCGGAAAAAGCTTTACGGATGGGGTCTTCGTTGCCCGGAATAGTCGGCTCACCAGAAAGGGCAGCCGGATCCGGAGCAAGATTGGTACGACGACGACCAGACGGGCTCAGACGGGCAGCGAGCTTTTCAGCGTCGGCCTTCCACTCGTCCGCGTTAGCACCCTGAAGGCGACCCGCATCTTCCGGAGTCAGACCGGCCTCCCAGGCGATGGACTCACGCTGCCGAGTCTGCTCAAGCTCGGCAAGACGCTTGGCGTTTTCCTCGGCTGTGCTCTCCAGAGTCGCAAACTTGTCCAGCTGGGTATTCGCCTGCTGGAGAAGGTTCCCGGCCTCCGTGTACTTGGTATTGACTTCGTTGTACTTAGCCTGGTACTCGTTCTTCTCCGTGCGGTACCGGGCCGCTTCGGACCGAAGCTGACGGATATACGTCTGAGCCTCTTCCGTGAAGTGGTCGATAGTCTGGTTGTCAGTCATGGTTTGCTGGACCCTTCTAGGGATTTAAGTATGTCTCGGTTCCGGGCAAGTTGTTCATCCCGGTATTTCCTCGCTGAATCCGACTTGGGCTCCAGCTTTTCCAGTGTTGAAATCCGGGCACTGACCGTTTTGAGCTGGTCTGTGGTGGATTCCTTCAAAGCCTTTTCGATGTTGGCTTTGACCGAGCCGGTCGGACGGTTCGGATCTTGTTCGGCGAGTGCCTTCAAAATCGTGGTCGTGTTCGCGGCTGAACCCAGATCCTTGACAGCCTTTTCATATCTGCGCAAAGCCTCGGCCGAAGTCTCGTGTCCGGGATAATCGGTCTGACCTTTCTTGACCCAGATCAGGGAACAGGTATCGCCGTCATGAAGAGTCCGTGCCGCTGTGTCTATAGACAGGTACGCGGCCCCTCGGGAATTAAGCAAGGTACAGAAGGGGCATGTCGGTGGTTTGAAATCGACCCGGGCAACCTTGTCGATCCGGGAGTCTTTCTTGGCCACGTCTACACGCTGGCCCCACTCCGCATCTCGCGCCCAGTAATCCGCTTTCATGGCGAGTTCCTGGACATGGTCCGAACCGAGCATGTCGACTTCATCCGTGACCTTCTTAACCGAGGCTTCCCAGAGTTCATCGGTGAACCGGTTCTGTTCCATCTTCGGTACCGGGTTTTTGTTCCCGATAAACGCGAGATAGTCTCGATACGCCAAGTCCTGAGCTTGCTGCCGGGTCGCGACAACAAACGGTCGAGTCAATCGAGCAACCGTCTTAGGGTTAGGCTTGGCCCCGATAAACGGGACCATAGCCTTAACCAACCGTGCCGCCATCCGTAAGTACAGATTAGTTTTAGCTTGGCGTAGTAGTTCGTTGTTCACCTGGGGCCCCATTCGGGTTCTGGATCAGCCGCTTGATCCCTTCGATCTCGAACCGGTTCTGCGCAGCCTGGATATCGTCCGCGCTATCGCCAAGCATTTGCCGGAGTTCTTGCCAGTCATACAACGGACGCCCGTCCGGAGTCTGGACCGTGGCGAGCTTGAGCACCGCATCGGCTCGGGATGCCAGATTAGGCAACGAAGGATCAACCCATCGGATAACGACGGTAACGTCAAATCCTTCAAGCAAGGCCAGGTATTCCCACAACCCGATCCAACCCGGCTCAAACCCCCGAGTCAGTTGCTCGGCCCGACGAATCAAACGGGCGTCGCTCTGGCGCTGGGAATCACCCGAAGCGGGATTGGCATCGCTCGCGACCCCAAACACTTCCTGCGGGATACCAAGCTCGGCCGCCGCAAGACGGGTAATCGAGTTTAGGCCCGTAGTAAAGTTCTGGAGCTGAGCCGCTGTGAACTCGGCCATCTTGGCAGCCGGATCGGAGAGGGTCAAAACCCGCGACATGTACAGCTCGGACGCGGTCGGGCCCGGCAGGACATTACCTTCCGCGTCTTTGAGGCGTTCACCGTTCTCGTCTCGGGGCGCAAAGTCCTCATCCTCGACACCGAACAGGATTCGTTGCTGAACCGCCATCGTGGCCGAAGCGATAGACAGATCCGTGGCCATACGGCAAGCCGCATCTTGTAGCTTGAACGCGTCCTTGGCTTCGGGCCTGCCCCACGGGTTCGTGACCTCGTCTCGGCACATCAAGGGGAACACCGCGATACGGCCATTAGCGGTAGCGACCTTGCTCGTGACGATATACCCGTCAGGAGCGTCCGATCCTGGCTTGCCCGGACCTGGTTCTAGGTAGTACGTCCATTCCGGGGTGTACCATGCTCGGTTTTCCCGGGTCCTGCCGTATACCCTGAGCGCTTCTGTGACCTCGCCGGTGAACGGGTCCACGAAGTGCACCATGTCCCGCCCAGGGACAAGCTGGACCCCAGGAAGGCCATCTTCACGGTTAGTACCGGTCGGGACCAAGTAGGCCCGGCCATATTCCATCGCCGACATGTTCGCGGTGTTGACAAAGTCTGCACCGCCAAGAGCCTTGAGAATGCTTCTGAGATGGTTCGTCGCGGCGGTGTCCGGCTTGTCATTCTGATCCAGAGCCGAGATCGAATCGATCTCGATCCGCTCAGACAGCACCTGACAGGCTAGGCGGCAATACGAGACCGAAGTGAAGTAGTCGTCACGGAGTTCAGGCGGAGCCATGACAGAAGTGTTCCGAGGCGTTTGCTTGGCCCGGAAATAGTCGTGATATTCACGGGACTTCTGCCCGTTCAATACCATGCAACTTTGTAGTTTCTCGAACGTCACGGCTCAACCTTCCTTACCAGTTCAGGGCTCGACCCCTCTTCGGTTTGTCTTCCTGAATATTGGCAAGCTCAATCTTTTCAGCGATCATGTATGCCATGAGCGATGCAGCCACGATATCCACGCGCTTGGTTGAGTTCTTGGTTTCCTTACGGAACGAGAACCCATAACGGTTCTCTGCGCGCTTGGCGTTGAGCCAGTGCATTTTCATCGCGAGAGAGAACTGCTCGAACAAGATCTTGCCGGACTCGATCTCGCCCACCAGGGACATGCAACCGAGCGTCAAGTCTTTTCGTTCCGAACGATTATCCCGGACCAGCGGACCCTTGGTCGATGCTGACACCTTCATGGTCTCACCAAAGTCTCGGTTCCAGCTGTACACCCAAGACTCGAACGGATGAACGTCACAGGCCGCACCCCAGACCTTGTACCGATCCATGGCGAGCCTAAACTCTTCGTCCACTTGTTCTTCGTCTACAACCCAATCCGGGTCCTTATTAGGTTCCTGATAATGCAAGAGATGGAAAGAACGGTCTGAAAGCCGGAACGCGACTAAAGCCGTGCCATCTCCAGACAAAGAGCCGTCAAACCCGAGGGTGATCCTGTCACCGTACTCAAGCGGAGCAGCAATTGCCTGTGAGTCGTAGACATGTGCATGGATGAGTGAGTCTTCCTCACTCGTGATCTGGTTCAGGTGCTCGCGCCGGAACTCGGAGATTCCTTCCCCGGGCATGTACGCGGCACGTTCCAGAGTATCGATGTCGAGCCAGGTTGCGTCCCCGGCCGCTTGCTTGATCGCTTCCCGAAGCTGAGCCGAGTCGGTCAGTTCAAGTTTCGGGTTCGCTTCAAGGCTGTCCAGCAAAATATGGGAATAACCCCACTTCTGCATTTGTTTGGACCAGTCTTCGGTAACACGCTCCGCGACCGAGTCTTCACCCGGCACGAACGCGTTACTCATATCGACCCGGCGCGCGGTCCCGCCCGGCTTCTTCCGGAGGTTACCGTTGATACGCTTGATCGAGGCATGGCCCGAGTTACCGTCGACAAGTTCCGAGGTTTCATCGATCAGGGCACAAGATAGACGTGCACCACGAAGACCACGGGGGTTGTTCGCGACGACATCGACTCGGCCCCGATTGTGCCCGGACTTGATGACCGTTTCGACACCGAAGGTCAGGCCGTACTTTTGGATCGCTTCATCGCTGAACGAGCCGGTCAAGATCTCGAAAATCGGCTTGGTCTGGTACACGCTTGTAGCCATGATCCAGATCAGCGGAGCCGGTTCCGGAATTGCAATCGGAGAGCCGTCTTCGTTCCAGCCACCGAACCGGCACGGCCCGCATAGTTCGATCGCGGCAATTATCGCCGCCAACGGAGACTTGGCCGTACCGCGAGCCCGGCGCATATAAGCTTGGTTATAAACCCAACGGCCGGTCTCGTCAATCTGGTAATACGTGTTCAAGAACCGTTCATGCTCCGGCAACGGAACCCACGGTTCTCCGGTGATGGCATGGACCAAGTTTTCCATGGCCCACTCGATAACCGCGTCTCCCAGAGTCCGTTTCCAGCCCGGTTCATCCGGACGGGTTCGGATCGGGGCCCACTCTGGATTGATCAGAGGATTCGGTTTCTCCAGAGTCGCGGTCACAGTGCCTCCCGGGCTAGTTCGTGTTGCGTCGTCTCGACCTGAAGTCAGAAACGTTCTTGGCCACGGTTGGGTCCTGTTCCGGCTCGGTCCTGGTAATCTCGATCTTGACCTGGCGACGGGACTGCTCCGTGAATAGAGCGTTACGCATCATGGACTCAGCGGCGGTGATCTTCATGGCGGCTTTGGACAGGTATGCGGCATCGATCGCGTCGCACGTCATCCAACCGAAGGCGAGGTCTGTTTCCGAGTAGTAAATGCTGAGCGGGGACGACACGAACGCTTCCCACGCGTACAAAGCGATCGGGTGCCAGTCCTCGTCCGGCTCAGGGACCCGTACCGGGCCCCCGACTTCGATCTTGTCCACGGTCATCTGTTCCTTGGAACGATGACCAAGCCGCTCGTCTGTACGCTTTGCTGGGTTGGGCATTATGACTCCCGGTCAAATGGATGTGGATCCGGAGGAAGGCGGAGCATCGCACGGTGACGGGCTACACCTCGCCTGGACTCTTCCTGTGTCTTGTTTCGGTGACACGGCTCCGCATGGATTGCAGCGCCGTTATCTGTGTGGTTCGCGCCACCTTCAACAGGCGGGATGACGTGGTCGGCCTGCTCCGCTCCGGGCTGGCCACAGACGTGACAAATCCCGTGATCCCGATTCAGAATGAATCGGACTTGCCAGGACTTGAACTCCGGCTTGAGCCGGGACTTTTCCCGGCCCCAGTTGGACCGACTTCGTTTAGTCATCGCTTCCCAACAATGATCTGTGACCACTCCGCATCGAAGTGACCGACAATCCGGAACCCGGCTTGTTCGATCAAAGCCGCGTATCCGGGCCGGTCCCAAGCCCAAGCATGGTTCCACTCGTGTTGCTCAGCCGTCTCGGAATGAGGCGAGGAAGCGATCAAGAACTCGGTACCGGCGTTGTACAGTTTCTGGACGAACGCGTGTGGGTCCTGAAGATGCTCTAGCATCTCTGTAGCGACAACGACCGGGGCCAGTCTCGGACGTCCGGTCACAACGTTGCATTTCCGGACATCGACTTTGCGCACAGTCTTGGCGTACTTGATTGAGTCTTCGATTACGTCGTAGCCCCAAGACTTGGACCGGTACGGTTCCGGAAGCAAGCTGAGCAAGCCACCATCACCGGCACCAACGTCTGTGATCGTCTCGATTCCGAGATCCTGCGCGGCCTGAGTCGCGGACAGTGCAGCCGATTCCAGCCGAGCTCTGTGCACGCGATTGTCCAGATGATTGCAGTTGTCCGTCTTGGCCCACCAGTCCGAATCGAGCCATTCCGGAGGATCGGCCGGATCGAACAAGCGTGTTTCAGTCATTGGCCTTACCCAAGTCAGGGATCGTGATCGGACCCGGATTTGGGTTCGGGA
>Ga0068853_100002987_pt1 | contig 12895 bp, 10 predicted proteins | sample KBSCornC32_FD_65655 | JGI IMG/M metagenome (GOLD analysis project Ga0068853, IMG submission 65655) | Corn rhizosphere microbial communities from Kellogg Biological Station, Michigan, USA - KBS Corn C3-2 | ecosystem: Host-associated > Plants > Roots > Rhizosphere > Soil ... | reverse complement strand
CCGCTGCCCGAGCCCTGCGCGCCGCCGGAGGCCATCATGCCCGAGCCTCCCGACGAGGTCCCCGGCTGCCCACCGCTCGAGGCCGAGCGTCCGCCCCCGCCCGTCATGTTCGCGCCGCCCGAACCGTTCGCCGAAGCGCCCCCGCGCCCGCCGCTCCCCGTGGCGTCGCGTCCGGCAGCCCCCGTCGAGCCGCCGCTCGCCGTGCGACCGCCGCCGCCCATCGAGCCGCCGCTCGCCGCGCGACCGCCGGCCCCCGTCGAGCCGCCGTTTCCAGCGCCGGAGCCCCCGCTGCCCGTGCCATTCGCGCCGCCGGCCGCGCCGCACGACTCGGGTCCGGGGCCGGGCGACTCGAACATCGAGCCGTCCAGGCAGGTCGGCGCGCCGGTGCCGCCCTCGATCGTGACGGTGATGGTCGCCTGCGTGGCGCTGACCGCGGTGGCGGTGATGCTCAAGCCGCCCCCCGGATCGTTGAAGGTCTGGCCCATGGGCAACGCGGCGTCGGTGAAGGCGCGCGACCCCGTCGTGGTCGGGGTCATGTCCAGAAGGAACGTGTGCAGCCCGCGTTGCGAGCGGGTCTTCAGGTCGTCGGCGACGTGGATCAGCACCGACGGGGTCATCGCCGAGCGGTTGCCCAGCATGCCGTCGAAGTCCACCGGCGTGCGCAGCTCGACGTAGTAGTAATTCAGGTTCTCGGTGGTGGCGCTCCCGCCTCCGGCCGCCGGGCGGTTGAAGGGGCGCGCCTTCGGAGCCTTGATCTTCAGGAACTGAGCCCCGTCGCACCGGTTCTCGAACGGGAGCAGGGTGAACGTGCCGCTGCTCGTGATGGCGACGCCGTTGCACCCGCCGAACCAGCCTTGATAGGCCTTCTGCCACGCGTTCATGTGGCGACAGCCACCGCCCATCGGATCGAAGATGTCGCCGTACTCGCTGGCGGTGCAGGTCGCGGGGTTGTCGAGGAACGATGCTCCGGGACAGGTCAGCGACGACGAGTGCTGCATCCCGAAGTTGTGGCCCGGCTCCTGGACCAGAACGACGCAGTTCGTGGAGGCGTTGTACCAGGTGTCCTTCGAAGGCTTGTCGGGCGTACCCAGCGACGCGAGCCCCTGCCAGTCGCAGCCAATCGACTGCTGGTCCGTGCCGAAGTACCAGAGGTAGTGCTGGAAGGTGCCCGGCACCATGCTGCGCAGATCGGCGGCCAGCTGCCCCGGGCCCGCGCTCATGCTCGAGGTCGAACAGCCATTCATCGTGTAGTTGATGGGCCCGATGACCTGGGTCGTGATGTCCTGCCGGCCGTACGAGTCGCTGATGTAGTAGTTCCGGATGGAATCGGCGTTGTCGATCATGCGGCCGAGGACGTCGGCCTCGGTGATCGCGGGCTTGAAGCCCTGGTTCGAGATGTTCACCAGCACGAACGCGAACGAGCGGGGCGCGTAAGCCGAGCCGTTGATCAGAGGGGACCTCTTGGCTTCGTCCGGCGTCAGCGACACCCTTCGGAAGGACGTGACGCGCAGACCGGCGGGCGAGTCGATCCCCCACACCTTTAGCTGGGTGCCGGGGATCAGCTCCGCGGCCTCGTCGACCTTTCCGTCGAAGACGAGCGGGCGCTCGGCGCCGGACGGCGCGCGCAGAAAATACGTCGTCTGGCTGTGGCCGTCGGGAAAGTCGGCGACGTAGGCCGCAAGCTCGCCGCGCACGGCCCCGTCGTCGTCGTCCATCTCCGATCCGGCAGAGCCCGGATCAGAGCAGCCTGTGACGAGCACGAGCACGCCGGCCAGAATGGATGCGACGCCAGGCAATTTTCCTGGATCTCTGCCTGGACCTCTGGTGGCGGCCGGGTTCATTCGCGGGGGCCTCCTCATGGGCGAGCGAACGACCTCGGGAACCGCCCTCCGCATAGAATTGGGTCGGAGCAAGATTCCGAAAGAGCGTCGCGTGTGGCGAACGGAAGTCGTCCATCGTTGCCGATCGTTTCCGGTCAGTCAACGGAGGCGATGCGACGACCTTGCCGCACATCCCGCGACGACGCGCCGCCCGCGACGACGCGCGGCACGACCAGCGAGCCCCGCCCTCTCCCGGCAGGCCGCGTCAGAAAGCGTACGGCGCGCGGTGCACGGCGCGCTCGCTGACGATCGCCGAGACCAGGCGAGCGGGCGTGACGTCGAAGACGGGGTTTCGCACGCCGATCCCAGGAGTCGCGACCCGCCGGCCCGCGAAGGTCGTCACCTCGTCGGCGGCGCGCTCCTCGATGGGGATACCCGCGCCGTCGGCCGTTCCCGAATCCAGCGTCGTCGTCGGGGCCGCCACGTAGAAAGGAACCCCGAAGACGGACGCGGCGGCCGCGACGCCCACGGTGCCGATCTTGTTGGCGACGTCACCGTTGCGGGCGATGCGATCGGCGCCCACGACCACCGCAGCGATCTCGCCGCGCGACAGGAAGTGCGCCGCCGCGCCGTCGACGATGACCTCGGCGGGGATCCCGTCCTGCTGCAGCTCCCAGGCGGTCAGGCGCGCGCCCTGGAGCCAGGGGCGCGTCTCGTCGCACAGCACGCGGATCTTCTTGCCGGCGCCGTGGGCCGCGCGAATCACGCCCAGGGCCGTCCCGAAGCCGGCGGTCGCCAGCGCGCCTGCGTTGCAGTGGGTGAGGATCGTCCCCCCGTCGGGCAGCAGGGCCGCCCCGTTGGCGCCGATGGCGCGGCAGGCCGCCAGGTCCTGCTCCCAGAACGCCTGCGCGTGGGTCATGGGATCGTCCTCGAGGAACATCACATTGGCCATGCGATGCACGGCGACGCCCAGGTTGACCGCGGTGGGCCGCGCCTCGCTGACCGTTCGCAGGCGGTGCCGGAGCACCGCCGGATCCAGGTTCGAGCGCCCCAGCAAGGCCGCCGCGAACGCCCCCGCGCAGCCAATGGCGGGCGCGCCGCGGACCTCCATGTCGCGGATGGCGGTGACGACGTCGTCCGGATCGTCGTAGGCGTTCCAGATCTCCTCGTGGGGCAGCCGCCGCTGATCGAGGATCGCCACCCGATCGCCCGTCCAGAAGATCGGCGACAGGACGTCGGGGTGAGCAGGCGGACGCTGCCCGGGTGGAAGCCGCACGCCGCCGGCCACGTCACGCCCCCTGATCGAGCAGGCGCCGCAAGATCTCGTTGGCGCCCTTCGGGTTGGCCTTGCCGTCCGTCTCTTTCATGACGGCGCCCACGAAGAACCCGAGCAGCTTCTTCTCGCCCGCGCGATAGCGCTCGAGCTCGCCCGGGTGCGCGGCGACCACCTTGCGGCAGGCCTCCTCGATGGATCCCGAGTCGGAGACCTGGGCCAGACCCTCGGCCGCCACGATGTCGCCGGCGCGCCGGCGCTCGTTCCACATGCGCAAGAACACGTCCTTGCCGAGCTTGCCGGACAGCGTCCCCGCGTCGACCAGCCCGATCAGCTCGGCCAGCGCGGCGGCCGGCACGGGCAGCGACGCCTCAGCCAGGCGGCGGGCGTCGTCGACGCGGGCCAGAACCTCGTTGATGACCCAGTTGGCGGCCTTCTTGGGCGCGGCGCCGGCCTTCACGGTGGCGTCGAAGTAGTCCGCGATGTCGCGCTCGGCCACCAGCACGCCCGCGTCCTGCGGCGTCAGGCCGCTCGGGCCCGTGTAGCGCTCGTAGCGATCCTCGGGAAGCTCGGGGAGCGAGGCCTTGGCCGCCGCCACGTACGCCTCGGACAGCGCCAGCGGGGGCAGGTCGGGCTCGGGGAAATATCGGTAGTCGTGGGCCTGCTCCTTCGATCGCATGGCCACCGAGAGCCCGCGCGCCGCGTCCCACAGCCGCGACTCCTGGATCACGCGCTCGCCCCGATCGAGGAGGGCGGCCTGACGCCGCACCTCGTGCTCGATGGCGTCACGCACGTTCTTGAAGGAGTTCATGTTCTTCATCTCGGTCTTGGTGCCGTACTTCGTCTCGCCGCGCAGCCGCAGCGACACGTTGGCGTCGCACCGCATGGAGCCTTCCTCCATGTTGCCGTCGCAGATGCCGAGGTAGCGCACCAGCGTGCGCAGCGCGCGCACGTACTCGGCGGCGTCCTCGGCCGAGCGGACGTCGGGCTCGCTCACGATCTCGCACAGGGGGACGCCGGCGCGGTTGTAGTCCACGAAGCTGACGCCGGCGGTGGCGTGCACGTTCTTGCCCGCGTCCTCTTCCATGTGAATGCGGACCAGGCGCACGGCGCGCGCCTCGCCGCGCACGCGGAAGCGGATGGTGCCGCCCTCGCAGATCGGCTCGTCGAACTGCGAGATCTGGAAGCCCTTCGGCAGATCCGGATAGAAGTAGTGCTTGCGCGCGAAGCGACAGCGCGGGCGGATGTGGCTGCCCACCGCCAGGCCAAGGCGCACCGCCGCCTGCACCGCCTCCTGATTCAGGACCGGCAACGTCCCCGGCATGCCCAGGCAGATCGGGTCCGTCGACGCGTTCGGCTCCGCGCCGAAGGCCGCGCTCGACCACGAAAAGATCTTCGACTTGGTCGAGAGCTGGGCGTGCACCTCGAGGCCGATGACGACCTCGTACTTCGCCAGCGCGCCGCTCACCTTCTCCGTCGTGGCGACGCTCACGCCGCACCTCCCAGGGCTTGCGCCACCGCGGTCCCGGGCAGCGGCGCCGTCGTGTGATCGGGCGGCAACCTGTCGTGCCACTTCGTGCGCGACTCGTAGGCGCCCGCCACACGGAACACCATCTCCTCGCCGAGCGGCGGGCCCATGACCTGCAAGCCGATCGGCAACCCCGCCTTGGTGAACCCGCAGCACTGCGAAAGCGCCGGAACGCCTGCCAGGTTCGCCGCCACCGTCATCACGTCGGCCAGGTACATCTGCAGCGGATCCGCCGTCTTCTCGCCAAATTTGAACGCCGGGATCGGCGACGTCGGCGTGACGATGGCGTCGCACTTCGCAAAGGCGGCGGCAAAGTCGTCGGCCACCTTTCGACGCGCCTTCAAGGCCTGGCCGTAGTACGCGTCGTAATAGCCCGAACGCAGCACGTACGTCCCGAGCATGATCCGCCGCTTGGGCTCGAGGCCGAACCCTTCGCCGCGCGTCCGCGTGTACAGGTCCTCCAGCGAGCGGGCGTCGGGTGCGCGATAGCCGTACTTCACGCCGTCGTACCGCGCCAGGTTCGACGCCGCTTCGGCCGTGCAGACCAGGTAGTACGTCGCGATCGCGTACTTCGTGTGCGGCAGCGACAGCGGCACGATCGTCGCGCCGGCCTGCACCAGCTCGTCGATCCCCGCGCGCACGGCCGCCTCGATCTCGGGATCCATGCCGGCGCCGAAGTACTCGGCCGGCACGCCGATGCGCAGGCCCGCCAGGCCCTCTCGGCCAGCGCGCGCGGCGTCGCGGTAGCGGCCGACGGGCGCCGGGACGCTGGTCGCGTCGCGGGGGTCCTGCCCGGCGATCACCTCCAGCAGCGCGGCCACATCGTCGACCGTGCGCCCGAACGGCCCCGGGTGGTCGAGCGACGACGCGAACGCGACCACGCCATAGCGCGAGACGCGCCCGTAGGTCGGCTTCATCCCGACGATCCCGCAGAGCGAGGCCGGTTGCCGGATCGAGCCGCCGGTGTCGGTGCCGAGCGAGCCCGCGCAGAGAGAGGCCGCCACCGCCGCCGCCGAGCCGCCCGACGAGCCGCCCGGCACGTGGGCCAGCGACCAAGGGTTGCGCACCAGCCCGCGCGAGCTGTTCTCGTTCGACGAGCCCATGGCGAACTCGTCCATGTTCAGCTTGCCGAGCATGACCGTCCCTGCCGCCGCGAGCCGCTCGGAGGGTGTCGACTCGAAGGGCGGGACGAACCCGCGAAGGATCTTCGAGGCGCACGTCGTCTCGATCCCCTTCGTCACGAAGATGTCCTTCAGCGCGAGCGGCACGCCCGCCAGCGGGCCGACTTCCTGTCCGGCGGCGAGAGCCTGGTCGATCTCGTCGGCCCGCTTGCGAGCCGACGCGGCCGTCACCAGCAGATAGGCGCCGAGGGCCGGGCCCACCTTCTCGACCCGCTCGAGGAACGCCTCCGTCACCTCGCGAGCCTTGATCTTGCGGGCGCGGACGGCGTCGGAGATGGAGCCGATGCTGGCGCCCCGAGCGTCGAACGATCCCACCTCAGCCCTCCTCGCCGGTTGGGCCGGTCGCACCCGCCCCGCCGGAGCCGTCCGATTTGGGCGTGATGCGGGGCACCTGAAAGAAGCTGGCCTCGCGGCGCGGCGCGTTCGCGAGCGCCTCGTCGACCGCCAGGGACGGCGCCACCACGTCCGGACGCAGCGGACAATCGAAGGGCACGGCGTGGGTCATGGGCTCGACCGCGGCCGTGTCCAGCTCGCGCAGCGCGTTCACGTACCCGAGGATCGCGTCCAGGTCCTGAGTCATGCGAGCGACCTCGTCCGGGCCCAGCGCGAGGCGCGCGAGCACCGCGATTTCACGGACTTCCTCGGGCTTGATGCGAGACATTTTGGGACCCCATACCTACCACAAGCTCGCGCGCAATAAACTCTGGCGGGGTGGCAAAGGGGCGTTCGCGCGTGCCTGGGGGAACGAGGGACAACGATGGGAAAGTAATGAGGAACCACGCCCCGTCTCCCGCGATCGGAACGCCCGAGCGCCTGTGGATCCTGGCTGAAACCGCCGAGGGCCTGTATCATGTAGGTCCTCGGACGAGATCTGAATGGCATTCCTGCGCCCGACACCACCCGCGATCGCTCTCTCTCCGTCGCCAGACGCGCCAACGGCGCGCTCCACGCGGCGTGGGGCCTTCGTCCTGGGGGCCACGCTGGTGCTCGGCGCCGCCGGGTCCGGGTGCGACGGGGCCCCGCGAGCCATGGACGCCTCGGCGGCTCCCAGCGCCCGTATGTCGGCGGTGGCCGTTCGCCTCGACGCGACCAACGACAAGCAGCTCACTCTCTCCGCCCTCGCGTTCCGCGCCGCCTTCTCCGGCGTCGCCTCGACTGAGGTCCTTGGCCTGGTCGATCCGCTGTCCACGGCCAGCCCGGCCCGCGACTGCCAGCTCCTGTCTCTCGACAGCGGCCCCGCCGCGCTGGCGGCGCGCGGCGACGGCATCGAGCTCGAAGAGCTGGCCGGTGTCGGCGTCCAGCTCGCCGAGATGCCCACCGCGATTCACCCGTCCCCCCGCCTCTATCCCGACGTGGCGCCCGCCATCGGCGGCGTCGTGTCGGAAGCCGGACCCCTGGCGCTCGGCGCGTGGCCCGCGCAGCTTCGCATCACCACCGGCGCCACCCCCGAGACCGAGCCCGTCGACGCCCTGGTCACCGTTCCCACTCCCGCGCGCGTCACCTCCGTCAACGGCATCGTCCCGCTGGCAGGAACGACCGTCACCGTCGGTCCCACCGACCTGAGCATCGGCCTGGGGCCGGGCGCCGCCGAGAGCGCGGTCGAGCTGCGCCCCTTCGGCGCGACGGTCGCGCTGGTCTGCAGGGTGCCGTTCGACGCCACGGGGTCGAGCCCCACCTCGTTCGTCGTCCCCCACCAGCTCATCTCCGCGCTCATCGCCGCCTCGGGCGCCGCGCCGGGCGGAGGCGTGGCCGCGGCGCTCGATCTCGTGCGCCGTCAGTCGGGAGAGGCGGCGCCCGCCAACACCCGGATCGCCGTCGAAGTGCGCGCCTCGTCCCTGGTGGAGCTTCTCCCTTGAGCCCGGCGCATGTCCGCCGCGACATGCGCAAGCATTCCCGTCGGACGGTCGAGCTCCCGGTCGTCGTGAGTGACGCAGCCAACCGGGTGAAGGCCGGGATCCGCTTCGGCGCCGCCGACGTCTCGGTCGGGGGTGCGTTCCTCGCCTCCGACCTCCTGTTCGAGGTGGGCGAGGTCCTCGACGTGACCATCGACGTCGCGGCCCGCCGGCGCATCGTCGTCCGCGGGCGCGTGGTGCGCGTCTCGCGTGGCACCGCGTCCGGCGAGGTGCCCGGAATGGGAATCGAGTTCGTGAACCTTTCGTCCGCCGATCGGACCGCCCTGGAGTCGGTCCTGCGCTGAACGCGTGATAGCTGTATTCGTCAACCCCCGCTCGAGGAGCAACCGGCGCGATCCGACGCTCGCCGCGCGGCTGGGCGACTCCGTGCGCGGGTCGGGGAGCCTCATCGCGACGCACACGCTGGAGGAACTGGACGAGGCGGCCAAGCGCCTGGCCACTTCGCCCCCCTGGGTCATCGCGGTGCACGGAGGTGACGGCACGTTGCATCGCGTCCTGACCGCCCTCCTGCTGGCGTTCGGGGACCGCCCCTTGCCTCCGCTCGCCATCCTGGGCGGCGGGACCATGAACGTGGTGACCAGCTCCCTGCGCATCCGCTTCCCGGCCATCCCGTACCTCCGCGACCTCGGCGCCCTGGCCCGGACCGGTCGCGCGCCGATCACCCTGCCGCGTCGTTGCCTGAAGGTGGGCGAACAGTTCGGGTTCGTCTTCGGCAACGGCGTGCTCGCCAACTTCCTCGAGGAGTACTATGCCGGTGAGCATGGATACGGCCCCGGCCGCGCGCTCTACCTGCTCGGGCGGCTCTTCTGCTCGTCGATCATTCGCGGTCCGTTCATGCGGCGCGTGTTTCGCCGGTTTCGCGGGCGCGTCGTGGTGGACGGCCAGGCCCTCGAGTTCCCGGAGCTGATGGCGGTGGGCGCCGGCACCGTCCGCGAGGTGGGGCTGGGATTCAAGCTGTATCATCGCGCCGACGATGACCTGGATCGTTTTGGTGTGCTCGCCATCCACTCCGGTGCCCTGGCCCTGGTCCCCGATCTCTGGGCCGTCCGTCTCGGTCGTGGCATCGCCCCCTCGCGTGCGTTCAGCGCGGTGGCGTCGCGGCTCGACATCGTCCCCGAGGAGCGCGGGTCGCCGTACACCATCGACGGCGACCTCTATCGCGCGACCGGCCCCCTCAGCATCTCCCCTGGCCCACGGCTGGCGATCGTCGACCCACGGCGTTTGCAGAGCATCGACGCCCAGATCGGGGGCCTGCCCAGCCGCGAGAGCGGCGGGCGCGCCGCCATTCCCGCGGCACCCACCCCGGTCGAGCGCGATGCCGCCCGCTGACGGACCGACCTCGCATTATTGCGAGGCCTCACCTGCGCGACTACCATAGGTGATTCCGGCCATGAGCACGTCGTTCCCCCTGGATGGGATGCGCGTCCGCTTTGCGGGCGACACCAACGTCGGCATGAAGCGCGCCCACAACGAGGACTCGCTTTATCTGCCCGAAACCGAGCGCCTGGCCATCGTGGCGGACGGCATGGGCGGTCACGCCTCGGGCGAGGTCGCGAGCAAGCTGGCCGTCGAGACCATCTCCGGGTTCTTCCAGACGACCGCCGACGAGCAGCAGCTCACGTGGCCGTTCAAGATGGATCGCGGTCACCGCTACGACATCAACCGGCTGGTCACGGCGATCAAGCTGGCCAACCTCAAGATCCACGAGCAGGCCCAGCGGGACCCGCGCTGCCACGGGATGGGGACCACGGTCATCTCCGTGCTGTTCCTCGACGACGCGCTGATCGTGGGCCACGTCGGTGACAGCCGCCTGTACCGGCGCCGCGAGGGCCTCCTCGAGCAGCTCACCGAGGATCACTCGCTGCTGAACGACTACATCAAGATGAAGCACCTCAGCCCGCAGGAGATCGAGGCGTTCCCGCACAAGAACGTCATCGTGCGCGCCCTCGGGATGCGGGACACGGTCCAGGTCGACATCCACGTCGACGCCCCGCGCCTGGGCGACGTCTACATCCTGTGCTCCGACGGGCTGTCCGGCATGGTCACGGACGAGCAGATCGCCGATATCGCGGGCAGCGGCGAGGACCTCGACACCATGTGCGAGCAGCTGATCGGCCTCGCCAACCGCAACGGCGGGCTGGACAACGTCACGGTCGTCGCCGCCCGCATCGAGCCGGCCTGACGCTCGCTCCGCTCTCTCGCGGAAGGGGCTGGCGCCCCTCCCACGGGCCCTCCCCGGAGTAGGCCGTCGGCGCCGGCGCAGCGAAGCTGCGCCTCCCGGGTGCTTGGACCCGCTCGCCATGCTCGCTCTGACGGCCGGGTCGCCTTATCCGATTGGGTCGATGGGTAGCGTGATCGACTGGGGCCCGTCGGAGGTGATGACGGCGTTTGCGTGGTGGCCGGTGGCGGTGACCCCGGGCCAGACGACGGTTCGTTCGAGATGAGCCCCTGTGGCCACGCGCGTGTTTTCGCCGAGAGACACCTCGGGGCCGACGGTGGCGCCCGCTTCGACGACGGCTCCCGCGGCGATCCGGAACGGGCCAATCAGACGGGCGGCGGGGTCGATGCGGGCGGCGGAGTCCGTGCCGACGAGCGGGCCGGGCGGGTGCGGGACGAGCGCTGGATCGCGTAGCAGGGCCAGGTTGCCTTTCAAATAGCGCTCCGGCGTCGAGTGCTCGGCGAAGTAGCCGCCGGTCACGAAGGCTTGCAGGCGAGCGCCCTCGAGGAGCGCCGGGATGTACGCGTCGCGGACCGTATCGCTGAAGACCGGGCGCAGGCGCTGGCGAAGGCGCGCCGAGATCACCTGGATGCCGGTGAACATCCGCGCGGTCAGGCCTCCTTGCGGAGCACGAGGTCCGGCGGTGCCGAGGATTGACACTATCCGGCCCGCGGCGTCGGCCGTCACGGCGCCCCAGCGTGCGGCGTCCGGGTCGTCACGCAGGACCATGGTCACGTCCGCGCGGGACGCTTCGTGAGCCTCGACGACGGCGCGCAGGTCGACGTCGGCGACGACCTTGGCGTTCATGACCAGCACCGGGCCATCCCCCAATAGGGGCGCCGCCTGGGCCACCCCTCCGCCGGTTCCCAGCAGATCCGGCTCGTCGGAATAGGCAACCGCCAGCCCGATGTCCCGCCCGTCCCCGAGCGCCGTCCGGATCGCCGGACCGTGATGGTGCAGGTTCACGACGACGTCGCGGAAGCCGGCCCGCACCAGGGCCGCGCACCCGAACCGGATGGCCGGGTACCCGCAGATGGGAACCAGCGGCTTCGGCAGCCGCTCGCCAAGGACGCCCAGTCGGGTCGAACGGCCGGCGGCGAGCAGCATCGCCTTCATGAGCATCCCGGACCGTATCATGGTATTTCTGCGGGCCATGAAGATTTGCGTCATCGGAACCGGATATGTGGGGCTCGTGGCCGGCGCGGGGTTCTCGGACATGGGCAACGACGTCGTGTGCTGCGACGTCGATCGCGCCAAGATCGACGGCCTCAACAAGGGCGAGCTCCCCATCTACGAGCCCGGGCTCGACAAGCTGGTCGAGACCAACGCCGCCGAGAAACGCCTGACCTTCACCACCGACATCCCCAAGGGCGTGGCCGGCGCCGACGTGATCTTGCTGGCGGTGGGGACGCCCCCCGGGCCCGACGGGTCGGCCGATCTCTCGTACATCTTCAAGGCCGCCGAATCCGTGGCCGACGCGCTGACCGGCTGGGCCGTGATCGTCACCAAGTCCACCGTTCCGGTCGGCACCGGCGACAAGATCGAAGCGCTGATGAAGGCGCGCACGAAGCACGAGTTCGCCGTGGCTTCGAACCCCGAATTCTTGAAGGAGGGGGACGCCGTCAGCGACTTCATGAAGCCCGACCGCGTGATCGTCGGCGCCGAGGACAAGCGCGCCATCGACTGTCTGCGCAACCTCTACGCGCCGTTCACCCGCACGAGCGATCGCATGCTGGTGATGGATCGGCGCTCGGCCGAATTGACGAAGTACGCGGCGAACTCGATGCTGGCGACCCGCATCTCGTTCATGAACGACCTGGCGAACCTGTGCGAGATCCTGGGCGCGGACATCGAGCTGGTGCGCAAGGGCATGGGCTCGGACGTGCGCATCGGACCGAAGTTCCTGTACGCGGGCCCTGGCTTCGGCGGCAGCTGCTTCCCGAAGGATCTACGCGCGTGCATCACGACCGGACGCGAGGTCGGGTACGACCTCAAGATCCTCGACGCGGTCGTGGCCGTGAACGAGAAGCAGAAGCGCTTGCTCGGCGAGAAGGTTTTGAAGCACTTCGGAGGCAACCTGAAGGGCAAGCGGATCGCCGTGTGGGGCCTGGCGTTCAAGCCGGGGACCGACGACATTCGCGAGGCGCCCGCGCTGGTGCTCATCGATCAGCTCCTGGAGGCGGGCGCCGAGGTGGTCGGCACCGACCCCGTGGCCATGTCCGCCGTGAAGAAGCAGATCGGCGACAAGATTCGCTACGAGGAGTCGAACTACACCGCGGCGGAGGGCGCCGACGCCCTGGTCCTGGTCACCGAGTGGAACGAGTTCCGCCGCCCCAGCTTCGATCGCCTGAAGGCCACCATGCGCCAGCCCGTCATCTTCGACGGCCGCAACATCTGGAACCCGGCCGAGCTCCGCGCCGCCGGCTTCACCTACTCCGCCATCGGCCGCGGCAGATCCTGACGCATGCGCGGGAGGGGCAGGCCCCTCCCCGGGCCCACCCCGGAGTAGGCCGCCGGCGCAGCAAAGCTGCGCCTCCCGGTGCTTGGACCCGCTCGCTTCGCTCGCTCTGATGTCCGGTCGCCCAGATCCGAATCAGTCCGCTGACGAATGGAGTGCGGCTGGCGGAGCGAAGGTCAGCGTGCGGAGTGGAGAGAGCGCACACCGCGCGGAGCGGGAGGAGGGGGGACATGTCCCCCGCGCGCAGTTTCGCAGTGGTCCTCCATTGGCCCTAACCTTGCGAGCGCCCACGCCCAAGGGGGGCCCGAGAACTGTCTGAGCACGGGGGACATGTCCCCCCTCCTCCCGCCCCCAAGGTCAGCGCGACCGGAGCGCAGCCCACGGGCGCCCTCCGCCCTTCCGCTCCCTCTCCGGCCCTCCCCTCCGCCCTTCCCTTCTGCCCTGTCCGTCCCCCCCGGTCCTCCCCTCGGTCCTCAGTCCTTCCCCTCAGTCCTCCCTCCTCCC
>Ga0068853_100002985_pt1 | contig 12898 bp, 11 predicted proteins | sample KBSCornC32_FD_65655 | JGI IMG/M metagenome (GOLD analysis project Ga0068853, IMG submission 65655) | Corn rhizosphere microbial communities from Kellogg Biological Station, Michigan, USA - KBS Corn C3-2 | ecosystem: Host-associated > Plants > Roots > Rhizosphere > Soil ... | reverse complement strand
CTGACTGGAGCGGTTAGTGTCATTGGGCAAAGCTCGCTACGGCCGCTTGCAGATCGCGAAAGATCTCGACCTGTTCGGAAAGGCCCGTGACCGTCAGGATTTCACGGCACAAAAGGCTGGGCCCGGCGACTTTGAGCGCTCCACCCCGCTCCCGCATCTGATCGCGAAAGTCCAGCAGGATTTCCAAGCCGGCGCTGTCGAGGAGCGGCACGCGCTCGAGGTCGACGACGACGCGCGGCTGTCCCAGCTTGCAGCATTCTTCGAGCACGGCCGAGAACTGCTTGCCGTTCTCGAGGTTCAGCGGATCGGCCCCACGGATCGTGTCCACGGCCCCCAGTTTCTGGCGTTCGAACATCGCGCAACCTTCAAGAGAGGGGGATGAACAGCGTGAATTTGCTGCCTTTGTTCAATTCGCTGTGGACTTCCAGACGTCCGCCGTGTGAGCGGGCCACTTCCTGAACCAGCGACAGGCCGATTCCGCTACCCGGAATGTCGCGCACCCGCGGGTCTTCGCTGCGGAAAAACTTCTGGCAGATCTTCGACAGGTCCTGAGCCGACATTCCGATTCCGGTGTCTTCGACGCTGACGGCCAGCTCGGTCGGCGTCTGGGCCACATGCAGGCTGACTTTGCCCCCTTCCGGCGTGTACTTGACGGCGTTCCCCAGCAGATTGACAAGCGCCGCTGCGACCTTGTCTTTGTCGATCGAGAGCTCGGGCAGCTTGGGCGGGATGACTGACGTAAACTCGAGTCCCTTCTGCTGAACCTGCGGCCGAACTTTTTCGATCGCCTCATTGAGCAGCCGTAGCGTGTCAGTCTGCTGACGGTTGAGCGACAGCGAGCCGCATTCCAGGCTGCTGATGTTGAGCAACTCGTCAACGAACCGCGCCAGCCTGGTCGCCTCGGAATTAATGATATTCAGAAAACCCTTCTGGCTTTCGAGATCGGTGACGTCGTCGAGCGCCAGGGTTTCGGCATAGGCCTTGATATTGGCCAGCGGCGTTCGCAGTTCATGGGCCGCGCTGTTGACGAAATCGCTGCGCGCCTGCTCCGCGAGTTTTTGCTGGCTGATATCGCGAATCTGCCAGATATGGGTCAGGCTCTGACCTCCCTCGTCGATCAACGGTTGCCGTGCGACTCGCAGTACTCCGGCCACACCGTCTGTCCCTCGGGGAAGCTCGAAGACGACCGGCAATGTCTCCTGGCTCAATTGCGACTTGACTTCATCCGACACGGGCAGCTCATCCGACGCGCCCTCGTTTTCGAAGAGCAGCTCGAAAACGGTCGACTCCGAAATCCGTTCGGCAGCGATGCCCAGCAACGTGGAGAACGACCGGTTGGCGAACAAGACGCGGCCGTACTGGTCGGACAGGGCGATCCCGTCGGACAGCTTGTTAAGGACCTTTTCGGCCTTCTGTTCCCGGACGCCTCCCAGCGCCTTGCTCAGGCTGGCGGCCAGGTTGGCTTCTGTCGCCTGGTTCGTCACCCGCGCCACCAGCCGGTTCCAACCGGAGGCCGTCGGATTGATTTCCGGCAGACGATCAATCGTGGCGGCCGATGCGGGCGATGACGAGAGTTGCAAGAGTTGTTCTTCGATCTTCGAAGACTGCCTGGCCGTGCAACGCAGCATCTGCCCGCCCAGTAACAGGATGGCAACGGGCAGCAGCATGATCGTCGGGGCATGGTCGGCCAGCCGGGCCATGAATCCCGTCTCGCGCGCCACATGCGTTCCGACGAGCAATGTTCCGCATTCAGCGGTTCCCGCCTTCAGTGACACCCAGTATTCATCAATGGGCAGCACGACGTGGCGTCCGTTTTCAATGCGTTCCAGCCGGTGAATTCCACTGCGCGACGCAGGCACAGGCGCGTCGCATTTCTGCCCGACGCGTGCCGGACACGAGTGAGCCCGATACGTGCCGTCGGCCGAAACCACGGCGCAATACGCCACGGTTTCGGCGGCCCCGAGTTGTTCGACCAGGAGTTGAACCTGTTCTCCGCCGTGGTCGGTTTCGTCGGCGGCGATCGCCTGGGCGGTCTGCTCGACCTGCTCCAGAAACGAGTGCGTCCGATGGGCCCCGAAGACGCCCGAGGTCGACAGGGCCAGGCCCAAGCCCAGCGCCGCGACGGCGCCCAGCCCGCACATCAAATAGTGCCCCAGCAACCGCCGGACCAGCGAAATATGCGACACGGGTGCCGGCATGGCTGTCACGCTCAACTAATGGCAGGTTCAACAGTAGCGACATGACCAGCCACACATTCCGCTGCGGCTGCCACGAGCTGGCGGGGACTGAACGGCTTGTACAGTATCAGATTCAAACCCAGCTCTCGCGTGAGCTGGTCACGATCGATCTCCAAACCCTTGGCTGTCAGCAGGATGATCGGCAGATGAACGAGCCGCGAATCGGCTCGAATTCGCCGGCACAATTCCCGGCCGTCCATTTCGGGCATTTGCAGATCGGTCACGAGCAGTGCGAACGTCTCAGCCTGCAAGAGGTCCCACGCGAGTCGGCCGTTCAGGGCCACCGCCGTGGAAAATCCGGCACGGTCGAAATTAAATCGCATGACGTCGCCCATGACGCGGTTGTCTTCGACCACCAGCACTCGAAGCCCCGGCGCCAGGTTCCCAGGCGTCCGGTCTTCTGCATTTTGCGACTTGGGTATTGGAGACATTGACATGGCGGGAGGCCCGACCCGGATGGCTTTCTTGCCACCCGGGTCGGGTTTGAATGCATCCGGTTTCCAGATTCAAGCACAATCCAACTCAAACAGAACGATACGTCTGGCCCCACTCCACCCGCATCGCTGCGACCTTCTCCTCACTTCATCAGTAAGCGACACCGGTCGAATCATTGAGTCCGAAATCGCCGGTCGTCGAGTTGTAAAGCCAGCCCGCCGAATTACCGCTGATGTACACCAGGGGGCTCGCCGAGGAGTCCGTCACGGTATTGTTGTTGTTCGACAGCGGCGAAGTCGGGAACGGCCCCTTGAGATAGGGGGTCAATGACGTCGCCAGCGGGGTCGTGGCATTGGCCGGCGGGTAGGCATTGTTGGGATCTTGCGCGCGGTACGCTTCGATCGCCGAGCGGACGATCGCCAGGCTCTGCTTGGCGGAATTCGTCCTCGCGGAGGCCATCGTATTGAGCATCTTCGGAGCGGCGACCGCGCCGATGATGCCCAGAATCAAGACCACGACAACCAGCTCGATCAGGGTGAAACCCCGACGGCGGTTATTCCGGATTTTCAAGTAGTTCTGCATGTGACGGTTCTCCTCTCGCTTGGGGGCTGAGCTTGGATTGGGCGACTTCGAACCGGGCCCAACTGGTTTGTTGTCATTGCAGGCAATCGCCGCGTTGACGATTTGCCTCAACACGTAAGGAAAGCTATTACACGTTTTCCTGATTGCAAGGAATTTTTAAAGTAACAGGTGAACGCCTCAGGTCGGCCCTGCCTTTGCATTGACGGTCAATAGGCAATACCTGTCGCGTCGTTGATGGCGAAATCACCCGTGGTCTCGTTGTAAAGCCAGCCGTCTGTCGTGCCACTGACCGCCAGCGGGTTGGCCGTCGACGCGAAAACGGTTGCCGTCTGCTGGCCGATCGGGCAAACGGGAAATGGGGTTTTCAAGTAAGGTTGCAGTGCCGCCGTGAACGTCGCGGCCGGCGGATAGCTGTTGTTGGGATCGTTCGATCTGTACAGATCGATGGCTTCCCGGATGAGCTGCACGTTCTCGCGCGCCGCGTTCGTGCGCGCCGTGGATAGCGTATTGAGCATTCTGGGGGCGGCGACGGCGCCGATGATTCCCAGAATTAAGACCACGACGACCAGCTCGATCAGCGTGAAACCACGATAATGGTTTTTCCGTTTTGTCACGATCGTTTGCATTTGACGATTAACCTCCGGCGAATTAAGGGGCAGCCCCCTGGCCGGGGTCGATCTGCGATCGGCTCTTGAAACACTACGTCATCTTTCACCCGGCGCCAAAAACCATGCCGCAATCGATTAAATTTGGAAATTCACGATCTGGCGCCAAAATCATCGCTTTTTCTTGCCAACGGCCGATGCCGGGCTAGGTTTGTTGACACGCGGCACATTGCCGCTCCCAAACACACGGGCCAAGCGCAATCACAAAACGCGTCGACGAGGTGCCGAAACATGTCGTCCTCCCCAACTCAAGAATTGGCCGATCTGCGGCTGGGGACCGAGGCCTATGCCGAGCAAGTGAGCCGTGATTTTGAAGAACTGACCTGGCTGCGTTGCCTCTCGGAACAGCTCGACGCCTGCGATGCTGCGTCGCCTCTCGCTCAGGTCGCCGAAGGGATCCTGTCGGAATTGCGTTCGATGATCGGAGCCGAATCCGTCGTGCTCGTCAGTTCCGACGAGGGAACGGCGCCTTTCGAGCCGGGCCGGAAATGCGAAGGCCGCATCGTCCTGACGACCGGTCGGCCGATCGTGGATGATGCGGCCTGCCGGGCGTTGATTGGGACCATGGCAGCCGAGACGTGCGATTGTCCGTTGATCCGTAACCGGATCAAGCCTGCGGACCTTCCGGCCGGATGTACCGGGCTTCACTCTTATATTGCAGTCCCCGTGACGCGCCAGGACGCGCAGTACGGCTGGCTGCTGGCCTTCAACCGCGGGCGCCGTTCTGCCGGCACGTTATTGGGCCAGATCCAGCGAGTGGTCCTACCGGGTGACGACGAATTCGGCACCGAGGAGGCCAGCCTGCTCCACGCGGCGGCACGTGCCCTGGCGAGCCATGCCCGCAACGCGCAATTGTTCCGCGAAAAGGAACTGCTGCTGATTGGCGTCATGCGCACTCTGATCAACGCCATCGACGCCAAAGACGCCTATACCTGGGGGCACAGCGACCGGGTGGCCCTGATGGCCAAACGCCTCGGCGAGCAGTTGCAGCTCAGTTACCTGGAATGCGAGCGGCTCTACACCACGGGATTGCTGCATGACATCGGCAAGATCGGGATTCCCGATCGGATCCTGCAAAAGGCAGGCCCGCTCACCGCCGATGAGTTCGACGAAATCAAGAAACACCCTGAAATCGGCTTCGCCATCCTGCAGCATCTCCATCAGATCAGTTACGTGCTGCCGGGCGTGCTGCACCACCACGAGAGCATCGACGGCAAGGGCTATCCGTACGGATTGAAGGGAGACGAGATTCCGCTCCCCGGTCGGATTCTGGCCGTCGTCGATACCTACGACGCCATGACCAGCAGCCGTCCCTACCGGACCGCCATGCCGCACGATGTGGCCCGCTCGAAGCTGATCGCCGGCGCCGGCCGGCAATGGGACGCCCGGATCGTGGCCGCCTTCATGGATTGCGCTGCCGACGCTCAAAACATTTGCGGGAAAGCCCGCGGCGAGGTGTTGCACGGGACCAATCCGCACAAAACCGTTGAGCCAGGGGCCAGGCCAGCCGCCGCCCATATGGCGGACCTGAAATTCGCATCTTGCGACCCTCTGCAAACAGCTATGATGGCGCTCAACCATCTGTCGTTGCCATGACTTCTCATCGACGACAGCGCCGTTCCGGCGTAACGCTCATCGAGCTGGTGGTCGTGATCCTGGTGCTGGCCATCGTTTCGGCGATTGCCGTTCCCCGTTTCGCCGGCGCGTTGAATGCCACTAACGTCAAGACCGCTGCGCAGCGAATCGGTCGCGACATTGCCCTCGTCAGGAGCTGGGCACGCGTCACCAGCCAATCGCAATCCATCACGTTCGATACAAAGCAAAATGCTTATACGCTGTCGGGTGTTCCCAACTCGAACAGTGCATCCAGCGCGAACACCGTCTTTCTTTCAGACGGGACGCTCAACGCCACACTGGCCTCTGTGAATCTCGGAACGGGTTCGGTGACGTTGACGTTCAATGGTTTCGGCGTCCCGGTTGGATTGCCGTCCGGGGGCGGTACGATCGGAGTCAGCTCGGGGCCGGCAAGTAACACGGTCACTGTCGATCCGATTTCGGGGTTGGTCACGATCCAATGAAAAACCTCGCCCGCCCCACATCTGCCGGAAATCGCGTCTGGCGAGCCGGGAGTGTTAGACTTCAAACCGTCGCGGTCGGCTCGTTTAATCCCGAGCCAACGGCGAGGCCGGACACATTTGGGAATGACCGATCTGATATCACCCGGTCGCGACGAGAAGCTTTGCATAGCGTCGTGTCGCGACCGAGAGCCAAAGCTTCGAGCAGAGTCAACGCTGGCCGGCCTCGCCGCAGGCTCGGGGTTAAACGACTAATTCCCGCCCCCCGCGGCTACACGCTGCTGGAAATGGTCGTCTCGCTGCCGATCATGGCCTTGCTGATGGTGGGTCTTGGTTCGGCGATCAAGCTGTCGGTCCAGGCCGTTCCCAATGGAACGAGCACTTCGTCGGCAACGCTGTCGGGGCGGGAAGTGCTCGATCTTGTTACGGCCGATCTGACGTACGCCACGGCGATCACCACGGACGTCACCACGGCCGGCGCCGCCAACCAGTTGACGTTCAACATTCCGGATCGCGACGGCCTGGCTCCCACGACGGAAACGATTACCTATTCGTGGTCGGGGGTTGCCGGCACGCCCTTGACGCGAACATTCAACGGCACGACGACGACCATCGCTCCCAGCATCCAGGAGTTCACGCTGGCGTATGACAAGCGCTCCAAAGCGCTGCCCACGTCATATTCTGCCGGGGCCGAAACGCTGCTCATCAGCTCCGACGGGTTGACGCTGTTTCCCGGGAACAACAGCGTGACCAGCACCAACTGGGTCGGCCAGTATTTTCAGCCGATTCTGGCTGCCAACGTCCATTCCTGGAACGTGACGCGAGTGCAGCTCTACCTGGAGAAGGGCACGGGCACCGACGGCCAGACGCTAGTGCAGATCCGGCCGGCTGCCGGCGGATTGCCGACGACCTCGGTGATGGCTCAAACGACAGTGCTCGCCACCAGCCTGGGCGGCACCTACAAACTGACGTCAATTGGTTTTTCGAGTTGTCCCTTTGTGAGCCCGGCAGTGGGATTATGCCTGGTCGCTAAGTGGCAGGAAGGCACCACCTTCACCATCGTCGAGTCATGGGGCACCTCGGCGGTGAATTCGAAGATGGTGAGTACGACCAATGGTGGAACGACCTGGCAGACGTCCAGCAGCGGGTTGAAATACTACGTCTACGGGACCGTGCAAACCCCTAATCCCACCGCCTACCAATACCTGCTGACGGGTATCCGCTGCACATTGCGCTTGGGCAGCGGCGCGAATTCCCGCCTGAACACGAATGTGCGAGTGCTTAACGAACCGGCGGTAACCGGTCCCTGAGGTCAATGGCCCATGAAACGCCCCGTTCCTGTCCGATCCTCCCGCTCGCAGCGCCGTGGGATCAGTTTGTGGGAGACCACCATGTCGACGTTTCTGGTGGGCATGGTGCTGGTCACCGCGACCCAGACTGCGGGTACTTCGATGCGCATGCAGACCAAAGCCGCCAAGCGCGCCAAAGCCGGTTATCTCGCTCACGCGCTGATCGGAGAGATGCTCGAATTGAGTTACATGCAGCCCGGCCAGACTTCTTCGCCGATCGGCCTGGACGCCGGAGAATCGTCGACGTCCCGTGCCAACTACAACGACGTCGACGACTACAATGGCTGGTCTGATGCGCCCCCTCAGAACAAAGACGGCTCGGTCATGCCCGAGCTGGCCAACTGGTCGCGGCAAGTCGTCGTCGAATGGGTCAGCCCGTCGACTCTGACGCAGGCCTCGCCGGGGTCGGCCACTGAAACAGGCATGAAACGGCTCACTGTGACGGTGCAACACAATGGTACGACGATCCTCACGCAGGTGGCTACCAAGGCAAATGCGCCCTAGAGGCTTGATTCAATTTGCAATTTGAAATTTACAATTTTCAATTTGCAATAAAAGTCGAAGAACGGCAGAAGGTCTCAGCAACGACGAAGTAATTGAAAAATGAAAATTGCAAATTGCAAATTGCAAATTGACAGACGGCATCGGATCTGTGCAGAGGTCGTTGCCAGTCGCAGACGGGGCATCACCTACGTTGCTGTCCTGATAACCACGCTGATCGTCATGACCGTGGGACTGGCCGGATTGCTCGCCGTGCGCTCGCAGGCGCGGGCCTCCAATTCGCTGAACGACGCCGTCGACGCCCGGCTCTATGCTTTGGCCGGGGTCGATTTCGCCAGGATCACGATCGCCCAGAATCTGAACTGGCGCACGACTTACAGCAACGGCGCCTGGGCAGCCAACCAGCCGGTTGGCGTCGGCAATTTCTCGGTATCGGTCGTCAATCCCAACGGCGCTTTGAACAATTCGATTTATGACCCGGTCACCGTCACGGCGACCGGCGTCAAAAACGCGGCCACGCATATTTCGCAAGTGACGCTCGTCGCGCAACCCATTCCCTTCACCTGTCTGAACGCGGCTTTGACAGCCAATGCGGCGATCAACCTGGGGGCAACGACGGTGTATGGGTTCAACGAGACATTGGCCTCGAATAGCACGATCACGGCATTGCTGGGGAATGTCTATCCCAATGTCGAAGCCGCGGGGCTGGTGGCAGGTACGACGTTCAACGGCAGCGTGACGTCTCTGGTCACACCGCGAACGATGCCGGACAACACGGTATTCAATTACTACACCACAAATGGCACGGCAATCAACGTTGGCAGCCTGGGAAGCCCGCCGGCGTTGCAAAACGTCGTGCTCAGCCCGGCCAGCAATCCCTACGGCGCTCAGACCAACTCGCAGGGAATTTATGTGATCGACTGCCAGAACCAGTCGATCACCATCTCGCAGTGCCGCATTGTGGGCACGCTCGTGTTGCTGAACGCCGGCTCGACGTCGTCGGTCCAGGGCAACGTGAATTTTGCCGCGGCAGTTTCAGGTTATCCGTGCATCCTCGTGCAAGGCAGCATGACGATTCAGTTCGACAGCACCACGCCTTTGCAGGAAAGCACGAGTCCCGCGACGAATTTCAACCCGGCAGGCGCCAATCCCCCTGCGACTGCCACCCCTTTTCCGTGGGGATCGTCGAATTACAACACAACCACGACCGACAGCTATGCATCGGCGATTTCGAGCCTCGTCTACGTTTCCGGAAACCTGACCACGGCCAATGCTCCTGCGTTCAACGCACTCGTCGTGGGGGGAACGCTTACCAGCTCCAACCAGATGACGCTGGCCTACGACCCGTCATCGCTCAGCAACCCGCCGCCCGGATTCTGCACGATTCCTATGGTTGCCTCTCCCGGAAGCTGGCAGCAAGTGGCGCACTAATCGCCGTAGACAGGTGCGTGTCGCGCACCGATCCAGTCGATTCCAGTGATCGACCGGCCAGTCTCACGATTTATCGGCGCGCTGAACGGCGCCGTTGGCTCCGTTGCTGTTTGACCCGTTGCTGTTCGACTGAGATGCGGATTTCGTCTTTATCCTGCGAGGTTTCAATGGACTGTCGTTTGCAGTCTTGACCGGATTGGGGCTGGCCGCAGGGGCATTCGCGGGCGCGCGTTGTGCGTCCGCGGGACCCTCTGGCACAGTCATTTCCACAGGCGGCAACGCGGGAGCAACGGGCAACGGCGGCAGCGACAGGTTATGCAGCGGAACGGGTGGCGGCGGCAATGCCGGCGGAAATTCTTCCCGTGCCGTCGGGAAGAAATAATTGGCGGGCAGCGGATAAGGATCCTTTAGGTTCTTCACGGCATCGGGCAACCGGCTGAACCGCAAGTGCCGCGGGTTTTCAATCGCATCCGGCAGCTTGGCTTCGAACGGGCGTGGAGCGCGGTTGAGCGGGCCCTGCATCAGGGGCGTGAACGCTTGCTCCAGTTCGATCTGGTGCTGGACCTCGTATCCCGGCGGATAGGGGGCGATCCGCGGCAGGATGGCAATCACGATCTCGACTCGCTGCCGCGTGAGGACTCGCTGCTGGAACAGCCGTCCGATGACCCGCAGGTCTCCCAGGATCGGCACTTTGGCCTGGGTCTCGATGTCGGTCTCTTTGATCAGCCCACCGATCACCATCCCGCAACCATCGGGCAGCAGCACGGTCGTGTCGGTGGTGGTCGTTTCGGTCTGCGGGAGTCCGTTCGTGATCTGTCCCGTCGAAACTTCGGGAGTGACCGACATCAGCACCTGGTTATCGGCGCTGATTTGCGGCGTGACCGCCAGCACCACCCCCGTGTTGAGGAAGTTGACGTTTTGCAGCGTGCTGGTCTGCGTCGTGGTCGTCACGAAATAGCCGAAGCGCTGGCCGATTTGAATCCTGGCCTGTTGTCCGTTGGCCACGATAACTTTGGGCGACGCCAGCGTTTTCGAATCGGTCGTGTTCTGCAGGGCCTGGATGACCGAATTGAAGTGCGCACCGCTGACGGTGAACAGCGATGCCGTGGCTGCCGCCGGGTTGGCAAAACCCACCGTGCTCAGCACCACGTCGTTGCCTCCGGCACTGAACAAATACTCAAGATTGACGCCGTGCGTGCAGTTATCGTCGAGCTCAATCTGCAGAATGTGCACTTCGATCATCACTTGCCGCGGGGGCACGTCGACCGTGGCGATGTACTCGGCCACCCGATTGAGATACGGGGGCAGGTCTTCGACGATGACTGTTTCCTGCGTGCTGCGCCGCTCTTTGGGAATGGTCTGCATGGTGAAGACCTTGCCGACAGGCGACAGAATGCCTTTAACGACAAGCTGCACATCTTTGGCATCCACGAAGTTGAGCGGAAAGACGCGAAGCTGGCGATCTTGAAGTTGCCACGAAGTCTTCGGATCGGTTGCGCTAGTCACCATGATGATGTTGTTCGACTGCGTCCAGGTACACCCGGCAATTTCGATGATCGCCGACCAGGCTTCGGTAAAGTCGACGTCGGTCAGCGTGACCGAGATTCTGCTGTCCGTATCCTCGCTGACGATCACGTTAAGTCCCTGCTGTTTGGCCAGCAAATTGAGAACCGAGCTCAAGGACGCGTCACGGACAACGAGCGTGATGCGGTCACCGTCGGGCGTCAGCTCGATTTTGCCGTCGTCCGCTGAATCTTCGAGCGGTATGCGAACCTGGCTTTCGACAGGTCGATCCGAGGGCGGGTCCGAATTCGTGCCCGCCAGCGCAGGATCCGGTGCGGGCGCTGCTTCGGTCCGGCGCGCACGGCGACGCCGCGTCTCTGGCGGGGGCTCGGGCGTTTCTTCGGCCGTGGGCTCATCCAGAGATTTGGCATCTGGCGCGAGCGCCGCCGCACGCGGTTCTTGATCGGCCAGGAATTGAGCCTGCTGGACGGTCGAGTTGCGTCTGACTGCCGGCGCGAGGCGTGGTCTGTCGAACGTCACGCGGTTACGTGCAGCGTTCGCCTGGGCGGCATTAAACTCGGCATTGCCGCTCTGCACATTGCCGCGCTGCACATTGAATGGGGCGTTGACGGGTGGGTTAACCTGGTTCGCGTCAAGGGCGGCCGGCGTCGCGACCGGTGTTGTCGTCACCGTCACTTCGGGCAGTTGCCGATCGGCCGCCGCATTCGGAGCGAGCGGCTTGTTGATCGCGACTTTGTCCGTCGGTTGCGACTTCTTAGCCTGCAAGCGGCGCGCGGGCTTCGCGCCCAGTATCTTGGGATCGAGAGTGACGACCGGCGTTTCGGTCGCATCCACGGACCCGTTGCCGGAAGCAGTGTCAGAAATGGTTACAGTTCCCACGGCCAACTGAGCGGAATTCCCGTCGCCTGGGCGCGGTCCTCCCCCGACAGCGCACCCCGAGTAGACCAGCATCAAGCCGGCCAACCCGAGAAGCGCAAACCTGCTCCGCGGTCGCTTGTTATTTGAGGAAAGGCGAATCATTTTCTGTTGCGTCTCGACACAGATTGCCGGTTTCCGAACCTTCGACAATTATTGAGTTTGCACAATTCTGACTCACTGGTTGCGAGGCCGAAAAACGCCGACTCTGTTCCCGCTTGAGACAATGCGGTACAATCTACGTTATCGGCACGACCGGAAAGACAAATACAGTCAATTTATTCTGCCGATTCGGGCCAGATTTCCCAGTGCCCCAGAAAGCCGCCGCGGATCGTAAAAAAATCGCGCAATGCCAGAGGAGGGAAGTATTTTGGCGCCTTGGAAAGGGGCAACGTGGCGCTGTGCAATACACGCAAGGTTTTGAGGAAGGCGAGCCGTCGAGACGGGGTTGCGGATCGAAGATTGAGGTTCGAGGATAGAAGACCAGGGATATCGTTGCCGACGCTTCCGCGTTGCTACCCTCTATCCTTTATCCTCTATCCTCCCCGTCACCTCGACGTCACCTCCCCGTCACATCCCCCGGAAAGATGCCAATATGCTGGGTGGCAAAATAGCCCGTCCGTTCGCCGCGGAAAAATCGGTACCGGTCGAATTGCTGCAACCGCTCGCGCAAAGGGCTATAACGCCGCAGGAATACGGCAGCCGTCGCGTCGTAGACCCCCTGGCCGTCGACGTTAAGTGACGCGTTAAGCTGCCCGTAGTTCCGTACGTCGACCTCGAATTCAGGATGGATGCGGCGGAAGGGGAGCTGCACGACGGCCTCGTGTCCATCAAAATCGTCGCGGTCCAGCCGCAGCGACCAGCGATCGAGGCGGGAGTAATTCTCGCCGATTGGTTCGAACATCATGTCTGGCGTGAGGTTCTGGCCAATCAGCTCGACGGACAGGACGCCACTGACCGGCACGATGCTTCTATCGGAGCCCAGCGGATATATGCGAAGTTCGAACCCGTCCGTCGCGGCGTACGTGTCCCAATTCGCCAGCTCGGCCTCGATCTTGAGAGCCTGCACACGGGGCGATGCTCGTTTCGCTTCGGCCGCGCTGTGCCTTCGATCAGCGCCAGCTTTGCCCCCCGCTGCCACCGGCTTGACGAACACGTTGGCCGGGACGTCCGACTTCTGCCGC
>Ga0068853_100002980_pt1 | contig 12904 bp, 14 predicted proteins | sample KBSCornC32_FD_65655 | JGI IMG/M metagenome (GOLD analysis project Ga0068853, IMG submission 65655) | Corn rhizosphere microbial communities from Kellogg Biological Station, Michigan, USA - KBS Corn C3-2 | ecosystem: Host-associated > Plants > Roots > Rhizosphere > Soil ... | reverse complement strand
GCGTCCGGCATCGCGCGCACGTCGTCGACGCCGAGCATCTGCATCTCCTCGCTGCCGGCCGGCTTGCGGTACAGCGCGGTCGGCGCGAGCGCGAGGTGGCTGTACTTGCGCAGGTAGGCGACGAGGCCCTGCAGCATCGCGCCATTCAGCATGTTCTCGGCGTTCTTCCACTCCGGGTGGCTGCTCACGTGCAGGTCCCAGGAGTCCTTCAGCCGCGTGTTGACGCCGCCGGTCGTGCGTCCACGCACGACCTTGTCGCTCGCCTCGAACGCCGCGACCAGCTCGGCGCAGACCTTCGCGTCGAGCGCGCCGTCGTACACCTCGATGAAGTCGTCCATGCTCACGGCGTCCGCGGTGATGGGGCGTTCAGGTGGTGCGGCGGACGATGCCCGCAGCATCCGCTCGAGGGAGTTGGCCATGTCATCGTTCGGACTCTATCTCATCGGCGCGATCGTGCTCATCGGCGGCCTCGCCTACGCGGCCTGGCTCGTCCATGTGCCATCGCAATGGATCGGCACCGGCGCGGTGATCCTGCTCGGCGCCTGCATCCTCGGCGCGGTCACGCATACGCGTCGACGCGATCCGCCGGCGTGAGGTGGTAGGCGGTCACGCGCTCCACTTCGTTCTTCGAACCGAGGAACACCGGCACGCGCTGGTGCAGTTGCGCGGGCGCGATGCCGAGGATGCGCTCGCGCCCGGTCGTCGCCGCGCCGCCGGCCTGCTCGACGATGAACGCCATCGGGTTCGCCTCGTACATGAGGCGCAGCTTGCCCGGCTTGCCGGGATCCTTGAGGTCGCGCGGATAGATGAAGATGCCGCCGCGGGTCAGGATGCGGTGCACGTCGGCGACCATCGAGGCGACCCAGCGCATGTTGAAGTCGCGCCCGCGGGGGCCGGTCTTGCCGGCGAGCAGTTCGTCGATGTAGCGCCGCATCGGCGGCTCCCAATGGCGCATGTTCGACATGTTGATCGCGAATTCCGAAGTGTCTTCGGGAATGCGCATCTTCGCGTGGGTGAGCGGGAAGTTGCCCTGCTCGCGATCGAGCGTGAACTGGTAGACGCCGTCGCCGAGGGTGAGCACGAGCACCGTGCTCGAGCCGTACACCGCGTACCCGGCCGCGACCTGCTGCGTGCCCGGCTGCAGGAACGCCTTCTCGTCGGGTTCCTTCACGCCCTCGGGACAACGCAGCACCGAGAAGATCGTGCCGACCGAGATGTTGACGTCGATGTTCGACGAACCGTCGAGCGGGTCGAACACGAGCAGGTATTCGCCCTTCGGGTAGCGGTCGGGGATCGGGTGCGGATCGTCCATCTCCTCCGACGCGAGCGCGGCGAGGTGGCCCCCCCAGGCATTCGCCTCGAGCAGGATCTCGTTCGACAGCACGTCGAGCTTCTTCTGCGTCTCGCCCTGTACGTTCTCCGTGCCCGCGCTGCCGAGCACGCCGCCGAGCGCGCCCTTGCCGACCGCGATCGAGATGCGCTTGCACGCGCGCGCGACCACCTCGATGAGCAGGCGAAGGTCGGCGTTGATGCGACCCTCGCGTTGCTGCTCGATGAGGAACTGGGTCAGCGAAATCGACTTCATGGCGGGGCGGCTCCGGAGGGCGGGTCGGGACGCGCATTGTCCGGACTCCCGGGGCGTCGAGAAAGGCCCCCCGCACGCGCGCGGGCACGGCGGCGTGGATACGCCTGCTGACACCACGTTGGCAGTGGCAGGGCGGCATCGTAGCGCCACGCCGACGACCGGCCCCGCCAAGGAGATCGACATGCTGAACCCGAACGTCCCCGCCTGGTTCGAGATTCCGACCCGCGACCTCGACCGCGCGCAGCGCTTCTACGAGGCCGCGCTCGACACGACCCTGCAGCGCCAGCAGTTCGGCGGCCCGGCGATGGCGGTATTCCCGCGCGGCGACAAGCCGAACGCGACCGGCGCGCTGATCCACATGCAGCAGTGCGAACCGTCGATCCAGGGCAGCATCGTCTACCTCAACCTCGACGACATCCGCCCCGTGCTCGCGCGCGTCGCCGACCTCGGCGGCGAAGTGTTCGTGCCGCGCACCGAACTGCCCGACGGCATCGGCTTCTTCGCGCAGATCCGCGACAGCGAAGGCAACCGCGTCGGCCTGTTCTCGCCGCAATGAACGCCGCGCCGATCGTGGCCGTTCCCGCGCGCGACGCGATGCTCGGCGCGCTCGGCATCGCCGCCCTCTACACCTTGTCCGACCTGCGCGCGCCGGCGCGCGCGGACGGCCACCGGAGCCCCGCCATGTCGCCGCAGGCACTGCCCGAACCCCCGCACGACTTCGATTTCCTGCACGGCCACTGGCTCGTGCACAACCGCCGGCTGCGCGAGCGCCTCGTCGGCTGCACCGACTGGGAATCGTTCGACGGCGTGCAGGTGTGCCGACCGATCCTCGGCGGCTTCGGCAACGAGGACGAACTCGTCACCGACGCCTTCGGTGCGGGCCGCTTCGTCGGCATGACGATCCGCCTGTTCGACCCGCGCTCGCGCGAGTGGAGCATCTACTGGGTCGACAACCGCAGCGTGCAGCTGCAACCGCCGGTGCGCGGCCGCTTCGACGGTGGCGTCGGCACGTTCTACGGCCGCGACGTGCATGCGGGCACACCGGTGCTCGCGCGCTTCATCTGGACGGTCCTTTCGGCCGACCGCGCACGCTGGGAGCAGGCGTTCTCGACCGACAGCGGCGAGCGCTGGGAAACCAACTGGATCATGGAATTCGAGCGGAGCGCCGCATGAACGCACTCGCCGCCACCGACGCGCGCCACCGCGTCGAACACGCGCTCGCCGCGTACCGCCCGCGCCCCGCCTTCGCCGGCGGCTGGCGTGAACACCACCCTCGAGGAGTCCCGCGCGTGAACCCAGCAAGCAACCCGTGGCCGGTCGTCGAACTGCGCCAGTACACCCTGCACCCGGGCCGCCGCGACGACCTCGTCGAGCTGTTCGAGCGCGAGTTCGTCGAAACGCAGGAAGCGTGCGGCATGCGCCTGTTCGGCCAGTTCCGCGACCTCGACGACACCGACCGTTTCGTCTGGCTGCGCGGCTTCGCCGGCATGGACGCGCGCGCGGCCGCGCTCGGCGCGTTCTACGGCGGCCCGGTATGGAAGGCGCATCGTGACGCCGCCAACGCGACGATGATCGATTCGGACGACGTGCTGCTGCTGCGACCGCTGCGCGCCGACGGCGGCTTCGCGCTCGACGGCGCGACGCGCGCGCCGGTGGATGCGCCGGCAACGCGCGCGCGCCTCGTCGTCGCGCTGCTGTGGTCGGTGCCGCTCGGCGACGCCGACGTCGCCGAGCGGCTCGAGCGCGACGTCGCCGCGTGGATCGCCGACGCCGATGCGACGCCGCTCGCGAGCTTCGTCAGCGAGCACGCGCCGAATACGTTCCCGACGCTGCCGGTGCGCGAGAACGAACATGTGCTCGCCTGCTTCGCCGCGTTCGACGACGACGCGCACTGGCGCCGCCGTCGCGAAGGACTCGCGGCGATCGGCCCCGCGCCGCTGCAGGCCCTGCGCCTGGCGCCGGGCGCGCGTTCGCTCTTGCGATGAACCGCCGCGCGGCGCGCGCGTGCTCGGCGGTTCCGCTCGCGCATCGCGTCGCGCGATGATGCGCGGGCGACACCACTCCCACGAGGACCATTCCATGTTGAAGACCTATCACGGCAGCTGTCATTGCGGCGCGGTGCGCTTCGAAGCCGATCTCGATCTCGCCGAAGGCACCGGCCGCTGCAACTGCTCGATCTGCACGAAGACGCGCAACTGGGGCATCACGATCAAGCCCGAAGCGTTCCGCCTGCTCGCGGGCGAGGATGCGCTCGCCGACTACACGTTCGGCACGCACAGCAACCACCACCTGTTCTGCCGCCACTGCGGCGTGCGCCCGTTCGGCCGCGGCCACATCGAGGAGATCGGCGGCGACTACGTCTCGGTGAAAATCGCCTGCCTCGACGACGTCGACCCGGCCGAACTCGCGGAGGCGCCGGTACGCTATTTCGACGGCCGCGCCAACAACTGGTGGAACCCGCCGGCCGAGACGCGGCACCTCTGAGGCGACGACGATGGCTCGCGCGCCCCGGCGTTCAGATGACCTCGAACTGGCGCGCGATCCACGACAGCTGGTAGAGCACGGCGAGCAGCACGAACGTCGCATGGAACCACGCGCGGCGCGTCACGATCGCGACCGTGCAGGCGAGCACGTGCACGATGTTGCGCGCCGGGTACTCGGCGCCGAACGCGTGCAGGTAGTCGGCGCCCTTGAGCAGGGTGTCGATGTAGTCGACCAGGTAGACCGCGGCGAGCGCGCCGAAGAACCAGCGCCGGCGCGAATAGTAGTAGTCGCGGTAGTCGGCGTAGTCGTGCAGGCTTTCGGGCAGGATGAACACGCACAGCAGGTACAGCAGCAGCGCGTACAGCGAAACGAACAGGAACAGGTTGAACGTCCACTGGCCGATCGACGCGAGGCGGAACTCCCACCACCAGAAGTGCAGCAGGAACAGGAACACCGACAGCACCCACAGCAGGTGCACCCAGTAGACGCGCTTGTCGCGCGGGTGCTCGACGATGCGCGCGAACTGGCGCAACAGGTGGGTGAGGCCGAGGCCGACGATCATGCCGAGCAGCACGCGCACGTGCAGGTAGACCGGCGCGAGTTCGGCCGTGGGCAGGGACGACGCCATGCTCGGACTCCCGTTGCAGCGGACCGCCGCATGATACGCGCGGCTGTCGCGAGGCGCGCTTTACCTGGATGCCGCCTCGGCGACATGATCGCCGGATGCGCCGCGCCGATCGCCTGTTCCTCATCATCCACGCCCTGCGCGGACGGCGCACCGCGCTCGCCGCGCGCGGGCTCGCCGAGACGCTCGGCGTTTCGCTGCGCACGGTCTACCGCGACGTCGCCGACCTGCAGCTGTCCGGCGTGCCGATCGAAGGCGAAGCCGGCGTCGGCTACGTGCTGCGCAAGGGCGCGGACATTCCTCCGCTGATGTTCAGCGCCGAAGAGCTCGAGGCCCTCGTCGTCGGCACGCGCTTCGTCAAGGCGTTCGCGGGCGCGCGCCTGCACCGCGGCGCGCAGGCGGCGCTGCTGAAGATCGAGGCGGTGTTGCCGCCCGAGCTCAAGCAGCGCGCGATGCGTTCTCGCATCTTCGCGCCCGCGGGCTGGAACGAGGCGCGCAGCGGCCTCATCGACCGCCTGCATGCGGCGATCGCCGCGCAGCACGTGCTGCGCCTGGACTATCGCGACGAAGCGGGTCGCATCTCGATGCGCGAAGTCGAACCGCTCTGCCTCGCGTTCTGGGGCGGCGTGTGGACGCTCGGCAGCTGGTGCCGCCTGCGCGTGGATTTCCGCACGTTCCGCCCGGACCGCATCGTCACGTTCGAGCCGACCGGCGAGACCTTCGTCGAGACGCCCGAGCGCGGCATGGCCGCGTACGTGCGCTCGATGGGCGGCGACAGCGACGGGCTGGACCTGTAGCCGATCTTCGGCAGCGCGCGTCGCCGGCGCAGCACGCCGTCAGCGCAACACGCGCAGCGGCGCGACCCGCACGCCGTCGCTCCAGCGGCCCATCCAGAGCTGCGCGTCGGTACCGCCGAGCGCGACGTCGCGATTGCGCTGCTCGAACGCGGTGTCGAGGAGCGCGTCGAACGGCTTCCACAAGCCGAAGCCATCGAGCGCGTCGACGTCGCCGGCGTGGCGGAAATCGGCGCGCTGTCCGAGCTGCAGGTTGCGCAGCCGCGGCGCAGCGTCCGCCGCGGCCGCGCCGGCGGCCGCGTGGTTGGCGATGAGTGCGGGCGCACCGTGCGCGTCGCTCTGCAGTTCGAGCACGTTCTTGCTCGCGCGCGGCACGCGCGTCGCACCGTCGTAGAGCCCGAGGCCGACCTGCTCGCCGGCCCAGTGGTCGTCGGCACCGACGACGACGAGGAACACGGTCGAAGCGGGCATCGCCGCGAGGTCGACCGCGGGAATGCTCGCGCGGCGGCGTCCCTCGCGGCTGCCGTCGCCGGGTTCTGCAGCCATCACCGCGCGCATCCGCGGCAGGCCTTCGCGCGCGGCGACTGCGGCGAGCTGCGCGGCGAGCACGCCGCCCGCGGAATGGCCGACCGCGGCGACGCGATCGAGGTCCGGTCGCACGCCGCCTGCGCGTTCGAGCGCGACGAGTGCGGCATGCACGCCCGCGACCGCATTCGGCAGGAAGCGTTCGCCCGGCGTGAGCAGCCCGTCCTGGTAGTTCGGCCAGACGACGATGTTGCCGCGACGGACGAGATGGTCGATCCAGGCGCGGTAGTGCGCGGGATCGAGCGCGCCCCAGCCGTGACAGAAGACGATGACCGGCGCGCGTGCAGGCACCGGCGCGGCGGGCGTGAACGCGGTCCAGCCGCGCGCGCCGGATTCGCCCTCCTGCACGCGCACCTCGCCGTGCACGGCGAGTGCACTGCCGGGCCCCTGCAGCGGTTGTGGCGGCGCGCTCGGCGGTGCCGCATCGACGCTCGCCGCCGCCATCGCCACGGCGAGGACGAATCCCCGTCCCACGCATCCGCGCATCGCCTGCTCCTTCGCCCATCCGGCCGTGGACAACGCCGAACCGCGCCGTGCGTTGACGCGACCGCGGCAGCCCATCCTGTGGCACTGTCGACCCACCCGATCGGTGCGATGATGCCGGCTTTCGTGACGGAGAGCCCGATGAACCGCTGCTGCCTCGCCCTGCTGCTCTGCACCGGCCTGACCACGTACGCCCACGCGAGCGACGCCGACGACCGCTTCAAGGCGCTCTACACGAAGGAATGGACCTGGCGCCAGCAGCAGTTCGGCGGGCTCGACGACGAGGACAAGCAGGCCGATCCGAAGGACAACCACCTGCCTGCGGTCGGCGCCGCGACGCAGGCGAAGCGCCTCGCCTACTGGGACGATGTGCTCAAGCAGCTCGCCGCGATCCCGAGCAGCGAGCTGTCCGCGGAGAACCAGGTCAACCTCGCCGTGTACCGGCCACAGGTCGAGAACCTCGCCGCGGACGTGCGCTTCCGCGGCTACGAGATGCCGTTCAACAGCGACTCGCAGTTCTGGTCCGATCTCGGCTTCATGACGCGTCGCCCGCTCGGCGACGCGCAGGCGGTGCGCAACTACATCGCCAAGCTCGACGACGTGCCACGCTACTTCGACGAGCAGGTCGCGAACATGCGCGCCGGCCTCGCGCGCGGCTTCAGCGTGCCGCGCGCGGTGCTCGACGGCCGCGACGTGTCGATCGCGAGCTACGCCGAGGTGAAGTCGCCCGAGGACAGCGAGTTCTACGCGCCGCTGAAGACGCTGCCGTCGACGATCTCCGCCGAGCAGCAGGCCGCGCTGCGCAAGGACGCGGCGCGCGCGATCCGCGAACACGTGATCCCCGCGTACGCGAAGCTGCTCGCGTTCTTCCGCAAGGACTACGTGCCGCACGCGCGCGACACGCTCGCGGCGGAGGCGCTGCCCGACGGCAAGGCCTACTACCTGCAGCAGATCCGCGAGTACACGACGCTCGACCTCGACCCCGAGGCGATCCACGCGATCGGCCTCAAGGAAGTCGAGCGCATCGACGCGGACATGCAGGCGACGATGAAGGCGAGCGGCTTCAAGGGCGACTTCGCCGCGTTCCTCGAGTTCCTGCGCAAGGATCCGCAGTTCTACGCGAAGACCCCGGACGAGTTGCTCATGCGCGCGGCGTGGATCGCCAAGCAGGTCGACGCGAAGATCGGTCGCTACATCGGCACGCTGCCGCGCGGACGCTTCGGCATCGAACCGGTGCCGGCGTCGATCGCGCCGTTCTGGACCGCCGGTCGCGGCAGCGCGCAGACCTACTGGGTCAATACCTACGACCTGCCGTCGCGCCCGCTCTACAACCTGCCCGCGCTGACCCTGCACGAGTCCTCGCCCGGCCATTCGCTGCAGGGCGCGCTCGCCGAGGAACAGAAGCAGCAGCCGGAGTTCCGCAGCAAGAACTACATCTCCGCCTACGGCGAAGGCTGGGCGCTGTACTGCGAGAAGCTCGGCAAGGAGATGGGCATCTACCACACGCCGTACGAGGAATTCGGCCGCGAAACCTACGAGATGTGGCGCGCCGCGCGCCTCGTCATCGACACCGGCATCCACCACAAGGGCTGGACGCGCGCGCAGGCGATCGACTACCTCGCCTCGCACACGGCGCTGAGCCGGCACGAGGTCGAGACCGAAGTCGACCGCTACATCTCCTGGCCGGGCCAGGCGCTCAGCTACAAGCTCGGCGAGATCCGCATCGTCGAGCTGCGCGCGCGCGCGGAGAAGGCGCTCGGCGACAAGTTCGACCTGCGCGCGTTCCACGACGCGATCCTCTCCGAGGGCTCGGTGCCGCTGCCGCTGCTCGACCAGCGCGTCGACGCGTGGATCGCCTCGCGCAAGGCCGCGGCGAAGACCTGACGTCGCTGGCCCAGCACTGGAAAGCGAAAGCTTGAAACACGAAGGATACGAAGAGAAGCACATCGAAGATCGGAACACGGAGCACACGGAGGGGGCTCTTCGACGGCTCCCCCGTGCTTCTCGTGCTTTTCTCCGCCCACTCCGTGTTTCGATCTTCTGGTCTGATCGCTTTCCTTCGTGTTCAGCCTTCAGGCTTTTGCTTTCCGCCCATCACAACGCACGCATGAACGCCACGAGGTCGCTCTTCTCGCGCGGCGTGAGGCCGATCGAGAAGCGCGTGTCGTAGAACTCGACGACGTCCTCCAGCGTCGCCGCCGAGCCGTTGTGGAAGTACGGCGCACGCGCGGCGAGGCCGCGCAGCACGGGCCCCTTGAACTTGCCGATGTCGGCCCAGCGGCCACTGAGCAGCGCCTTGCCGGGGTCGGTGGTGCGGCGGATCTCGCCGGTCGCATCGTTGCGCAGCGTGTACAGCGGCATGTCCGGCGTGCGGCGCGACGCGTCGGTGAGGCCGAGGTCGAGCGGCAGCGAGACGGTGTGGTTGCCGACGTTCGGCGCGTTGTGGCAGGTCGTGCAGGTGCCGTGGACGACCTCGACGCCGAGTGCGTCGTTGAGGCCGCCGACGGCGCGGATCGCGATCGGCTTGCTCTCGAACAGCTGCTCGCCGCGCGCGATCGCGCGGCGATCGGCGTCGTGCTCGTCGCGCCACGCGTCGTACAGCGACATCGACGCCGGATCGAACGCGGCGCCGGTCGGATCGGCACCGAGCGTGTCGTTGATGCCGACGTGGAAGCGCTGGTTGGCGAGCGCGCGCGGTCCGCCGAGCGCGTCGCCGTCGTAGAGCCAGCCGGCGCGGCGATCGCGCACCTGCGCGGTACTGAGGCCGAGCTCGAACGCGACGATCGCCTCGAGCTGCTGCTCGCTCGGCGCGATGCCCTGCGCGTGCCCGGTCGTCGCATCGAGCGCCTGGTGGCGGAGGCTCGCGGCGAGATCGGCGGCGTCGGTGCCCGCGTCCATCGGCGGCAGGAACGGCGCGACCGTCTCGCGCGTGTCCCACATCACGCCGGTGAGGAACGCGAGGTTCGTCGCCGGCAGCGGCCGGCGGAACAGCGACAGCTCCGTCGCGCTCGCGTAGTGGTATGGATCGTCGACGGCGACGAGGCTGAATTCCGCGTTCACGGGCATGCCGATGCCGACGCGGATGACCGCGCGACGGAGCAGCATCGCGTAGGCGAGGCGGCGCTTGGCGACGGTCGAGGTGTCGGCGAGCGGCGAGGTCGCACCGTCGTTGGGACGGAACAGCGGATCGTTGCCGCCGCTCGCGTCGAAGCGCGCATGCACGGTGGCAGTCGTCAGCGACCACGCGTCCTGCAGCTGGTGGCAGGTGTTGCAGCTGCGCCCGTTGCTGCCGAGGCTCTGGAAGAACGGGTTGGCGGTGTCGAGCGCACCGCCCACCGCGTAGGTGCGCAGCCAGCCGCTCGCATTCGGCGTGGTCAGCGGGTCGCCGCCTGCGGCGTCGCTCGACGCGGCAAGCGCGATGGACGGCGAGGACAGCGCGAACGCGAGCAGTGCGGCCGCGCGCACGCGGCGACCGAACGAGGTGGCCATGGAACCCTCCGCGGCGCGGTCGACGCGCCGTTCGCGCCTCCTCCCCGTGCGGATACCGCGGCGCGAGCGGTGTCCGTCGACCGGTCGCGATGGCCGGCACAGGCGAGGAACGCCGGCCGGTCCGGGTTTGTGACATGCGCGCGCCGACCGCGCGCCTCAGCGTCCGGCCGGCTCCGCGGGTGGCGGCGATGCGAGCGGCGGCTTCTTCGTCGCGGCATCCGCTTTCGACGGCTCGTGGCGCGCCTTCGCCTGCTCCTCGAGCGCGTGCTGCTTCCATTCCTCGAGGATCGCGCTGCGCCCACGCGCGGCCGCATCCGCATCGTTCGGTGACGGCGGCGCCGGCGGCGGCTCCGGATCGGCGTTGTCGATCCAGCGGACGAGCCGCGCGAACTGTTCGCCGAGCACGTCGTCGACCTTCGGCGCGATCTCGTCGAGGCCACTCGTCGACGCGCCGTTGACGCGGTACTCGAGTTCGAGCCGGGTCGAGCCGTCGTCGGCCGTGCGGATCCAGAACGTGAGCACGCCTTCGAGCGCGAGCTCCTGCAACGGGCCGAGCGCGGTGTCGAGGCGCAGCATGCGCTCCGGCAACGCCATCAGGACGCGACCGTGCGCAGCGCTGCCGCCGCTCCAGCGTTCGCAGAAGCAGCCGTCCGCCTCGGCCTTCAGGCTCAGGTTCTCGGCCTTGCCGGACCAGGTGTGCTCGCGGCTCCACCAGCGCGGCACGGCGACGAGCGACGCCCACGCATGTTTGGCGTCGCCCTTGACCGGCGCCGCGTACGCGAGCATGAATCCGTCCGGCACGGCTTGCCTGACCTCGGCGTGCGCGGCCTGCACGCCGGCGACGGCGAGCATGGCGGTGAATATCCGGCGCATGAGCGTCTCCCTTGCGATGTTCAATCGACCGCGCAAGCGACCGCCGGGTTCCGCGCGGCGACGACCTCGAGGGTCATGTCGACCGCCGCCTGCGCCGGGTCGACGTGGATGTCGCGGCTCGACTCGGGCGCGAGCAGGCGCACGCCGCGGCGCCAAGAGCCGGCAGCGCGACGCGTCAGACGTCGCCGTCGGTCGCCCAACCTTCGCCGCTGCCGCGGTGGTGCACGAGGTCGCCGCCCTGCACGTCGCCGGCCGGGATCGACGGCTGCGCGGCGATTTCGGCGTAGAGCGGGCGGAAATCCGGCCGCGTCGCGTCCATGAGCTGCTCGAAGCTGTCGATGACGAAGTACGTCTTCTGGTACGTGTCGATGCGGTAGCGCGTGCGCATGATGCGGCGCAGGTCGAAGCCGATGCGGTTGGGCGCCGGCGATTCGAGGCAGTAGATCGACTCGCCCTTCGAGCTGACGATGCCCGAGCCGTAGATGCGCAGGCCGCCGTCCTGGCGGATCAGGCCGAATTCGACCGTGTACCAGTACAGGCGCGTGAGGTTCACGAGCGCCTCGGCGCCGATGCCGTGCGCCTTGACGCCGCCGCGGCCGTACGCCTGCATGTAGTCGGCAAACACCGGTTCGAGCAGCAGCGGCACGTGACCGAACAGGTCGTGGAACAGGTCCGGTTCGGCGAGGTAATCGAGCTGTTCGGGCTTGCGGATCCACCAGGTGACCGGGAAGCGCCGGTTCGCGAGGTGGTCGAAGAACACGAGTTCGGGCAGCAGGCCCTCGACGCCGACGAGCTGCCAGCCGGTCGCCTTCGCGAGTACCTCGTTGAGATCGTCGAAGCGCGGGATCGCGTCGGGCGACATGCCGAAGCGCTCCTGGTTCTCGATGAACTCGCGACAGGCGCGACCCTTGAGCAGGTCGCGCTGGCGCTCGAACAGCGTCGCCCAGGTACGATGGTCGGTGCGTGAATAGCTCGCCCACGGCTGTTCGACCACCGCGGTGGTGTACACCGGCACGTAGCCCTTGTCGGTCTGCTGGTGTTCGACGCGGCGCGGTTCGGAGGAGTTCATGGCGCGGATCCGGAGTTCATGCGCGACAGCTTAGCGCGTGGCGCGAGCGACCGCGCGTGCGCCGTGGGCTCAATCGTTTCCGCGCTCGTCCGCGGGCGGTACCGCGCGTGGCCGGAACGCGATCACGCGGCCGTGGCCGCCATCGCCCGCGCTGCGCTGCCAGAGCACGGGCACGTCGGCCGCGCGCGGCAGCTCGAGTTCGTCGTCGACCGCGTCGTTGGCCGCCTCGGTTTCCCAGCTGTAGCGCTTGCGCGCAGGCGCCGGGTCGCGCCGGCGCAACACGATCGCGGCGAGCAGGCCGGCGACCGCGCCGGCGAGGTGGTATTCGAAGCTGATCCGCTCCTCGTGCGGCAGCACCGAGAGCAGCATGCCGCCGTAGAGGAAGAACACGACGAGCGACGTGACCACCGCGAGGCGATCGCCGCGCAGCAGGCCGATCACGAACAGGAACAGCATGAGCCCGTGCACGATGCCGCTCGCGCCGACGTGGGCGGAGTCGCGCGCGAACAGCCACACGCCGATGCCCGAGAGCAGCCAGATCGCCGGCAACGCGAGCCGCGTCGCGCGCGGGTAGACGTACAGGGTCAGGGTCGCCAGCACGCCGAGCGGCAGCGTGTTCGACATGAGGTGCTCGAACGAGGCGTGCGCGAACGGCGCGGTGAGGATGCCGACGAGCCCCGCGGCATGGCGCGGCACGATGCCGAGATCGTCGATCGGCCAGCCGAGCAGCCAGGCCGCGAGCCAGACGATCCATATCCCCGCCAGCAGCGCGCCCGCGCCGAACAGCGCGTAGCGGATGCGCAGGCGGTCCTGCGCGACCGTGACAGTCGTGGGTTCGGGGACGGGGCGGGCGATGTCCATAGCTGCCAGATTGGGCGCCCTATTCAGCTTCGCAAGTCGACTGCGTCACAGAATGG
>Ga0068853_100002977_pt1 | contig 12913 bp, 10 predicted proteins | sample KBSCornC32_FD_65655 | JGI IMG/M metagenome (GOLD analysis project Ga0068853, IMG submission 65655) | Corn rhizosphere microbial communities from Kellogg Biological Station, Michigan, USA - KBS Corn C3-2 | ecosystem: Host-associated > Plants > Roots > Rhizosphere > Soil ... | reverse complement strand
TCCATATGGTCTCGAGGATCCGCCGCCGCCGAAGCTGCGCTGCGGCGGGCGGCCGGCTGCGATCCACCGTTGCGCGACGCCGGTAGCGGAGCAGGAACCACAACCCGACGATCGTCACGGCGAGCGACACGGCGGTCGTCAGCGCGGTCATCGCGACGAACAGCACGTCGTAGCGCGGCGCCAGCGACGACGCTTCGGGCGGCATGAACGGCAGGCTCATCGCGCGTCCTCGCGGGCTCGCGCGCCCGGCCCGCCGCGCACGAGGCGCGTCACCAGCAGCGCGAGACCGGCCACCAGCACGCCGCCGAGCACGCGCGACGCCGCGACGACGTCGCCGGTGTAGCGACCGGTCACCGGATCGAAATGGAAGCAGCGCAGCAGCAGCGCGCGCACCGGCGACCCGACCTCGTCGCCGGCGGCGGCGGCGAGGCTCGCGCGAAGATCCCCGGGCGGGAATTCGACGCCGAAGAAGTAGCGCGACACCACGCCGGCCGGCGTGGCGACGACGGCGCCGGCCGGATGCGCGAAACCGCCGTTCGCCTTGTCGACCGCGTAGCGAAAGCCGATGGCATCGGCGAGCGCACGGGTCGCGCGCGGCGCCCCGGTGAGGAAGTGCCAGCCGCGCGGCACGGCCGCGCTGCCGAGCGCGCGCGCGGCGTCCTCGGCGTCGATCGACGTCTCGTCGGGATCGATGTCGACGGCGATGACCCTGTAGTCCGCACCCGCGGCGAGATCGATGCGCGCGAGCGACGCGGCGAGCGAGGTGCGCACGGTGTCGCACAGGTTGGGGCACTGGTAGTAGCCGGGCACGATGATCGCCGGCCGGCCGTCGAGCAGCTGCCGCAAGGTCGTCGCGTCGCCGTGCGTGTCGACGAACGGCATGTCGAGCGGCAGCGTCGCGCCGAGGCGCTGGTCGAAGCCGATGTCGAGCTTCGGCGGCGCCTGCGCGATCGCGAGGCCGGCGGTGAGCGCGATGGCGAACGCGGCCACGATGCGCGCGAGCGATACAAGCCGCGCAGTCGACGCAAAGCGCACGATCCGCGCGCGCCGCGGCACGAAGCTGCGGTGCCTCACGGCTTCTTCTCCACGGACGGCGCCGGCGCGCTCGCCGCGCCCGCCTCCGCGGCGACGATCCTCATCGCCTCGTCGACGGGAATGCGCGCGACACCGTGCGCACGATCGACCCACGCATAACCGTCCAGCAGCGCATGCTTTTCGGCGCGGAAGCGCGCGAGCGTTGCCGCCGGGTCGGGCTCGAGCGGCGGCCCGTCGGTCGCGGGCAGCGCCTTCGCCATCGCCGGTGGTCGCGCATAGTGATGCGCCAGGCCGCGTGTGACCGCGACGGCAGCGATCATGCACAGCGCGACCATCGCGACCAGCGCGGCGCCGACGATCGTCACGCGCCGGCCATCGGTGGTGTCCGGCGCATGCAAGAGGCCGGGATCGGCATCAGCCATGGTCGACCGCCATCTGCCCGACACCCGGCAATCCGGGCGCGACGCGCGCGTACGCATGCGAGAACGCGGCGAGCCACCAGCCGCCTACGCCGATCGCCGCGGCGATCGCGATCCACGGCGCCGAGCCGTACGACGAGGGCAGCACCTGCCACGCCATCTGCAGCCAGTGTCCGGCGAGCACCGCGACGCACAGCGCGCCGAGGCGGCGCGGATCGCGCTTGACGTCGCGGAACAGCATCGCCGCGAACGGCAGCGCGAACTGCAGGATGAGCGTCGCGATCGCCCAGGCTTTCCACACCGGCGTCGAGCGCGTCAAGTACCAGCCGATCTCGGCCGGCAGGTCCTCCGCCCAGATGATGAGGTACTGCATGAACGCGAGATAGGCCCACAGCATCGCGTACGTGAGCACGATATTGCCGAGGTCCTGCGCATCGCGCGCCGGGTTGGGGCGCTCGACCAGCGCGTCGACGCGTTCGTCCTCCACCGCGCGCGCGCCGCGCATCGCGCCGGTGAACGCGGCCACCGCCGCGGCGAACGCGAACGCGGCGTAGGCCTGGCTGGTCAGCACGAGGAGCCCGAAGCCCGTCGAGTACCAGTCGGCGGAGCGCGCCATGATCCAGTCGACGCCCGCGAGCGTCATCGTCACGGCGTAGGCGACGAGACCGACGATGGCGAGGCGCCGCACTGCCGGCTGGCCGAGGCGCGTGGCGTTGGTCCGATGGCGCTGCCACTGGCGACGCATCGCGGTGGCGATGGCGATCCAGATCGCGAAATACAGGACCGCGCGCACCACGAAGAACGGCGTGTCGAGCCACCACGCCTTGGCATCGAGCCGCGATCCTGCCGCATGTGGCGCCGCCCACGGGTAAAGGTGCCCGAGGCCGAAGAGCAGCGGCACGCCGAGCAGCGCGACGACGGGCAGCGTCGCGAGCGCCGCCTCGAGCGGGCGACGCACGACGAAGCCCCATTCGCCGCCGGTGAGCTCGTGGATCATCACGTTGACGAGCGCCCCCAGCGCGAGCGCCAGCACGGCGAGCCACGCAAAAAGCCACGCCGCGAAGAACGAATCGGGCGCGCCGAACCCGGCCGCCACGGCGACGAACACGCCGGCGCCGCCGGCGACGAGGCAGCCGCGGCGCAGCCTCGGCGAATCGGGCGCGAAGACGAAAGCCTTCATCGCGCCGCCCCGAGCTTCGCGCGCGCATCGGCAGGCAGCGCGGCCACCGGCGCCGCGAAGGCGAGCTGCAGCGCGCGGATGTAGGCGACGATCGCGCGGCGGTCGGCCGGCGCGATGCGCGTCGCGTACGGGTACATGTCGCCGTAGCCGTCGCTGATCACCGCGTAGTAGTGCTCGTCGCTCGCGCCGACGAGCCGCGGGATGTGGAATGACGGCGGATGCGGGAAGCCGCGTCGCGCCACCATGCCGTCGCCGTCGCCGGCGATGCTGTGACAGGGTGCGCAGAAGATGTCGTAGCGCTCGCGGCCGCGCGCGACGAACGCGGCCGTCCATTCGCGGCGCGGCACGACGGCACTCGACGGCGTGCCCGGCACGAGCGAATGGCCTCCATGCGGTGCGCCACCCGCATCCGGCGCCTGCGCCGCGACGATCGTCGGCAGCGGCAGTGCGAATGCCGGCTCGGCGGTGAGCGCACCGAGCCGTCCGCTCGACGTGTCGGCGGAGGTGCCGGCGGCGCGCGCCACCGTGCCATCGACCGGCTCGCGTGCCGAGCGTCCGTCGGGCCACAATGGACTGGCGGCGAGCGGCTTGTCGCGCGGCTGGTCGTACATGTTGCGCGCGGTCTTCTCGCAGCCGGCCAGCGTCGCGACGAGCGCGAGCATGCCGAATGCGGCAAGGATTCGCGGCGCGATCACGACACGCCCGCCGGCAGAACGCGCACGGCGCCCGAGTCCGCCAGCAGCAGCGTCGCGCGCTCGGCATCATAGGCGGGGTCGGTGGCGCGCACGCACAGGAAGAAGCGGCTGCGCGACGCGAGGTCGAAGCCGTCGACGTCGAACAGCGGATGGCGAAGCCGCGGCAGCCGGCACAGGAACAGGAACCCGAAGAACGCGGCGAGCGCCGCGCCGAGCACCGCGAGCTCGAACGTCGCGGGGATGAACGACGGCCAGCTGTGCAGCGGCCGGCCGCCCGAATTGATCGGGTAGTCGATCACCGCGGTGTACCACTGCAGGAAGTACGCGCCGGCGCCGCCGACGATGCCGCCGGCGAGCGTGATCGCCGGCACGCCGGTGCGCGTGACGCCGAGCGCGTCGGCGAGGCCGTCGACGGAGTAGGGCGTGAACGCCTCGACGTCACGGAACTCGCGGCGCACGCGCACCACAGCGGCAACGAGCGCTTCCGGCGAGGCGAACTCGGCGAGCACGCCATAGCGGCGATCGCCGCTCATCGCTCCGCTCCGACGTCGCGCGCGAGCTTGCGCATCTCGGCGATCGAGATCGCCGGCAGCACGCGCAGGAACCCGAGGAACAGCAGCACGAAGAGGCCGATCGAGCCGAGCAGCGTCGCGAAATCCCAGAACGTCGGCACGTAGATGTGCCAGGCCGACGGCAGGAAGTCGCGATTGAGGCTCGTGACGATGATCATGAAGCGCTCGAGCCACATGCCGATGTTGACGACGATGGCGATCGCGAACAGCGCGACGGGCCGCGCGCGCACGCCCGCCCACCACAGCGATTGCGGCACGACGACGTTGCACAGCACGACCGCCCAGTAGACGCCGGCGTAGGGGCCACCCATCCGGTTCTCGACCATCGCGATCGCGAACGGGTCGGCGCTGTAGTACGCCATGAAGATCTCGACGAGATAGCTGTAGGTGACGATGAAGCAGCACACCAGCATCAGCTTCGCCATGTTGTCGAGGTGGCGCTCGGTGATGAAGGCCTCGAGGTGGAACACGCGGCGCATCGGCACCGCCAGCGTGATCGCCATCGCGAAGCCCGAGAACAGCGCGCCCGCGACGAAGTACGGCGGGAAGATCGTCGAGTGCCAGCCGGGCGTGTTGCCGATCGCGAAGTCGAGCGAGACGACGCTGTGCACCGAGATCACGAGGGGTGTCGCGAGTCCGGCCATCAGCAGGTATGCACTGTCGAAGCGCGCCCAGTGGCGCGCGTCGCCGCGCCAGCCGAGCGCGAGCAGGCCGTAGACGACCCGCTGCCAGCGCTTCTTCGCCGCGTCGCGCAGCGTCGCCAGGTCGGCGATCAGGCCCATGTACCAGAACAACAGCGACACGATGATGTACGTGCCGATCGCGAAGATGTCCCAGATCAGCGGGCTGCGCCATTGCGGCCAGACGTTCATGATGTCCGGGTACGGGATCAGCCAGTAGAAGAACCACGGCCGGCCGAGGTGCAGGATCGGCATCAGGCCGGCCATCGCCACCGCGAAGATCGTCATCGCCTCGGCGAAACGGTTGACCGACGTGCGCCAGCGCTGGCGCAGCAGGAGCAGGAACGCGGAGATGAACGTGCCTGCATGACCGATGCCGACCCACCAGACGAAGTTGGTGATCGCGAACGCCCATGCCACCGGCTGGTCGACGCCCCAGATGCCGACGCCGTCGATGAAGAGCCAGCTCACCGCGACGAGGAACAGGATCGCGAGCGCGCCGCTGACGAACGCGCCTGCGACCCAGCCCCAGTGCGCCGGGCGCACCAGCACGATGTCGGCGATCTTGTCGGTGATCGACGCGTCGGTGTAGCGGCCGGCGAGGACCGGTGTCGCGGCCAGTGCGGATTCGTCGGTCACGCGGGCGCTCCGCCTTGCGCGGGTGGCGGCGCGGCGTCGGCGTCGACGATCCGCGGCAGGTACGTCGTGCGCGGCCGCGTGTTGAGCTCGGCGAGCAGCGCGTAGTCGAGCGGCGAGGCCTTGCGCGCGTTGACGGCGCTCGCCGGATCGTTGAGGTCGCCGAACACGATCGCCTGGGTCGGGCACACGGCCTGGCAGGCGGTGACGACCTCGCCGTCGGCGATGCGGCGATTGCCGCGATCGGCGTCGATGCGTGCGCGCTCGATCCGCTGGATGCAGTATGAGCACTTTTCCATGACGCCGCGCATGCGCACGGTCACTTCGGGATTGCGCTGCGCATCGAGCGCCGGCACGTCGCGCGTGTAGGCGTGCCAGTTGAAGCGACGAACCTTGTACGGGCAGTTGTTCGAGCAGAAGCGCGTGCCGACGCAGCGGTTGTAGACCTGCACGTTGAGGCCCTCGGTGTCGTGCACCGACGCCTCGACGGGGCACACCTCCTCGCATGGCGCGTGCTCGCACTGCATGCACGGCACCGGCTGGAACAGCGTGCGCGGCGCGGACGGCGCGCCCTCGTAGTAGCGGTCGATGCGGATCCAGTGCATCTCGCGGCCGCGCAGCACCTCGTCGCGGCCGACGACCGGGATGTTGTTCTCGGCCTGGCAGGCGATCGTGCACGCGGCGCAGCCGTTGCAGGCGTCGAGGTCGATGCTCATGCCCCAGCGATGGCCGTCGTACTTGAAGGGCGGGTACAGCGACTCCGTCGGCTCGCGCTCGCGCGCCGGCGTGCATCCGCTGCCAGCGCAGCGCGCCGCCTCCTCGCGCGACACCAGGCGCACGAGGTCGCGCCCTTCCATCCGATGATGTGTCTGCGCGGCGGCGAGCCGCTCGCGGCCGTCGACCTTGGCGAGCGCCACGCCGGGGACGATGGCGCGGGTCGCCGAGTCGAACAGCGGCCACGCATCGACGCCGACGCCGTTGCCGACACGGCCCGCGCGGGTGCGGCCGTGCCCGAGGTGCAGCGTCACGGCGTCGTCGGCGTGGCCCGGCATGATCCACACGGGCGCACGCACCGTGGCCGAGGCGGTGCGCAGCTCGACGATGTCCTCGTTGGCGAGCTCGTGCGCGGCGGCGAAACGCGGCGAGATCCACGCGGCGTTGCACCACGTGAGCGTGGTCAGCGGCTTCGGCAGCTCCTGCAGCCACGCGTTGTTCGCGTGACGACCGTCGCCGAGCGTCGGGTCGGGGGCGAGCACGAGCTCGACGACGATCGCGCCCGTCGCCGACGATGGGTCGCTTGCGGGCCTGACTGCCGGTGCGGCGGTCGTTGCCGATGGCGCGGCTGTCGCCTGAGTCGCAATGGCTGCTGGAGGCGCCGATGTTGTGGCCGCTGTCGGGACCGCCGCCAGCGCCGAGCTCGCGGCGACTGCCGGCGCCGCAGATCGCTTTGCCGAAGATGGAGCGGGCAGCACGCTCGCGCGCGACGTCGCCGCGGATTCCCGCACGATTCCGTCGCGCAGCGACGCATCCCAGAACGCATCGAAACCGGCTGGATGCCGGCGCTGCCAGAAGTCGCGCACGATCGCGTGGCCGGGACGCGGGTTGCCGTCGACGAGCACCGACACCACCTCGTGCGCGGAATGCCCGTCGTAGAGCGGCGCGATCGCAGGCTGGCGGATCGCCACCGTGCCGTCGAAGGCGCGCGCGTCGCCCCAGCTTTCGAGCGCGTGCGCGGCGGCGACGTGCCACGTCGACGCCGCCGACGTCTCGTCGGCATGGAGCGCAAGGTGCGCGGACCACGGCAGCTTGCGCAGCGCGCCGCCGAAGTCGAGGTCGCGCGGCGATGCGTAGACGGGATTGCCACCGAGCATCACGAGCGTGGTGACGCGCCCTGCGCGCATATCCGACGCGAGCGCGCGAAGCGAGTCGCCCTGGTTGCCGGCGTCGAACGCGACGGGCTCGCGGGTCGCGACCAGCGCGTCGTTGCCGAGCGCGCGGTTGATCGCGTGCACACGCGCATGCACGCCCGCCGGCTGGCGGTCGCCGGCGACGACGATCGCGCGGCCGCGGTGCGCGGCGAGATCGGCGGCGACACGGTCGAGCCATGCGCGTGCGTCGGCGCCGAGGGCCGCGGTCGCCACGCCACTCGCCGCTCCGCCGACTTGCGGCGCGCCGCTTGCTGCTCCACCGCCCTGCGCGGCACCGCCCGCCGCGCCGCCGACTTGCGCCGCGCTGCTCTCCCCTCCACCGATCTGCGCCGCCAAGGCGTCGGCGAGCATCGCAATCTCGCCGGTGCGGATCACGAGCCGCCGGTCGGCGAGCGCCCCGGTCAGGCTCGGCGAGCCCTCGGCCGCGTGGATCGTCGGGCGCGTCGCGCCGCGCCGCGCGACCGCGATGTCGCGCGCATGCCGCACGGCCCCCGGCAGCGCGCCGACGATGTCGGCATCGAGCGCGACGATCACCGCGGCGTCGCCGAAGCGATACACCGGCTCGACCGCTTCACCGAGCGCGAGCCGTGAGCCGTCGTACACGTTGTCGCGATTGACCGGCTGGTATTGATGCCAGCGTGCGCGTGGATGGCCCTCGAGGAACGTGCGGATCTGGTCATGCAACGTCGGCGAGGTGACGGTCTCGGTGAGGAGCGCGATGCCGTCGCCGTCGGGCGCGGCGATCACCCGCTCGCGCAACTCCGTAACGAAGCGCGGCCACGTGTCGACCGCGCCGTTGCGCAGCGACGCCGTCGAGCGGTCGGGATCCCACAGCTCGAGCACCGCCGCCTGCGTGAAGATGTCGGTTGCGCCGAGGCTCGCGGGGTGCAGAGGATTGCCCTCGATCTTGGTCGGACGGCCCATGTTGGTCTCGACGAGCACGCCGATCGCGTAGCCGTCGCGCTCGAGCGCCGACGCGTAGAACACCGGCTTGCCGTAGCCGTCCTGCGCGGGGCCGTTGCGATACGGCACGATCGTCTCGAGCGGCGCGCGGCTGCAGCCGCCGGCGGCGAGCGCGGCGGACGCCGCCATCACGCCGAGGAACGCGCGGCGCGCGAGGCGCGGCGGCTCGAACGTGACGACGTCCTGCGGCACTTCGCGCGGCGCCGCGCCCTCGAGCTCGTCGAGGCCGCGCCAGAAGCGCCGCTGCGCGGCGGTGGCGAGTGAAGGCGAAATCGGCGTCACTTCGGGCATCGGCTCAGCGATGGCAGGTCGAGCAGCTCGTCAGCACGTCGGGACCGCGGATGTGATTCGCGGCCATCAGTGCCTTGCCGAGCGCCGCCTGGTTGGAAGGCGGCGTCCAGTGCAGGTCGTAGATGCGGTCGGCGGGGCGCAGGTTCGGCGCGGGATCGCGGTGACAGGCGATGCACCATTGCATGTCGAGCGACGCGACGCGCCACGTGAGCGGCATCGTGTCGACCGCGCCGTGGCAGGTCGAGCAGCCCACGCCCTTGGCGATGTGGATCGAATGGTCGAAGTAGACGAAGTCCGGCAGGTCGTGCACGCGATTCCACGCGAGCGTGGCGCGGCCGCGGTACGCCGCCAGCAGCGGTGCGAGCGGTGGCTGGTCGGTGAAGAGCTGCGAATGGCAGGTCATGCAGGTCTCGAGGGGCGGGATGCCGGCGAACGCCGACGTCTCGACCGCGACGTGGCAGTAGCGACAGTCGATGCCGTCGTCGCCGACGTGGTGCTTGTGGCTGAACGGCACCGGCTGGTCGACCGGAGCGCCCTCGACGGCGTCGCCGCGCGCGTTGACGCGATACGTGACGAGCGCGGCTGCCAGGATCGCCAGCGCCGCGATCGCACCAAGGCGCAGCAACAGCGTGAAACGGGAGGAGAAGACCTGCGCCACACCGGCATCTTTCGTTCAATGCACCGCGACGCGGCCCGCCGCCGGCACGCGCGACTACTGCTCGACGATATGCTCGACCTTCGCGCGCACGTCCTTCACGGTGCCCGCCGACACCGGTGCTGCCGAATTGCCCCACGCGCTGCGCACGTAGCTCGCGACGTCGGCGATGTCCTGGTCGGAGAGCTTCCAGTCGAACGCCGGCATCGCGAAACGATTGGGATTCGCCTGCGTCGACGCCGCGCTCTCGCCGGTCAGGATGAGGTGCACGAGAGTTTCCGCGTCGTTCGCCTGCACGACGCCATTACCCTTGAGCGCGGGGAATACGCCCGCCAGCCCTTCGCCCTGCGCCATGTGGCACCCCGCGCAGTCGTCGAGATAGAGGCCGGCGCCGTGCGTGGCGACGTCCCGGCCCGGCGCCGACGCGGCGCTCGCCTCGCGAGGCGGCGAGTCCTTGAGATAGACGGCGATCGCGTGGAGCTGCGTATCGGTGAGATGCGACGTCGAGTGCGTCACGACCTCCGCCATCGGCCCGAACGCCGTCGCATGCGCGTTGGCGCCGCGCCTCAGGAAGTCGACGATGTCCTGCTCGGTCCATGCGCCGATGCCGTCGCGCACGTCGTTGGCGAGGCTCGTCGCGTACCAGTTCTCGCCGTAGCCCCCTTCGAGCGCGTCGCGGCGCTTCACCGCGCCGGCGAAGTTCTTCGGCGTGTGGCAGGCGCCGCAGTGGCCGAGGCCCTCCACCAGGTACGCGCCCTCGTTCCACTGCGCGGACTTTTGTGCGTTGTAAGCGTAGGTGCCCTCGTGGAAGAACGCCGCGTTCCAGGCCGCGATGCCGCTGCGCAACGTCAGCGGCCACGGCAGCGCGTTCTCGCGCGGCGGCTCGTCCACGGGAGCGAGCGTGTCGAGGTAGGCCTTGATCGCGTCGCTGTCGGTGCGCGTCACCTTCGTGTACCACGGGTAGGGAAACGCGGGATACAGGTGATGGCCGTCGCGTGCGATGCCCTCGTGCATCGCACGGTAGAAGTCGTCGGCCGACCACGTGCCGATGCCGGTCGCGTCGTCGGGCGTGATGTTCGTCGAGTAGATCGTCCCGAATGGTGTGGGCACCGCGCGGCCACCGGCGAACGGCTTGCCATGCTCGGCGGTGTGGCAGGCCGCGCAGTCGCCGGCGCGCACGAGGTTGCGGCCGCGAGCGATCGCCGCGTGCGAGCTCTCGGACGGCACCGGCGTCGGCACCGCGGCGCCGGCGCACGCGGCGACCGCACCGAGCGCCGCACAGGTCGCGAGCGTGCGCACGTCCATCGCGTCAGGCCTTCGACATCAGCGGGCCCGGCTTCGCGAGATACTGCTTGCGGATGGCCTCGGCCGCCCAATACGTGAGCGCGCCGACGGTGCCGGTCGGGTTGTAGCCGGCGTTCTGCGGGAACGCCGAGGCGCCCATCACGAACACGTTCGGCACGTCCCACGACTGCAGGTAGCGGTTGACGACGCTGGTGCGCGGATCGGTGCCCATGATCGCGCCGCCGGTGTTGTGCGTCGTCTGGTAAGGCACGATCGAGTAGGGCGCTTTTCGCGGCTTGGCGTGCATCGCCCGCGGCTTCATCGCCTTCGCGATCATCTCCGCCTTGTCCGTCAGGAACTTCGACATCCGGATCTCGTTGTCGTGGTAATCGAACGTGAGGCGCAACAGCGGATTGCCGTAGACGTCGCGGTACGTCGGGTCGAGATCGAGGTACGCGTCGCGGTAGCTCATGACGCTGCCGTGCGTGGCGATGCTGAGCGACTTCAGGTAGTTGTCGGCCATCGCCTTCTTCCAGCCGCTGCCCCACGTCGGCGTGCCGTCCGGCACGTGGCTCTGCAGGATCGGCCGGCCGCCGGTCGTCCACGCGGCGAGGTAGCCGCCGCCGATGAAGTTCTCGGGGCCATGGTCGAAGTTGTCGCCGTTGAAGTCGTCGACCGCCTGCCCGAGCGCGCCGGCGCCCATGAACGGGTTGACGAGCTCGTCGACGAACACGTCGACGCTCGACGTGATCTGGTACGCGTAGTTGCGGCCGGTGACGCCGGCGTTCGCCTGCGGGTCGTACGGCTTGCCGATGCCCGAGACCAGCAGCAGGTGGACGTTGTGGGTCGGGAACGCGCACAGGATGACGAGGTCGGCGGGCTGCTCGAACTCGCGGCCCTGCGCGTCGACGTAGGTGACGCCGGTGGCGTGCGTCTTCGATTTGTCGAGGTCGACGCGCGTCACCTCGCAGCGCACGCGGTACTCGAAGCCGTCCTTGCCGATCAGCACCGGAAAGATCGTGGTCTGCGGGCTCGACTTCGAGAAGTTGCCGCAGCCGAACCATTCGCAGTAGCCGCAATACGTGCACGCGCCCATCTCGACGCCGAGCGGGTTCTTGTAGGCACGCGAAGTGTTCGACGCCGGGCAGGGGAACGGATGGAAGCCGACCGCCTTGGCCGCCTCGTCGAACTTCACCTGCGCGAGCCCGCGCTTGAGCGGCGGATTGGGATAGTCGCGGCGGCGCGCGGCCTCGAACGGGTTGCCGCCGTCCTGCTTCTGCCCGCCCAGGTTGCCGGCGCGTCCCGACGTGCCGCACAGGTATTCGAAAGCGTCGAAATGCGGCTCGAGGTCCTCGTACGTGACGCCCCAGTCCTGGATCGTCATGTCGTCTGGAATGAACTTGCGGCCGTAGCGCTGCTCGATGTGCGAGCGCTGCAGGAAGTCGGTCGGCAGGAAGCGCCAGTGCTGGCCGTTCCAGTGCACGCCGGCGCCGCCAGCGCCCGACGCCGGGCGGAACGAGCCCAGCTGCCGCATCGGCAGCGCGGTCTCGGATGTCTTGTTGCGGAACGTCAGCGTCTCGCGCTCAGGCTCCTCGAAGAGCCCGTTGCGCACCGCGTAGCGCAGCTCGTCCTGGATGAACGTCGTCGAGAAGTCGGGGACCGTGTCGCGAAAGCCGCCGCGCTCGAGCGCGAGCACCTGCAGCCCGGCTTCGGTCAGCTCGTGGGCGAGGATGCTCGCCGTCCAGCCGAACCCGACGAGCACGCAATCGACCTTGGGCAGCCGCGTCGCCATGTCACGCGTCCTTCATCACGCGGCGGCCGTCGCGACCGAGCAGGCCCACCGTCGGCTGGCCGTAGCGCTTGCCGTGCTGCTCGATCTCCGCGACGTAGTTGTAGCGGGGACCGGGGAAGCCAATCAGCTTCCAGCCGATGAAGTCGCGGTTGCCGTGGTACATCGGATCGGCGAGGAAGCCTTCCGTCGTGTTCTGCAACAGGATCTTGAAGAACGTCTTCGCGGGCGCGTGGGCCAATTCGACCTTGCCGTCCTCGAGCTCATGCAGCAGCGCGTCCTGTGCGGCGGCGTCTAGGTCGACGAACGCCTTGCCCTGGCTCGCTTCGTGCACATGCGCGTCGATGTCGGCAATGGCCGAGCGATACAGCGCGGCGGGCGTGAGCTTGAGCTGGTAGCCCTGCGTGTCGGAGCCTTTCTTCCACGGGCCCTGCATGTACCAGGTCTCGGCGCGCCCATAGGGTCCCGCGAGCTGGTGGTCGATGAATTCGGCGACGCCTGCTTCCTTGGCACCGGGGCCGAGCGCGTCGTTGGGAATGAGCCGCGCCACCGCGGCCTCGACGAACGCGAATTCCGCCTCATTCAGGTAGACGCGTGGCGCCGATGGCTGCGGGGCATCTGCGAGGACGTCGCGCACGAATGCGATCGGCGCGACACCCACGGCCGGCACGAGCGCCGCCTTGAGCACGCGACGGCGATCGGGGGCGAACTTCATGCCGCGTTCCGCATCGCGGCGGCGCACTGCGGCCCGTTTGTAATAACTACACGTCGAGTGCGAATCGCGCG